>ERZ1090879.2129-NODE-2131-length-10156-cov-6.351054_pt1 | contig 10156 bp, 6 predicted proteins | sample MGYA00478472_ERZ1090879 | MGnify/ENA primary metagenome ERZ1090879 (study PRJEB33644, sample SAMEA5815723) | chicken gut metagenome | biome: Chicken; feature: Gastrointestinal Tract; material: Caecum | place: Ireland | collected 2019-01-01 | study: A study of the...
ATACCGCAAAAAATCTGTTTTATGATTTTTTCTTTACCTGCTTCAAAAATCAGCCGCTTTTCGCTACAGTTTCATATTTTTTGATCTGTCTTTTTTCTCTGTCCCAAATCGTTTTGTGCTTTTTTTGTCCTCTTTTTCGATATTTCACCCCTCACTTATAAAAGGACACTTTTCCCTCGTCAGTACACGGTTTCGTGAAAAATTTTTCCAAATCTTTCTACTGAGTTTTCTTTTGAACCCATCGTCATAGCCATTTTCAGTACATAAGCATCATCTCCTTTTGATAACTCCCTCACTATATAAAGGACACTTTTTTGCTGTCAGTTCGTGGTTTTGGAAATATTTTCACAAAATTTTCATCCAAACAGAAAAGGAAGCCCAGTAAGGACTTCCTTTATAAGTATCACTCTGTTGCCTTTTTGATTCAAGCCGACATGCCCAAAGCTATTCATGTTACAATGTTTGCTCTCATGAATTAAATCTTGCCACAAAACGGACATTTTACAATCATGATATCATTTTAATTTGTTTTTTCGAGTCAATATAAAATCTTCCAAATAATCTTTAGCTTTTATTATAACTTTACGTGCCGGAACTGGTGCGCCCTCCAATCTTTCCAAAGTGATCTGAGCAAAATTTTTGTCTATCGTCTGAACAAGCGAATCAAACCTGCTATATTGTCTCAATTCGCCACCATTTTTAAAGTGCGACTCAACCAAATATGTCAGTATAGATTTATCCACGCCAAATTCTTTGGCATACATTGCAATGTTTTGATACAACTCACGTTGAGAATATTCAAGAATATAATCCATAAATCCTTTATTGTCTTGGTAATCAAACTCACCAGATTGAATATCCGAGAGGATTATTTCTGCAATTCTTTGTTCGTCTACCGACAAAACCGCAAATTTTGTTCTAAGCTCCAAAAGAACTTTTCCTATTTCCTGAGGCGTCGCATTATTGGACAGATCTTTATAGAAAGCTTGAAAATTGGCTTCCAAAAAGGCGAGATCAATATTATTTTCCTGTTCAACCAAATAGGTCTTAATCTCATATACGTTGGCGGGATCGACAACTTGCTCGCGTGGCAGTTCGGAATACCGTTTTCTCAATATCTCAAAGGTAAGTTCATCAATATTCACCGAAACGTCTCCACAATCTTCCGTCTTATATGTGGTCTGAGCCCAATTAAACAATTCGGGAATTGCTCTTGATACTGCCGACGCCATCTCGCTAAACGCATTTGCAAAAGCCCTTTGATCAGCCTCATCCCTTGGAATTTTATCAAAATTCGGTACACCTATTCTTGTAAACAAGGTTTTAATGTCTTTGAAACACTCATTTATCGTGATAATATTATATCCCAAAGACGAAGCAAATACATATTTGTACTCATCCGATTCTATATAGAGTCTCAAGGCTTCATTCGCTAATTCTTCCTGCAAATGCGGCACTCTATAATACTTTATAATTCCATAGGGTTTTAAGTCTTGTCTGAATAATCTGTTCGTTCTGGAAGCTGCTTGAATGTACTTCTGATAAATCAGAACTTTATCAAGATTCAAAACATTGATCCATTTAGAGTCAAAACCTGTAAGTAATTGATTTACTACAATCACAATATTAACCGCATCCGATCTATTTGCATCCAATGATTTATAAGGATCAATATGTGCAAGGCGTGAACATACGTCATCCTTAAAATTTTTATAGGAAGCCGCATTGTACTTAAAACCGAAACGCTTATTGTAATCGGTCAAAATCCTTACGATTGCGTCTTCTTTCCAAGTATCGCCGTCGGACAAATCTACACTCGGGTCAAATATTGCCGTTACAAAAAGCCCCTTGTCGTTTGAAGCAAACAAATCATAGTATTCGATTGCCTCGCTTATCGAGGAAGTGGCAAGTATCTGATGAAATTGTCCGCGGTTACTTTGGACGTCCCAACTTTGAAGAATACTATCGACGACTGCCTGACGGTGTCTTTTGCCCGACTCCCCTTCGCGGTATATTCTTCTGTCAAGCTCCTTTTCTATTTCAAGCATACTTTTCTGTATCCACGCGCGATAGGCGGCAAACTGTTCGCCCGATGCGGTAGCGACGTCTGTCACCCCGCTCTTCTGTTTTGCGACGATATCTTTTAGCTCGTTTCCATCAAAGGTACTTACCTTAAAAGTCTTAAACCCTAACACGTTTTTATCTCTTATACCGTTCAGGATATTGTAAGAATGCAGACATTCACCGAATAATCCTTGCGTAGTTATTCCGTTTATAGCGTTCTCGAGCATAATCGGGGTGCCGGTAAAGCCAAAAAACAGCGCGTTTTTATAAGTACGCTTTATCCCTGCCAACATTTCGCCCGCGACGTCCTGATGCGCCTCGTCAATGATAAATACAATGCGCTTCTTTTGAATTTTTTGCACGTCAAGCGGATTTGCCCCATTTTCGATTGTGATCCTGCTCATCTTTTGAATAGAGGCAACAATAAGTTGAGACGAATCGTCCTCGGGCCCTGTTCCTGAACACAACTTCGCGATTAAATCACGAGTGCTGGTAACGTCGTCCACCTGCTCGCTTACGGCAAACCCTCTGTATTTAATAAACGTCTGCTTCCAAAGTTCCGTCCTGTCCATCAGAAAAACGATTTTATCAACCTTTTTCGACGATGCTATCAGTTGCGCACACTTGAAGCTCGTCAGGGTTTTACCGCTTCCCGTAGTGTGATAAACGTAACCCCCCTCCTGCATATGCGCATCCCAAACGTTTTCATCTATGGCGCGAGCATAAACTTTAATCGCCGCATAATATTGATAACTGCGCATGATTTTAAGAGTATTATCCGCGCCGTCTGCCACTGTCCCGTAACCTATCATTTGATGAGCCATGGGGATAGAGAGGAAGTTTCGTGCAATATCTTCCCAATCATTTATAGGCGTATTGTTGAAATCAGCCCAATGGAATTGATAATCGGGATTGAACGTGCCAAGTCTGCCGGGATTTGCAAAATAAACCGTCTCTTCCGGTGTCATCGCAACAAACATTTGCACCAGCGAGAAAAAGCCCGTAAACACACCGAGTTTCATATACTTTTCAATCTGGTTGCATGCTTCGCTTACGTGGTGGTTTGATGCCTTTAACTCAATATGTATCAATGGCATGCCGTTTATAAGCATCATCAAATCGCCGCGTCTGTTCCCCAAAATCTCGCTGTCTGTTGTAAAGCGCGGTTGCCGTGCTATCTGGTACTTACTGTTGCCGCCGCCGATTTTATCTTTATCAAAAATGAAAAGATATATCGTTTTCCCCAAGTGCTGTAAATCGTCGGGATTATCTCTTGTAATCGGGATGAGATTACCGCTAAGCAACTTATTCGTTTCGTAGGGCGTTGAATTAAGCTTGGCAAGCACTTGCCGCATCTCTCCGTCTGTCAACGGGCAATTATTTAACCTGTCCGGCAAATTGTTGTTTTGATTCAAAAAGTCAGCCCAGTTATTTATCAATTCCTGTTCGGTTTTATATTCAAGAATATCGGGCGACCATTGATTGGGCAATTCCGTCAATCGTTTAATCAACGCATCTTCAAAATCTTTTTCGATCGTAAACGGCATTTATTCATCCCCCTTGGGAAACATTTTATTTAAGAGTGCAGACTTTATATTTTTCAGTTGCGCAGTTTTCTTCTCCTGTGCTTCTATGAGCTTATCAAGATTAAAGAAAAATGCGCCTATTTTTTCCTGTTCTTCCGTTTTTTCAGGCACAGGAATTGCGATCTCCATCATCTTAGTTTTTGAAATATTAAACCGTGAAATACCCTGAGCCAAGAAAACTATTTTTTCTCTCACGACAGGAGAACGCAGCAGATACGCCAGATAATATTTATCTATTTTTACATTTTCATTCAGCCTATAACCAAAGCAAAAACTGTTCAGATATGTCGTTCCGCTCTTTGCCAACAATACAGATGACATTCCAACCTCTTCAGGTGTTTCGGAAGAAGTTGTAAAGAATATATCACCTTCCTGAACTTCATTTTGCATAGCATCCGATTCAATAGAGTCAACTTGCAACGAATGCGTTATCGGATTGGTGAATACATTCATATAAGTAATATATGTTGCATCTCCATGCCCGAAATCTTCCTTCGTTTTACCTGATAGACCTGTATACGTTTTCCCGAGTGTGCCCAGTACGGGATAATTCCAATCGCCAGAAAAACCCTTAAAACGAATGCGGGGAACTTTTTCATCACCCTGAGGGAACATGTTGATAAGCATAGACTTTTTTATGTCTATAAGTTTTTCAAGCTCTTTCTGATGAAGGGCGATAAGGTTGTCAAGGTGGCAAGAAAATACTCCAATTTGCTTCTGTTCTTCATATTTCGGAAAGTCTATAATTAGTGCTTTTATAATCGAACCAGATAGATTTCCCTGTCCTCCTTGCAGATAGGTTTCAACTATCCTTTGCTTGCTCTTTCGTAGCCATTGAGTTAGGTACTCTGCATCATAATTATCTATTGGCCTTATAGCTAAAATCGCTTGATTTATTGCACCTTTAAGCTTTGCTCTACCAACTTCTCCACTTGTTGCACCGTACAGCGCATAAAGTATGTCTCCCTTTGAAACAAGCCTTGCAGAGGAACTATTTAACCCTTTTTCAGTTATAAAAAGCTCTGTATATTCGCTATTTATTTCTGCTGAACGTATAAACGGTATATCCCCGCCATAATACTCTTTTATTCCCACTGTTGGCGTTCCGCCTGAGTACGATGTTGTAATATCGCCCAACTTACACTGTTCCCAATCATCTGCAAAGCCCTTAAATCTTATATCCGGCGTCAATGCGTTACTCATGTTTATCACCGCCAAATAGTTTTATCATCTCACTGATCGCATCGCTATCAAAAGAATCCAGCGCTTGAAGTTCGTTCATCAGTTCCGCAACGGCACTTTCCGTAGTAGTAATTGCCTTTTCCAATTCACAAAGCGGGTGAGCATATTTGTCGACTATTCCCGAAAGCTCGCGCACGAAGTTTGCAATTACTTGTGCGGGAAGCGCCAAGATGCTGTCCATGATGGGCGTGATCCATTTACAGCGCAACAAATTTTTAATCTCATCGTCGGAAAGTTTAGAAATTTGTTCTTGCGCCTTGACAGCGAGTGCTTTTACAGCAATGTTCTTTTGACTGTTAAGACTCATTTTTCGCTGATACAATTTATACAAGTTCCAATACGCGTAATTTTCATCAGACTCTTCAATATTTATCGTTGCCTTTATGGATTCAATTAAATTGTTTATTACTTTCTTTGGATAAGTTCCGTCGGCATTGCACCCCGCAACAGGCCATTCAATTTTCGGGTACGCGTCGACTATATCGCGTTTTGTCTGTTTATCCGCTTTAGAAGCACTTAAAGAATTGTATTCGTTCAAAATCTTAATCTGTGCATCATCGGAAGCCACGGCGGCAATAATAGAGCCATATTTTGCCTTTAATTTTGCTGTATCCACGGAAAAAGCATTATCATTCTTCTTGTTTTCCTTTTTGATTTCGTCCTTGTCATCCTGTGAAAGCTCTTCGAGGGCAGTATCATACTCGGCAACAGCCGACTGATATTCGCTTATCAGATCTTCCTTTGCCTTAAATTCATCGGGGAATACATATTCTTCAATAAGATCAAAAGGTATCAGTTTACCTTCGGTCTTTGTTTCGGTTTTTACGTTATCTTTGTCCAAGTCGTCAAGATATGACTTTGAATATACTTCGACCTCTTCCACTTCGCGTGCAGCAGCAAAGCCCTCCTTACTTACGATGCCTAAATCTATAGAAATGGGAAGCCATACGTCATCAAAAGCCTTATATATCTGATACTTATCGACAATTTCTATATCTTGCGTGCTTTCAACAAACTTCAAATAATAACCGAACAATTTGTCTACGAGGGCAGCCTTGCAATGCTCGACATTGTAATCGGTGTTTTCAATAAGCGCATTATTTAAATCGGAAGAAAAAGCGGTAAATATTTTCTCAAATATATCTGCAAACGACTTAACTTCACTGCTGTTATTAACTGTTTCTCTTATATTTTCGCATTTAAGTTTAGAGGTGTGCTCATTGATCTTTTCAAACAATTCTTCTCTTAAAGAGGAAAATACACCCCAAAACGTTTTATTATATAAATCAAGCTCGGCATTGGGTAAATTTCCAAATACGCAAGCGTGAATATCATAGGGCTGTTCGGGCTCCGCGCTTACGTAACGGGGAATATTGAGATTGTACAAATTGTCCTCTATTGTTTTACGCTCCACTAACGTCGCAAAATGAGGAATTGTTTTTCGTGCAAGCACCGCATCAACTATTTTTTTGATATTATGACCGCCTAATTTGTTTTTACTGCCGTCCTTTAAGAACTCTTTAGAGGCATCAATAAACAAAACGTCGCTACTCTCTCGATGTTTTTTAAGGATCATGATGATCGTCGCAATGCCGGTGCCAAAAAAAATATTCGCAGGCAGACCGATTATCGTTTCAATATTATCGTGATTGATCAGGTTGCGCCTGATGTCTTCCTCTGCCCCGCCGCGGAAAAGGGTTCCGTGCGGCAAAATGATACACATGATACCATCTTGTTTTAAGTGATATAAATCGTGCAATAAAAAGGCATAGTCGGCTTTGGACGCAGGAGCAATGCCATAATCTTTATATCTGGGATCCTCCTTCGGCTTCCAGATTTGAGAATACGGCGGATTACTTACGACACAATCGACCATAATAGGACGCTCTCCGCCTTCGACATAAATCGGCCAATCTTCCGCCAAGGTATCGGCACATCTTGCATTGATATTATTAGGGCTGACCCCACGCATCAATAGGTTCATTCTCGTCAGGTTATACGTATCGTCAATATTTTCCTGAGCAAAATACCGTATCCTGTTGTCGTTGTTTAAGTATTTTTGAATACTCTTGCCTATGTTAATAAGCAGTGATGCCGAACCACTGGTGGAGTCATAAATGGATATCTCGGTTTTATTCTGCAAATGATCCGCCACGATCTCCGACATCAATACGGAAATCTCATAAGGAGTATAGAATTCGCCACCCTTTTTCCCTGCGCCGGACGCAAAATTCTTTAACAGATATTCGTAAATAAAACCAAGGACGTCATAGCCCTGCCTGTCGTCCATTGGTATTTTTGATACGATATTTATTATTTTCTTCGCCGCTTTTGTCTGATCGGCAGGCAATGTGCCCAGCTTAGGAATTTTTTCACTAAAAGACTTAAATAACTTATCAAAAACTTTTATATGGTTTTCTTCGCTGCTGATGTTTCTTTCAAAAGCACTTAATGCCTCGGTAATGTTATTTATTGCAAAACTGCCGAGATTCCTTTTCCATGTAGAAAAAAGATTCTCGTAAGAAATAAAATATCCGTTTTCCTTCTTGCAGTCGTTTACAAGCTCTATATCGCTTTCGGTTAAATTTTCGGCAGTTATATCTTCCTTTTCCCACCCCAATTTGGTTGTCAAATACGCAACTTCATTTTCAGAGAGAAAGCGATAAAATATAAAGCCCAAAATAATATCTTTATACTCTACGGTCGTAATAGAACCGCGCATTGCATTGCAATATTCCCAAATAAGTGATGCTAACTGTTGTTTATTCATTGTCTGTTCCTCAATTTGTATCTTAAATATAAATAAATGATTGTGGCGCCGATTTTACACCATAATCTAAAAGAGTTTTCGGGGTATCAAATACCTTTACTTCTCCCAATCTGTAGGCATACGCCATTTTTCTGTTCTTAAAATATTTATCAAAAAAAGTCTTTGATATCCCGGAAGCATCTTTTGTTTGTTCCCAAAGTTCTTCAGGGGGCAGCATTATGACCTCAGCTATTTCGGCTTCAGCAACAATGCGTTTGATCGGAGTCGTCTCATAGATTATGATTGACGAAACATCTTGTTTAGCGGCAATTTTACGGTATTCGTATTTTTTTGTCCCGTTTATAATGTTGGCGACGTGTTCTGGATTGATTGAAATCAAAATCTTATTCTTCATACTGTTCACCACTCCCTAATTGGCATATAGTTTCAAATTGTTCTTTTGTAATTTTCATAAACGGCCTTGGCCCAGAAAAGCTGTCAACAACATTCATTTCCCGCAATTTTTTCAATCTGACCGGCATCTTAAACGGTTGGTAATCCAACAACTTTACGACTATAGGATATTTACCCTTAAAGGCCCGAATTTCTTGCTTTGTAAAAATAGATTTATCTTTACAGATGCTGATTCGCTCATCATCCGTTTTCGTGGCGATAATTTCTTGAATAATAGCGATCCCGGTTATAACCGAAGTATAGTGTTTTGGCTCCCATTCTCCGATTCTGTAAATCAAAACCACATCACCTGGAACGGCTTGAATATTATATGCGGCAGAAAGGTACATTTTTTCAATAGCATAACGATGCCCTTTGTTATCGCATATCTTCATTCCGCAATATATTATCGGGGAATAAATCGGTATGGTACTGTGGATAGATAGGCAAAATAAAATATTTTGCCGCACTTTTTACTATTGGATAATTGAACTTTGGATTACCTCCAAGATTATAATTTTTCATATCCTTTACAAGGACAGCTTCACCAGTATCTTTATAACCCCAAAGAACAAATCCCCATTCTTGCATGAGATTTTTCAAAGCGACGACCTCTTGTCTTTTATGCTCAAAAAGCGTTACATAAATTTCTTCGACGCCATGTTTTTTTGCATTATCAAATATAATTTTTAAAAACCGCTCGCCAAGACGAAAACCTGTTCTCTCTATTTTGAAAGTGCCGACTTTTAGTCTACGTTTAGGAGTTAATTTGGGTTGCACTTTAAGATAATCCGGTTCATTGGGATCTTCTACCTTTAAGTATAAAAAGCCTTTAAGGCCTGTTTCATTTTCAAACACGTACGCAGATTCTCCATGTAAGGCTTTTTTCTTAAACCAATTATCAAATTTTACTCCTTCGTAATCCTCACGCAAAGTATCAAAAAATCCGGAACTCAAATCTATTTCTGATATTGGCTTCAGTTTAACTGATAACATTTTATATTCGATGTTTTGCGGATAGGTGGATTCAATAATTTTTAACAAATCAGTAGATGACAAAACATGATCGCGCAAGAATAGTTCTTCTGCCTTCGTTAAAATCAACGTATCATCTGTTAATAGAATATCAACATTAGCATTATAAACTTCAAGTAATAGCGCATTGTCAATTTTTCCGTTTTCATCTTTTGGATACTTATCGATTACACTATTGAAGTAAGAATCAGCACTATCACTAAAAGTGGGTAATTCATCATAAGCCTGCATTTTAACCAGCATATTTTGTTTCACTTTTTCATCTGCATGCTTTTGAATTTCAATTTTAGATAACCTATGAATATGCTTGGTTATATGCTTTTTATCAAACCACTTATATAAACTTGCCACTTCAAACGATACATTATTGCTACTTTCACGTCGAATAATAATGTTGGTGTCCAATAATATGCTGATGTTTTTATAATCGATGAGCAACGGTTCGATCTCATAACAAATTATTCCGTATTCATTTACTTCATCGCGAGTATAGAACCGATTACAATCTCTAATTGCCTCCTCAAACGACGGATATATATTTTGAAAATCGCTCCAATTAGCCTGTAATGCTTCTTCCCAATTTTTATATAGATCAATTTTCTTTACTGTTACACGCACAAAGTGTTTTTTTTCGGTAGTAGAAATTACAACAAGGGTATCTCCAATTTTAATGTCTTTACGCTCTTCTGTAGCTAGACGATACTCATGCTTTTTTAAACCATTTCTTATTGCTTCTATAAATTTGTCTCGGATTTTCAAATAATACGTTTTCATGAGATATTCACCTATTAGTATAGCATTGTAATGTTGCCAATAGCTGTCAGCATTAAAAATTATTCTTCAAAATTTATTTTACTCTCTTTACATAAGGCAATAAAACTTTGCTGTGTTTTATAGGTGGGCATAGAATGACCTGTTTCCCAACGATTAACCGTTGCGAAAGATACTCCCAAAAGTGAAGCGAGTTTCTCCTGGCTTAACTTTAATTGTTTCCTGACATATTTGACTTGATCAGCAAATTCCATCG
>ERZ1090879.2131-NODE-2133-length-10139-cov-5.143395_pt1 | contig 10139 bp, 7 predicted proteins | sample MGYA00478472_ERZ1090879 | MGnify/ENA primary metagenome ERZ1090879 (study PRJEB33644, sample SAMEA5815723) | chicken gut metagenome | biome: Chicken; feature: Gastrointestinal Tract; material: Caecum | place: Ireland | collected 2019-01-01 | study: A study of the...
ATGCTAAAGCCATTGTTTATAGAAGTGTTGGGATTCAAGCTCGTCAGCGCACTAATATTTTTTCTTTGAATTCCGACAACCGCGTAATTTCCGTATTCAAACATAAAACTGTCGCCTTCAAGGAAATAATCATACCCGGAATTGCTGGACCTATATAAAATAGCCTTTTGTTTATAGTTCCTCGGAGCCCCCATTGGATTATCACACATAGATATCATTTTCATAGGAGTACTATCCTCAAAAATGACTTCTATTCCTTCTTGCGTAAAAAATTCATCCGATCCTGTTTGAACAAGGTAGCCTTGATAATCACTGACACCTTTCCTGTATACTTTTATGTCTCCATTATACGTTTCAAGCGATATATCCCCAGACAGGCTCTTTAAAGAAACATCATATTTACCATTATTATATTTAGATAAATCTAACTGACCATCTTGAGTTCCGCCGCTCCCTGAGCTTCCCCCATGGCCACCTGTAAGAAGACTTTCCTCGATTCTCAGCCATTCTGAACCTTTCCAAAACTGTGCGCCTGCATTATCAATTCGTCCTACCAGTTTTCCGTCATTGTCATAAATCTCAAATAGTCCATTTTCGTTTTTTATTCCTCCGAGTCTTAAAGTCCCGCCGCGTGCTATTGAGAAGGATATGTACAACTGCCCATTTTCAAGATATACTCCTTCTGTTTCTCCGTTATTTGTCAGTCTGTTAAAAATCCCCCATTGATCCAAGGCAAGATCGAGATCCGCAACCGCAGAATCATCTGTATATTTACTTGCCTTTTCCCAGTCACTTGACACATAGGCGCCACTTTGACGGGCGGTTTTACATCGCATGATATCTCCGGACTCTCCCTGAGCCCACAGATCTCCTACATCATAAGGTGGTACAGGCGTTGAAACAAAAACTCTTCGTTTACCATCTGCTGTATCTTTGGCCTCTGCGGCTGCATTTAACGCTTCAGATATATCGCTGTCCTGAATAGGCTGCCATTTCCATGCTCCATCCTTCATGAAACGGTAAGCAAAACCTTTCGACTCCCAATAAAACAAATCTCCGGCATGTTTCTGACGTTGTTCCTCCGTTGTCCAGTCTGATGCAGGTATATTTGACATGGTCGGCTGATAATCAAAATACCAGGTCTCTATCTTCCCATCTACCTGCGTCTGCAGATTATCAATATCTCCAGCAACCACCTCTGCAAAATCACTCAGATCTCCGGCGACTTCTTCTGCGTAGGAATTATCTGTATACTTATTTCTTTTTTCCCAATCCTGCGCATTATACTGTCCGCTCGATCGATTCTGTATGCAGGTCATGATATCAGCGGTTTCCGAATCAAACCACAGGTCGCCTACTGCATAAGGCGGTTCCGGCTGAGTTACAAAAATCTGGGCCTTGCCGTCAATGATGTCGAAAACTTCGTCCGGTATCGGCATCTCTACCCATTCTCCATCCTGGTAGATATACTCTATGTTTGTGGTAGAATTTTTCCAGAGATCCCCTTCATGTGTTACCTTCTCTTTTGCCCAGATCCCGATGATCGGATTTCCCGCAGTGTCCAGGATATCTTCTCCATTTATATCCTGGATCGCTTCTTTTGCTTTCTCCGTCCACTCCAGAGACGGATCAGTGCTTTGATACCATGTCTCCGCTTTTTGATCAATAGAATTCTGGATATCGGTGATTTCTTCTTTATAATCGTCAAAAAAGGAATTCAGTTCATTATTAATCTGTTGTGCATAACTGTCATCCGTATATTTGTTTCTTTTCTCCCAGTCCGATGCTGAATAACTTCCTGTCGAACGAGAGTTGACACACGTCATAATATCAGCGGTTTCCGAATCAAACCACAAATCCCCCATCTGATAAGGCGGTTCTGGCTGAGATATAAAAATCTGGGCCTTGCCGTCAATGATGTCGAAAACTTCGTCTGGTATCGGCATCTCTACCCATTCTCCATCCTGGTAGATATACTCTATGTTTGTGGTAGAATTTTTCCAGAGATCCCCTTCATGTGTTACCTTCTCTTTTGCCCAGATCCCGATGATCGGATTTCCCGCAGTGTCCAGGATATCTTCTCCATTTATATCCTGGATCGCTTCTTCTGCTTTCTCTGTCCACTCCAAAGACGGATCAGTGCTTTGATACCATGTCTCCGCTTTTTGATCTACGGAATCATAGATTTTCTGTATGGTATTGCTGTAATCATTCTGAACAAACTCGTACAGTCCAGAATCATCTGTATATTTAACTGCTTTAATCCAATCTTCTGCGACATAGTTTCCTGATGTTCTTGCACGTTTACAGCGCATCAGTTCCGAAGAATCATCTCCCACCCACAGATCTCCAATATCATATGGCGGAGTAGGTGTAGTCACAAATACTCTTCGTTTATTATCCGCGGTATCCTGAGCATGAGCAGCTTTTGCCAGAGCCTCCATAACTGCAGTATCTTCTACATAGTCCCAGGTATATTCTCCATTTATTTTGGCCCATCTATATGCTTCCCCTCCATGATCTTCATTGTCTACGACATAAAACAGATCTCCCAGATGCTTTTCTTTTTCATTTTCTGTCGTCCATTCTGAAGCCGGAAGATTGTCTGTTGTTGGGATATGATCATAAAACCAGGTCTCTATCTGCCCGTCAATCTGAGCCTGAAGATTGCTTATTGCCGGGGTATAAACAGCATCAACAAAATCATTTACCTGCTGCTCTGAAATTTCCTCAATGGTTTTTCCACGGAGAGAAAAGGACTCTGCTACGATTTCAACTTTTCCTGTCTCAGTGTCCGCTAAAAATGTTACATTGCCATCTTTATCTACGACTTTATATGCTCCTGCATTGACCCAGTCAGCGTTAATGCCTATAGTATTCAAGATTTTAGCGATCACTGTTCCATCTACTAATGCCCCACTGTTCCAGGTGGTTCCGCCATTGGTAGACATTGCCCAACCTTTTGCGTTAAATTCAATGACAACATCTGATTCTTCTTTGGTCGGTTTATTACAGAGATATAGTATCCGACTTCCATCTTCCAGCATCTCGGTGACTGGATACAAACCTGCTGGTTCCGTCATGGCATCCTCAAGATCTTCCAAAGCTTTTTCCCATTCAGATTTCTGTTTAGACAACATCTGACGGAATTCCCTATATATTTGCGTTGATACACTATAACGTGTAGAGGACATACGTACTGGTGATTCTGCACCTGATATCAGAGTTTGCGCCGAAAATGCTGCATAAGTAACTCCTGTTAAAATAGTTTTATAGCACTTTCCTTTACGATCAGTTATAAGACCAAGATCCCCGGCTTCACGGGCCGGATCCCCCTGACACTTTATAGAAACCGGGCGGAATTTTAATCCGATCAACTTATTACCAAGATATGTTGCAACCGTTTCACCTTTCCCATCCTGAATCAGCTTGTTTCCAGATATTTGCAACACATATCCATCAGTCCCGCTTTGATATTCCACAGCTGTTTCTGAGGATTCTTCTGAAATTCTTATTCCCGTCACTACAACATCATCTGTGTTAATTGTACTCCCAGACATAAGATCTGATATCTGTACGATATCCGAATCATCTACATCTATTTTTGTAGTATTCCCCTGACATATTGTTTCATCTGAATCTTCTCTATGACGGATCCAAGTTGCCTCCAATGTGTCAAGATCGTACCGTCTGAAGCTTAACTGTCCAGTTGTATTAATTTTGGCATACAGACATGAAATCTGACCTACCCACTGCAAAACCTGTCTGAATGTGACAGAATCATCCGGTCTGCTTGAAACAACATAGCTGTCATTCTCAAAAGATGCGGAATCTGCCGCCAGGGTAACATTACAGCAACTGCAGGCATCTCTTACAATTTCCCCTAATGTCGCAGGATATTTCAGTTTACTTACTGAATACTGCTTATCAAACCGAAGCATATTATCAAATGCTTTGACTGTAATCGTAGCACCGGAATCTTCTCCAGGTTCAGAAATATATTTTCCTTTATCCAGCCATTCTGTAACGCCATTGATTTCCAGTCCGGCTTTTACCTTTATTTCTGCTTCATTAAAGTCATGAGTGTCATAAACACCATTCAGATTGTCCAGTTTTAGCGTAAGCTGTTTAGCAATTGCAGATCCCAGATCAAAAGTATTTGTATTTGAGGTATTATCCTCGATCTGGAATACGAACATATCTGTGTCTTCTGCGGTCAGTACAGTTCCATCTACAAAGGAAATCTCTGCTTTATGATGCAATATTCTATTCTTTTTTATTGCTTCTTTATACGCATTTGATGTGTTTATCATCCCGTCACCTCTGCACAATATCCACGGAAACACTCCTGTAGTAATACATACCGTCTCCAAGTTTTCCAAGATGTTCCTTTGATATGGTTCCTCGGTAGCATTCGATTGTCATGTCAATTCCATCATCATGAAAAGAAAACGGAAAAAATCCCGATATTAACGTATTTTTGATGATTTTTACTTCTGTTTCTGTGATAAATTCCCATTTAATAGATACCGTTTTCTTTTCAGCAACAACATCACCCACCATATAACCTGCAAGGGTCCGTCCGGTATCAGAAGTCCATATCAATTCATCATCTACACTTAAAGATGTAGGTGCAGGAAGTGTTGTATTCCCTGACCACAAGATTTTATCCATGCCTATTTCACCTCTGCTGTGTTATATCTGATATCCATAGATTGGCGTGTCCTCTGCAGGACTGATTCAATCTGTGTGGAATCAAGGTAGAAGCCCATATTTGCCAGTGCAGCTACAATCCGCATAACTGCACGATTAATAATGCTTTCCAATTCATCTCTGGTAATTCCAGTTCCTCCTGCTGCACGGACTGCTTCCAGTGCCATTTCGCGAAGTTTATCTTCCGGTGCCACAATCTCTCCCTGATGACGGTTATCTCCAATCATTGCAAGCTGAGGAGTATTTCTTTCTACAAAACCACCTCTTGCAAGATGTGGAATTTCCGGTACGCTTGGAAGACTCAAACCATAATGTCCATAATGCCGTGTCCCTGTAAGAGGATTCTTGAAATCATAATCAAATGAAAAAGCGCTCTCAATAGCAGCAAGCCCATTATTAAGCTTAGCTATCAGGCTATTCACCAAATCTATAACAGCGTTGAGCGGCCTTTTGGCCAAATCTATAATGCCTCCAAAAATTCCTTCAAAAATTCCAACAATACCTTCCCATGCGCTCTCCCAGTCACCTTTAAATACTCCGTTCAGGAAAGTTACAATTCCATTAAAAGTTTTTTTAATGTCTTTCCAAACTTCTTGTATCGTGTCAAAGAAGCCATTCAACACTTCTCCTAAAGCGCCAAAACTTTCCGTCCAGTCCGTTTCAAATACTCCTTTAACAAAATCAATGAAAGGCTGCAGAATCTGTTTCCTTACATATTCAAATATTGTCCCCGCAATCTTTTGGAATCCTTGTATGATCCCATTGATCCCTTCCCAGCATTTATCAAAGTCACCTGTAAATGCTCCGGTACAGAAATCAAGAAACCCTCCAAGTATCTCCGTGATTCCGGCGAAAACATCAGCAACAACAGATAAGAGATCGAAAAACTCATCTCCTAAGTTTTTCAGGCCTTTTCCTAATATCGGAGCCATTTCTTCAATCAGCCAGTTGAGTAGCGGTACAAGAAGAGTTTCCCATAAAGCCTTTAAATTATCTGCAATTTTCCCAAACAGCTCTACAACTCCATTCAGCATCGGCTGAATATGTTCAATCCACACTGTTGTGAATTTTTCTGCCAGATAGTCCAGAATCGGAACGATATATGTATTCCATGCTTCCAGGAATACCGCTACAATCTGGGCAATCCCCTGTGCAATAGAATCCAGGAATGGTTTTATATGTTCATCGTAAATCTGAAAAATTTTTTCAAAGGTTTCCTGTACTGCCAAATAAAGAGTATCCAGCACCACCCTGATCGGCGTCAGGGTTTCTTCGAAGGCAGTCCTTATTTTACCGACATTCTCTGTTACCGGGGTGACTATCATATTCAGAACGTCACTTGTGAACTTCCACCCAAGATCAATGATGCCTAAAAATCCATCAGAGAAGATTCCTATAAGATCTGCAGTGATTTTTTTGGCATCATCACCGGAAAATACATCGAATATATCAGCGATAGCAACGGAAAAATCCCCGCCCAGTTTTGCAATCTCTCCGGTTACGTCAAATAACGAAACAAGCCTGTCCTGTATATATTTCTTGCTGCTGGAAAGGTACTTACTTATTCCGCCTGTCAGATTATCCGCGATCGTAAGACCGATTCTTGCCACTGAACCGGCAAATTTTCCAAACGCTTCCGCAATGGAATCCATGCATCGGTTTGCAGAGGAAATAACTTTCGGATCCGTAAAAATTTCTTCCAGTGTTTCTCCGATATTTTCCAGATTTTTCTGAATAGATTTGATTTTCTTTTCAGAATCTCCAAACCCGATCTTAAAGCCTTTTTTGAAAATTGCGGCCAACTGCTTGCAGCGCTTGATCAGCGCCGAAAGCTGCTTATCGGTTTCTTCGATAACCGTCTCACCTTCCGCCAGATTTCCAAAATCAACGGCACTTCCCAGATTTCCCCCGCCAATCCCGGAGCCACCTGAAGAGGGAGCGGAACTCCCTGTATCATCGGATGTATCTGGAGCATCCAGACGATTGATCTTGTCAAACCCCATAAGGGCCCGCATTTCTTTTGCGGCTTTCTTCGCTGCACTTCCTACGCCCTTTGTGGAATCAGCCAGACTGTCTGCCGCTCCAGATGTCCCAGAAAGTCCACTGCTGGCCGTATCTGCCGCGCTGGCCAGCTCTGACACTGGCGCCGCCACAGTGCTGCTGCCGCTGCTCTTTTTACCCGTAATCAGTTCCGTAAAACTTTTGAAGGCATTTGCCAGTGTCGCAATCTTTCCCAGAACCACGTTTACGATCTTTATCACCGGGGTAAACAGGTTGATCAGTCCCTGTCCAATCGTAGCCATGATAGACTGCAGCTGCAGGGCCATAACTCTTGTCTGATTCGCCCAGGAATCAGATGTCCGGGCAAAATCGCCCTGCGCCGCGGAAAGCTGCTGCTGTACGAAAGCGTACCGCAGAGCAACTTTTTCCTGCTCCGTCATGGCCGCCGTGGTCTTACCATATCCATTTGCCAGTGCGTACTGATCCAGTGCAGCCTGGGTCATGACAACACCCAGATCCTTCAGTGTCTCTGTCTCGCCTGTAAAAACGGATTTCAGCTTAGTATAGGCTTCATCGTGGCTCAGGTTGTAGAAAGACGCCACATCTCCGGCAAGCCCGGTAAGCGCGGTACTCATCTCATAGGCCGCAGATTCGGAAAAACCGAAGGCCTTCGCCATGGCCCCGAAGGTTCCAGTATATTGCTTCGCCATGGTCTCGGAAAGACCAAAGCTCTGCGCAGCACTTTTAGCAAATTTATCTACCTGGGCGGTCATAGATGGAAATGTCACATCTACAACGTTCTGTACCTCCTGAAGGTCAGATCCCAGTTCCAGACACTGTTTGCCGAAGTCTACAACTTTTTTTACCGCAAACGCTCCGGCAAGCGCCGCGCCTGCTTTTTTTGCCAGGTTAGTTATCCCTGACATCTGCTTATTGAATTGATTCTGATTGACTACCAGATCAAGGCCAATCTCGCCAACGCTTGTAGCGCTCATATCTCTCACCTGCCTTATAGGACAGGACATCGACACAAGGCACTACTTGTCCTGGTTAATTTTTATTTCAAATTCTTTTCTGCAGTGTCTGGCCTGACACCGTATAAAAATTCCCCGGCATTTTGCGTCCGGGACATACTGGATCTTCTGTTCATGTCCGCAGAAAGGACATTTTACTTTCTTTTTTTCAATTTTTCACACCTCCTGCCATCTGGATAAAAGCACGTTTCATTTCTTCATAAAAATCTGCCGCCTGCTGCGGCGTTTTCTTTTTGGCAGTGCGCCGCATCCATTCATTTCGGATCCGCCGCTGTTCTTTGTTGAAATGCTTCAATACATTTTTATCCGTTTCCGCGCGAATCGATACGATCCTGCCAAGGGGAGTTTCCGGATCAATGCCTACAAGCAATGTCCGGAATTCATCCCACTTCATCCCTTTCAGCTCTTTCGATAAGCGAATCCCGTACTGCGATAAAAATGATGCCTGAATCAGGTCAAAGTCCCCGATCAGGTCGTAGTACGGGTCTGATCTTCCCCCTGATCATCCTCACCCATGACAAGATTCATGGCCTCCTGGATCAGTATCATCAGAGATTTTGCCGGAAGTTTCAGACTGTTGATTTTCTTGCGGTCTTTCTCGGAAAACATCATCTCATATGCCTTTAAGGATGCCTTCATTTCACTTTCATTTCCAAAAGCGTCCATAATCCGCAGCATCGTTTCCGCGTCAGCATTGACCGTCACGACAACTCCTTTAATTTTCAGTTTCGGGTTCTCGTCGAAATTCAGTTTGTCTGTAATATCCACTACCTTAGCCATATTGAACCTCCTTTTACGCTGCTGGTGTTACTGTGGGCTTGCCGTTGCTCATGATGTCAAATTCCAGTGGCGCCACAGCTGTGGAATCACCGGCTCCGATATTTGTCACATTGATCACTGCGGCTTCAAATTTCACGGTCGTTCCATCCGGGAAGGTCCACTGGAAATCCTTTTCCGCCGAACGTCCATTAACCCACGCAAGAGCAGCCACCGCATCATTTCCCGCATCCCCTACATGTCTTTTTGCCGTTACGGTGATCGTAACGGATTTCGCAGTCATCAAACGTCTTACCCACCCCTCTGTGTCAAAAGGTGTCCATTCTTCCACACCATTGTCAAAAGCCACAGAAAAACTTTCACAGTCTTTAATATTTGACATTGTAGGTGAATCGTCGGATGAACCTGTAGCAATCTGAAACTGATTTTCATAGCAGGGATATACTCCCGTTGTTGTTCCTGGCATATCTATTCTCCTTTCTCATAAATGACAGCCGCCTCAATCACCATCTCATAGATGCCGGAATCATCGGTACCTACGTCCTGGATTTCATAAAGCGGCTGTATAAATTTGATCTTTGATTCATTTATAGTTACTTCTCTTGCTGTCCGGACAGCGTCAAACAGGGCTGTGGCAGCCTTTTCCGTATCCCGCGGGGATTTATTCCAATGCACCAGAAAAGTCACGTATTTCGTGCCGTATGACTCCAGGGCTGGCCCTCCGATGGCGGTACTATAGGCGTGCTGATGTTTGCTGTTGTATACGCCTATGGATTTCTCCTGCTTGTCCGGTAATTTCCCCATGTATACGCTGTCTGCAATCTTCAGGGATGCAATGTAATCCCTCACATCTGATAACATCATACCCCGGTCAACCTCCTGTAGATCTCTTTATATGCGTTGATAGCGAAATCCTGATTTTTCCCACCAGGCAGCCAGTCCTCATACCACTTTCCTTTTGCATTCGGGTTCTCATTCTTTGAGAAATGATATTCCGGATGAAAATACAACCTCCTTGCATATGGCGTATTGGAAACCAGTGATACTTTGCCCCGGTTGCTTTCTGAGTAGTCAACAAAAGTGCTCTCATTCTGAAGATTACCAGTAACAAAAGGAATTACCTGGGCCTGGACCACCTCAGTATGTAAAGCTTCAGCAGTTTGATCCAGAGCTGTTACCTGTGCCTTTGAAAGCTGCTTGATCTTAGGAAAATTCAGTTTTATTTTTGAACTGACTTTTATCATATCAGCAGCACCTCCGTGTAGTTCACAGTGCCATCTGGATTCCTGGCCTTTGTTCCCTGCAGTATCCGGCGCTTTACTTCGAATATTACCGCGGATCCTCCGGAAATCACCGGAAGATCCGGGCAAATGTCACCTGGAAACAGCGCAGATCCGGTAATCTCAACAAGTTTTTTCTCCGCGGTGAGCACTGTTTTGGCTTTATCCTGATAGTTGCACCGCCCGGAATAACTGACCGGCTCCAAGGGCTCCCCGTATTCGTTCAGGCCCTCCCTGTCAAATTCCAGGGAAATCTCTGTTTTACACAGCCGCTTTGGAACCAGACATGGATATTTCATGTTCTCACCCCACAATCCGGCAGCACAGCCCTGTC
>ERZ1090879.2133-NODE-2135-length-10133-cov-9.001985_pt1 | contig 10133 bp, 7 predicted proteins | sample MGYA00478472_ERZ1090879 | MGnify/ENA primary metagenome ERZ1090879 (study PRJEB33644, sample SAMEA5815723) | chicken gut metagenome | biome: Chicken; feature: Gastrointestinal Tract; material: Caecum | place: Ireland | collected 2019-01-01 | study: A study of the...
AAAAAAAGGAAAATTTTGTAATCTAGTTATTTATATATATCTAATATAATAATAAAATGCATCAAAAATCGTGTCAAGCAAATTCAATAAAATTTTTAAAAAGTTTTGTTTTTTTCGGACTTTTCCTCAATCTTTTCAATTCCCTGTTCATCTTTTTCAAACTCTTCTTTGATCACTTTCAAGGTTTTGTTTTCAATTCTTGAAATGTAAGACCTAGAAATCCCCAGTTCTTGGGCAACTTCCTTTTGTGTCAATGCTTTTTCACAGTCAATGCCATATCTCAATTTAATGACCGCCTGCTCTCTTTTGTCAAGTTTGCTCGCAATAATTGTTTTGATTTTTTGCATAATCAAATTGTTTTCCACTTGTGAAAAAATCTCTTCATCATCTGATGCCAAAACATCTTTAAGTTCCAAGTCTTTGTCATCTTCATTGTTGCTTGTCAAACTGTTTAATGAAACAACATTTTTGTGCTTTTTGTTTGAACGAATAAGCATCAAAATTTCATTATTAATGCATCTTGCAGCATAGGTCGAAAGTTGAACTTTTTTACCATAATCAAATGTGTCAATGGCCTTGATAAGCCCAATTGTTCCAACAGACAACAGGTCATCTGCTTCAAGAGAATAGGTATATTTTTTAACGATATGTGCAACAAGTCGCAAATTGTGACTTATGAGTTTGTCTCTTGCTTTCATATCCCCCTGTTTCATCTTTTCAAATGCTTCCTTTTCCTCTTCCAAAGAAAGTGGTTTTGGAAAACCTTGTGCGGTGTTGACATAATTGGTAAAAACACAAATACGGCTTAAAAAATAGGCAAAACTTTCAAAAATCATAAACTCTCCTTAGCGATGTTACAATATATGTTGAAATTTGTAGAATTTTGCCAAAAAGTTAAAAATAAAATTAGTATTGACTATCAAATTAAACCATGATAAAATAACAAAGTATCACAAAAAAAGGTAGGTAAATATGAAAGTAATAAATTTCAAAAATTCTGAATATTACAAATTGTTAAAAGAGAATTATGACACAAATTTTGTTGAAGAAATTGCCAATATCATAGAGAAAAATTTAAGTGAAAAAATCACATTTAAGTTGCAAAAAGACTCCGAAGAAAACATTGTTTTTTCACTGGTCACCCAAAACAGAATGATGTTCCCTGACTATATGCAAACATATGAAATTGAAGCCACTTCAGGATTTCTTGTTTCAGAAGCAAGAAAGTCAAAAGAAACGGCCGAAAAAATTGTTCTTGAAGCATTTGCAAGTATGTATCAAGAAATGGCTGCAAAAAGACTTACAAGCATAGAAAGAAAATTGACAAAAGAAGACGTTGTCAAAATTGGAGAATTTTTGAAAAAACATCCAGAACAAAACTTTTCAAACTTCCCACTGGTTGAATTTGTTGACCCAGCCTTGGAACAACTCGAGCAAGTTGAAATGATAGAAAAGTTTCCTATAAAATTAGACTTCAAAGCAACGAGAAATTATCAAACCTTAAGTCCATTAATGCAAAAATCTTTATCAGAGCATCTTGACAAACTTTTTGCCAGCGTAAAATTTGGAGCATATCTTCCACCTGCTGATGACATGCACTATGTTCTGACTGGATTTAAGGCAAACTACAACGACGAAGCAACAAAAACAATGGTTTTTGAAACTATTGAAGAATCTATTCAAGCAAAATTACTTCAAGAAATTCCAACAAAAGAGAAAATGCTTCTTTGTGCATTTAGTTCATTGGTTGAGAACTGCATCACAAACAACAAAAGTTATGCAGACAAAAGAATGACACACTATGAAATGTCAGTAATTTGCAATCCAACTGACACAAAAACAAGCAACACAAACAGAGATGGAAAGGACGACAAATAACAAAAAAATAAAAGACATTGTTTCAATAACAATGTCTTTTTTATTGTTTTCAAAAACTTTTGAAACAAACCATTTGTCTGCCCTTTATGTATAAATCTTGTCGACCAAAAAATTTACCATTCTAACTGGCAAAATCTTAACCAAGAAAGAGATAAATTTGCTAGTGCCACCTATTGAAACCCTAAGAGGTGTTCTTTTCTTTTTAACAATCTTTAAAACTCTTTTTGCGACAAATTCTGGACTTTTCCCCTTTCTTTCTGACTTTTCCATTTTTTCAATGCCACGTTTTTCATCTTTATCAATTTTATCGTCACCAATTTCTTTAATTCTGTTTTCAGTAAAACTTGTTTTGATATCTCCTGGCATCACAGTGCAAACCCCAATCTTTTTATCCTTAAGTTCGGTTGCAATTGCACGTGAAAAATTTTCAATTCCAGCCTTACTTGCACTGTAACAAGCCTGATAAGGCAAAGGTATTATTGAAGCCAAAGATCCAGTAAAAATAATTTTGCCATTTTCATTGATGTGCTTTGCAAAAAGATTAACCATTTTCATGTGAGCAATCAAATTGACATTCATAATGCTGTCAATAGTTTCAACAGAGGAATTTTCAAATCTACCTCCAATGCCAAATCCAGCATTGCAAAACAACAAATCAATGTTTCCCTCACGTTTCAAAATGTCGTCCACAACATTGTGAACAGTTTCATCATCTGATATGTCACACTCATAACTTTTTTCAAAAATAGGATTGTTCGTAATCACTTTTGAAATGTCATAAATTCTGACTTTTTCTTCTTTAAGTTTCTGTGAGATTGCAAGACCAATTCCACTGTCACCACCAGAAATTACCGCAACTTTGTTTTCTATTTTCATCAATAACCTTCTATACTTTTTGCATACCACCACAATATTTTGTGTGTTATGCAATAATTTTATTGCATATCAATACAATTCATTAACAAATTCTTTTGGATCAAACTTGTCCAAATCATCAACAGTTTCACCTGTTCCAACAAACACAACAGGAAATTTATATTCCTTTTCAATGGCAATAATGACCCCACCTTTGGCCGTTCCATCAAGTTTGGTCAAAACAATGCCATCTATTTTGCAATACTCATCAAACGCATGAATTTGAGAAAGAGCATTCTGCCCCGTTGTCGCATCAAGAACAATGAAATTATATTTGTGAGCTTCTGGATATTCTCTGTCAATAATCTTTTCAATCTTCTGAAGTTCTGCCATAAGGTTTGTTTTTGTGTGAAGTCTTCCTGCTGTGTCAACCAACAAAACATCTGTGTTGTTTGCCTTTGCACTTGCAATTCCGTCAAAAACAACAGCCCCAGCATCTGCCCCTTCAGCATGTTTGATTATTCTTGTTTTTGTTCTTCCTGCCCATTCAGCAAGTTGAGAAGATGCAGCCGCCCTGAAAGTGTCTCCCGCAACCAAGGTCACACTCTTCTTTTGATTTTTGAAATAATTGGCAAGTTTTCCAATTGTCGTGGTTTTTCCAACACCATTCACTCCAATGATGGTGATGATTGCTGGATATTCAATTTCAATCTGTGGAGCGTCTTCAAAATATCCTTGAATGATTTCTTTCAAAAGGTCCTTGACACCATCCGCTTTTCTGATTTTGCGTTTATGACATTCATCTCTCAATTCTTCAACAATTTCCATTGAGGACTTAACACCAATGTCACTGGAAATCAAAATGTCAGTCAAATCGTCAAAAAGTTCATCATCAACTTCTCCATGACTTAAAAGAGCATCAATCTTGCGATTGAATGCATCTCTTGTCTTTTTCAGAGCATTACCTATTTTTTTAAAAAGTCCCATCAAATCTCCTTTTAGTTTCCTTGTTCTGCTTGTTTAATAGCATCTGCAAGTTTAACAGAAACAATCTTAGAAACACCTTTTTCTTCCATTGTAACACCATAAAGACAGTCTGCAAGTTCCATTGTTGGCTTTCTGTGAGTAATAACAATAAATTGTGTTGTCGAAGAAAGTTTTTTCAAATACATTGCAAATCTTTCGATGTTCGCATCATCAAGAGCCGCTTCGATTTCGTCCAAAAGTGAGAATGGCAATGGCTTCAATCTCAAAATTGAGAACAACAATGCGATTGCAGTCAAAGTCTTTTCTCCACCACTCAAAAGAGAAAGTTTATTTGCTGCCTTTCCTGGAAGTTGAACCATGATTTCAACACCAGCATTCAAAGGATCTTCCGCTTCTGTAAGTTCCAATCTGGCATTTCCGCCCCCAAACAATTCTCTGAAGACAACTTTGAAACTGTCATTAATCTTTTCAAATTCGTCATTAAATTTGGTTAACATCTCATTTGAAAGGTCTTTGATAATCTTAACCAAATCTTCTTCCGCTTTTTTCAAGTCGTCAGATTGAGTTGTCATTTCATTGTATCTTTCAAGCAATGTTGAACAATCTTCAATCGCATGAACATTGACATAACCAAGAGCAGAGATATCTCTTTTCAATTTGTTGATGCTTATAAGCGCTTCTTTAATCTCAAAGTCTGGACGTCTAAATTCCAAACAACCTGAATAAGTCAAACTGTATTCTTCATAGATTCTCTCTTGCATAGCCTCAAGTTCTGTGTCAACCTTCGTCAAGTTTGCCTCTTCACGATATTTCTTGTCATTCACCTTGGAAATTTCTTCCATTGTGACTGTTTTATCTTCATCCAACTTCTTAATGCTTGCAGAGATGGCAACCTTGCTGTTTTCAAGATTTTCTCTATCTCTTCTGATTTTCTGCAAATTATCTTTTGCAAGTGAAGGTTTTGCATTTTCAATCTGAATCCTAATCATTTCCTCTGCACTTGCAATAAACTTTTCATTCTCTGCCAAGTGAGATTTCAAAGATTCAATGTTGGAAAGTTGTTTGTCTTTTTCAAGCAAAATTCTGTCCAAATCTTCCTTCAAAGCCTTGATTTGTGCTTCACAAGATGCAATTTCAACTTTGACCGTTGTCATGTTGGCAACAATCTCATCTCTTTCCTTTCTAATTTGGTTGTAATGCTCTTGTTTTTGCTTAATCAAAAGGTCTGCATCTTCTTTGTTTCCACTCAAAGCATTTTGAACCAAATTGGTTTGTGACAAATCTTGTTCAATCAACTTCAATTTGTTGGAAACAGAAGTTTTTTCCATTTCATAAACATTCTTTTCGTCTTCAAGTTCTGCCAAATCCTTGTTGATTGCTTCGAGTTTTTCTTGCTCTTTTGCCAAGTTGATTTCAAGTTCGTTTCTCTGATCAAGAATTTGCTTTTCGCTCGATTTTGAGGCGTTTAAATCGACTTTAAGATAGTCTATCTTATTTTTCATTTCATATTCTTTTCGAGTTAAAGCATCAATTTCTGTTGCAAGTGTTTCAATCTCTCTTTGACGAGAAATCAAGTTCACAACTTCACTACGCTTGCTTCCACCAGTAAGCGAACCTTGTGTGCTGACAACATCTCCATCAAGAGTGACAATCTTGAAAGAAAATCTGTTATCTCTTGCAAGGTCAACGGCCGTTGCCAATGTGTCAACCACAACAGTTCCTCCAAGCAAGTTGCTGATGACATTATCAATTTTCTTGTCATAAGAAATAAGTTTGCTTGCAACACCAAAAACACCCTTTTTTCCCGCAATGCTTCTTTCGTCCATATCACGTCTACGCATACTGCTGATAGGCAAGAATGTTGCACGACCAAATTTGTTTTCTTTCAAATATGCAATCAAGTCCTTTGCCCCATCTTCATTGTATGTAACAATGTTTTGGACAGCATTTCCAAGAGCAACTTCAATTGCAGTTTCAAACTGAGCAGGAACTTTGATAAGGGAAGCAAGAACGCCAACCATTTTACTGCTGAATGCTGAGTTCTTTTCACTTTCTTTCAAAATTTTTCTAACACTTTGAGCATAGCCTTCATATTCTGCCTGCATTTCAGACAAAAGTTTTCTTCTGTTTTCATAAACCTTAACCTGAGTAATCAAATTTGCTCTCTCAGTTTCCAGTTCTGCAATATCTTTTGTAGTGACAAAAATACGTCCAGAAATTTCTTCCTGTTTGTTTTTAATCTCTTGAAATTTTTTTGAAGTCTTGTCAATTGTCTCTTTGCTTGCCTGATTTAAGTTTTTAATGTTAGCAATTTTTTCTTCAACTTCTTTTAAGTTCTTCTCAAGATTTTCTCTGTTTTGAATAAGAAGATTTCTTTCTGTTTCAAGCCTTGAAACATTGCTCTTGACATCAGAAAGAGAACCAAGGGTTTCGATGATTTTTTGTTGTGATTCGCCGGTTTCTGTTTCACTCAAAGACATCTCATCAACAATTTGTAAGTGCTTTGCTGATAAGTTTTCATAAGTTGTATTCAAAACATTCAAACGTTCTTGAAGTCTTGCTTGTTCCTCATTTTTTGCTTGTTCTTGTTCATCGCAGGTTTCAATAACTGTCTGCGCATTGGTCAAATCAAGATTGATTCTGTCGTTCTCTTTTTGTGTGTAATTGATTCTCTCACGAGTTACTTTTGTTTCTCCTTCTTGTTTTTCAAGTTCAACAGTGAGTCTCAAAAGTTCATCATTCAAAGAAGCGATTTCTTTGTCATAAGCCGACAATTTGTCCATTGCTTCTGCATATTCACGAGTGATGTTGTCCAAATCGGTTTGTCTTGCAAACATTTCTTCATCAATGGCCTGCAATTTTGCATTAATTTGTTCTTTGACCACGCTGGCATTTTCATATTGATAAATATAGGCATTAACTTCCAAATCTTTAAGTTGCCCTTTATATTCAAGATACTTTTTAGCATCTTCCGCTTGCTTACGAAGAGGCCCCATTTGTCTGTCAATTTCGCCACGAATGTCGTCAATACGCACCAAATTGTCCCTGGTTCTTTCAAGTTTTCTTTCCGCTTCGTCCTTTCTTGATTTGAATTTTGCAATTCCTGCCGCCTCTTCAAACATAGCACGACGCTCTTCTGGTTTCTCGTCAACAATTTCGCTAACCTTACCTTGCCCAATGACAGAATAACCATTCTTTCCGATACCACTGTCAAACAAAAGATCGGTTATGTCACGCAAACGACAAGTGTTTTTGTTGATTTGATATTCACTTTCGCCAGAACGATAAAGTTTTCTTGTGATTGAAAGTTCATCATAAGCAATGTTGAAAAATCTGTCAGTGTTATCAAAAGTCAAAGTAACTTCACAATATGACAAACTTTTTCTCTTCTCAGTCCCCTTAAAAATAACATCTTGCATGTTATCGCCACGCAAAGACTTGGCACTTTGTTCACCAAGCACCCAACGAATGGCATCGGAAACATTGCTCTTGCCACAACCATTTGGTCCAACAATAGCAGTAAATCCACCATTAAATTCAATAACCGTTCTGTCTGCGAATGATTTAAAACCAATCATTTCAATTTTTTTGAAATACATATTCCCACCTTAAGAACCTGATAAAAGTTATAATTTGATAATCAGTCATCAGTCCACAAATAATTTATTCAACGCCACATAAGCACAGTTTTGTTCTGCTTTGGTTTTGTCTTTGCCATAACCTACAGCAATCAAATCTTCATCCATAAAGAACTTTGCTTCAAAATATTCCCCCACTTTGACAGTTTCATATTTCATCGTGCACTTGAAATTTGCTTGCACAAGTTCCTGCAGTTGAGATTTGTAGTTGTCATTTTTTGCATCTTCAAAAGTGTCAATGTGAAGTTTGTCAATAATGAAGTTTCTTGCCGTATCCAAATCACTGTCAAGATATATCCCAGCAATAATTGATTCGATGATGTCACCTTTGATCGCTGAAGTGATTTCATTGTTCAGACTTTTTCCTGCAATGACATCCTCCGCCAAACCCATTTCATCAAAACACTGAGCCAAATAATCTTCAGATACAAAATGAGACCTCAAAACTGTAAGTTCGCCTTCTTGCTTATCACAATGTTTAAAGAGATATTCTCCAACCAAGAAATTCAAAATAGAATCTCCCAAAAATTCCAATCTCTGATAATTTTCTTTTGACTTAGAAGGATGTGTCAAAGCACGTTTTAAAAGGTTTTTATTTTTAAAAACATACCCAATTTTTTCATCAACCATTTGCGACCTCAACCTTCTTTGTCATTTCATCAACCATAGTTTCAATTTTTTCATTCAATTTGTTTTCATAGAGCTTGATCACCTGCATAATTGATGCACAAATGTTATCTCTTCCGCAAGAGCCATGGTTTTTGACAACAAGTTTTTTGCAACCCAAAAATGGTGCTCCACCATGTTTGTTGATGTCAAGTTTTGCTTTCAATTTTTTGAACACTTTGCCCATGAAAATGTAACCAATTTTGGCAGAAAAACTTGCCTTGATTTCTCTCTTCAAAACAGACAAAATGCCACTTGCTGCGCCTTCAACACCCTTCAAAAGCACATTTCCAGCAAAGCCATCTGTGACGATGACATCAACATCACCAGACATAACTTCTCTGGCTTCTGTGTTTCCAATAAAGTTGATTGACAACTTTTTCATAAGTGGATAAGTTTCTTTTGTAAGCTCATTTCCCTTATGTTCTTCTGCACCATTGTTCAAAAGTGCCACTCTTGGTTCTTTGACTCCTTCAACGATGGAATAATAAGCAGAGCCCATAATTGCAAAATGCAACAAGTTTTCACTCTTACAATCAACATTTGCACCGCTATCAATGATGATGACATCTGTGTCTTTTTTAGTTGGCAAAATTGGAGCAAGAGCAGGACGAGAAATTCCTTTGATTCTCCCAATCTTCATAATTGCACCAGAAAGAATTGCTCCTGTGCTTCCTGCAGAAACAAGACCAACAACATCAGGATCTTCTTTCAACAAATCAAAAGCCTTAACCAAAGAAGAATCTTTCTTTTGACGAATTGCAATTGTTGGGACATCATCATTAGTTATGACATCGCTTGCATGAACAATTTCAATTCTGTTTGTTCTACCTTTCAAAATTTCTTTAATTTTTGTTTCATCACCAGTCAAAACAACTGTCAAATCTTTGTTTTTTTCAACTGCAAGAACTGCTCCTTCAACAATTTCAAATGGAGCATTATCTCCACCAAAAGCATCAACAACAACTTTCATATATCACCTCAATAAAAATTCGATAATTAAGCATATATCAAGCAAAAATATAAAAGAACAAATTTATATACTAAACCACTATTACTATAACAAAAAACAGCAGTAAAAGTCAAAAGAAAAAGAGAGTTAAACTCTCTTTTTTAAATTCTGCTACCATTTCCCATAGTAAGTGCAAGTCGAACACCTTGAACATGTCCAAGCCAATTTGACTTTGTTGCTCCAGCATCAGTAATCACCTGTCCATTGCCCAATCCTGTTCCCAAGTTTCTGGTCCAATAGTTCACTTTGTCATCTGTTCCACAACCAAGCAAGAAGCACACCATGTCACTTGCCTTTGCGGAATAGTCTGTTAAATAGTCGTCTATCTCATCTATTGATGCCACTCTCACTCCATCCTCTGTTACTGACACACTGACAACTTTATCTTGTTGTCCTGCGTCACCAAACCTATAATATGTATATCCTGTTGCCGCTTGTTTATTGGTTATTCCAGCAGAGAAATTTGTTGTTGATTCTGCCTTATTCAATCCTGATACATTGCTATATGTGTCACTATTTGTAAATGCCCAGCCTTCTGAAACCTTTTCTGTCTCAACTGCTCCCAGTGTCAGAATTCTGTCACTCACAACTGTGAAGTTTGTCTTGTATGTTCCATATGTGCTCCAACCACTTGGATATGATGTACTTGACACCCCATAGTCACTCACTCTCCACCTGATTGGCTCTACTTCAAACCAATAATATTGTCCACTTGTGAAGGTGTAACTTGTTCCATCACTCATCTTGAGTGTCTGTGTGCTGGTTGCTTGAAGTCTTGCATATCTCTTGCTGTTGTATGTATATACTTCAATGATTTTGTTGGTTGTTCCATCATTGTATCTGATTTCTGAACTCTTTGATGGACTTGCATTATTGAGTGTGTTGTTCATTGTTGTTCCAACATAACTTTGTGGATATTCTCCATGCTCAAAATACCAATACTTCTCTGTGCTGTCATATTTCAGTTGATTGTCTGACAACACCTTGAAGAACACATTGATTGTGTATGTCGCCCCTGATGACGATGGTGTGAATGTCGTCACTGTTGAATTTGGTGCACTCGTGCTTGTTGATATCCCTACATACACATATCCACT
>ERZ1090879.2134-NODE-2136-length-10133-cov-8.640206_pt1 | contig 10133 bp, 10 predicted proteins | sample MGYA00478472_ERZ1090879 | MGnify/ENA primary metagenome ERZ1090879 (study PRJEB33644, sample SAMEA5815723) | chicken gut metagenome | biome: Chicken; feature: Gastrointestinal Tract; material: Caecum | place: Ireland | collected 2019-01-01 | study: A study of...
CGATTTGAATGCGCCTTACGCAATGACCACCGCCGTTTACAATTCCCTTGTGAAATTGTGTACGGACATCTGCAAGCGGAATGGCAAGAAAAAACTTCTCTGGCTGGGGGATAAGAATAAGACGCTGAATTATTCACCAAAATCTGATGAGATGGTACTCACCGTCCATCGCTGGTTTGCAAACAAGTCCTGTCCGGGAGACTGGCTGTATTCCCGTCTTGGTGATCTGGCCTCCAAGGTAACGGCAGCACTGGGAGGCTCGTCTTCCGGATCGACAGGCTCAATCTTATACCGTGTCCGCAAAAGCTGGTCGGACGCCAAGAGCCAGAAGGGGGCTTTCAACAATCTGGATAACGCCAAGAGATGTGCGGATTCCAATGCGGGATACTCCGTATATGATGAGAGCGGCAAGGTTATCTACACTGGAAAGCAGACTGGCTCTGGAAGTTCCAATGGTTCCTTTTTGGTACAGGTAACAGCAACCGATCTGAATATTCGCAAAGGCCCCGGCACGAATTACGCCAAGACTGGCAAGTATACGGGGAAAGGCGTATTCACGATTACCGAGGTGAAATCCGGTACGGGTTCCACCGCAGGCTGGGGAAAACTCAAGAGCGGCGCTGGCTGGATTTCCCTTGATTATGCGAAGAGAGTATGAGTAAAGATCCCCACGGAGGCTTCGGCTTCCGTGGGCAATTTTTTGTATGGTAATGCCAATAACTGAGAGGTGGACGGGGTAATATTTTACTTGCTATTCTCGGCGTTCAGAGTGATAGATAGACTACCAAAAGGAAAGGAGTAGGCTATGGAAATTCAAGTATTGGAAGCCAGATCATCTAAAGGTTATAGGAAAAAGGTGTGTGCGTATTGCCGTGTTTCCACAGACGCGGTTGAACAGGAGAATTCCTTGGAAAACCAGATCGCATACTATGAAAATCTGATCCAATCGAATCCGGAATATGAGTATGTAGGTGTTTATTATGATTTTGCCATATCTGGTTATAAAGAAAAGCGTCCCGGCTTTCAGAAAATGCTTATGGATGCCAGAAACGGAAAGATTGATCTGATATACACAAAATCCGTATCAAGGTTTGCGAGAAATACTGCCATTGTCCTGAAGGCTTCCAGAGAGCTAAAGAAACTCAATGTCGGTATTTTTTTTGAACTCCAGAATATCAATACATTGTCTTCGCAGGGAGAACTGATGCTTACCATTCTGGCGGCATTCGCACAGGCAGAAAGCGAAAGCGGCAGTATTGGAGCGAAGATGGTCTATCAGAGAAAATATGAACAGGGAATTCCTGTTCAGTATCTGGAGCGTTGTTTTGGATATACCAAAAATAAAAAAGGCGAGTTTGTTCCGGATACGGAGCAAGCCAAGTGGATCGTAAAAATTTACGAGATGGCCGCAGAGGGGTATTCCCTTTCTGCAATAGCGGATGAAATGAATGCTGCAGGCGTAAAAACGGACAAGGGCGCTGGTTGGGTGGAAAGCACAGTAAAACGGATTCTGGAGAATGAAATTTATAAAGGCGACTATATCATGCACAAAAATTATGTGAATGAGGAGCGAAAACTGGTAAGGAACCGGGGAGAGGTGGACGCCTGGTATATTGAAGACGATCATCCGCCTATCGTGTCGAGGCGGCTTTGGGATAAGGTTCAGGAGGCCAGAAAGAAGAAGCGAGATTATTTGGATATGGATTGTCAGATTCGGGAAGTAACGAAAGAAAATTATCCATATAAAGGACATCTTTTCTGTGCGAAATGCGGAAGTCTTCTTACGCACCGCATTTACAGTAACGGGAACCGCATGAGTTGGGATTGTTCGGGAAGAACACGCCACGGGAAAGATTTTTGTGACGGTATCCATGTTCCTGATACGGCGGTACGGCAATGGCAATTTGATGGAAATATTTACATCAGTGTAAAGGATAGCCGCAAATCCATAAAAGAATTTTCCTATATAAAAGAGTCTTCATGGAGTCGGCGGCATAAGAAGAAAGAGTTTGTCCGGGATGTCCCGGAGCTTACGGAAGAAAATTATCCTTATTACCGCAGCATTTTTTGTGCCGAGTGCGGAAGCAGACTGGTGCGGCATATAAAAAAGCATGGGGATATTGTATGGGAGTGTAATGGCAGAAAGCGGAAAGGCGCAGCTTATTGTGAAGGGGTCAGGATTCCTGATCGAGTGGTGAAGGCTTTCATGCCGATACGGAAAGCGATTTACATCAAAGAAAGGAAGGGTAGAAATGGCACGAAACATTACAGTTATTCCTGCAAAAAGCCGGAACGAGCTGCAAGGGAAGAGCAGGACTGAGAAGAAACTTAAAGTGGCTGCATACTGCAGAGTATCCACGGATCAGGAAGATCAGCTTCATAGTTTTGATGCGCAGGTGGATTATTACACCCGTTATATCAGTGACCATCCTAATTATGAAATGGCAGGCATATACGCTGATGAAGGAATCACAGGTACAAACACAAAGAAAAGAGAGCAGTTTAGACGGATGATTTCCGATTGTGAGTCTGGGAAGATTGATATGGTGATTACAAAATCTATCAGCCGATTCGCCAGAAATACGCAGGATTGTTTACAATATTCAAGAATGTTGAAAAACTTAGGGATTGGGATATTATTTGAGAAGGAGCATATCAATACGCTGGATTCTTCCGGAGAGTTATTGTTTACGATATTAAGTTCTTTGGCGCAGGACGAATCAAGGAATATTTCCGAGAACTGTAAATGGGGCATACGATCCAAATTCAAAAAAGGTGAGATGCACTTAAATACGCATAAGTTTCTGGGATACGATAAGGTGGATGGCAAGCTGGTTATTAATGAGCGAGAAGCCAAAATTGTACGGAGAATTTACCGAGAATTTCTCTGGGGCCATAGTCCGCAGGAGATTGCAAAAGGGCTGGAAGATGAGAAAATTGAAGGGTGTATGGGAGCGAAAAAATGGTATCCTTCTACAGTAATCAACATCTTAAAAAATGAAAAGCATATGGGAGATGCTTTGCTGCAGAAATCCTATACCGCCGATTTCCTTACCAAAAAGCAAGTGAAAAATCATGGAGAGGTTACGCAAGTTTATGTGAAAGGCAGCCATATAGGTATTATCGATAAAGAAACGTGGAATGCTGTCCAGCTGGAATTTACCCGCCGAGAGGAATTTGTAAAGGAGCATGGCCTGAAAGGTTATGGGTATGGCCGAGAATGCAATCCATTTACTTCAAGAATTTTCTGTGGGGAATGCGGTTCCTCCTATACCCGGCATACATGGAAGAGCAGAGGAATTATGCAATGGCAGTGCAAAAATCATATGACAAATGGGAAGGTGACCTGTGTTAATAGGTTTGTAAGTCAGAGCGATCTGGAATTGGGATTTGTAAGAGCCTATAATATGCTCATGAACCGGAAAGAAAACTTGATTCCACATTGGAAGAAAACCATAGAAACTGGCAATGAACTGGAAAAGTTACGGGCGAAACAATTCATGGAATTATCGGAGCAACCGAAATTAGAGTGTTATGTGCCGGAATTAGCACAATTGGTGATCCAGATGGTTATCATAAAAGGGGCGAAAAAATATGAATTTACATTCATGGATGGCAGTCGGGAGACGGTGCGCGTATAGAGTGGCACCCTGCTTAAAACGTACAGGGTGCCATTAACCTTTATGATTGAAACAATTCTAACTGACTGGATTCGGGATTTTCTTCACCTTCATCATTTTCATAGTCTTCCGTAGAAATTTCCGAGGTTAGGGAAACGTTCTGGGGAGGCTTTCTACTGTATAAATATTCCAATTTCAATGGAAATTTCATTTTTTTATTGTAGAAGAGCAGGAGTGCTTCCGCATAACCGAGTGATCCTGCCCTGCGGTCTTTTGCGGAGCGGATAACCTCTTTTACGGAGATGCGTCCCACCTTATCTTTGAACACGTCATCTTTTAAGGAATCTCCGTAAACATAAAGAAGTCGAGCAACGGCTTTAAGCATGTTGGAACTGAAAGAGTGCTGGCTTCCTTCCCATGTACCGATACACAACGCAAGGGTGTGTTGGAGCAGGTCATAACCATATTTATCATAGAGTTCCACTAGAGTGGAAATCGCACAGATACACCCAGGGGAGGAGGATGAGCCAATTTCTAAACCAAAAGATTCTACCAAATCTTTTATCAGGATATGTTTATCACTCCCAGCCTCAATGCTTGCCATGAAGATTTCATAGGGAAGCAGGGGTTTTACATACTTCATCTGGTTCGCAAAAATATCCGCTTCATGTTGATACTCCAGATCGTCATAAACCATGCACCATACAGGAGTTTCACGGGAACCGGAAACCAAAGCGACAATCTCAATCGTATGCTGCCCGTTAAAAACATAATTGATGTTATCCCTGCGGCTGACTTTCACAGGATTGATTTGATAAAGATCAAAATTTGCTGCCGCTTTTTGGACATGTTTGATCGAAAGGTTGCGCTGATATTCTTGACTGGAAACAAGGTTATTAATGGGAATCTGTTCAAAAAATACGTTTGGCACATATTTTGAAAGGTCATTCATTACTATTATCCTCCATTTTCTTTGATAATTTATCAAGTGTATTCCGTAGTTGCCGGATCTGGAAAGCTAATTTGTTTTTTACGTCCTCGCTGACAATTTGGAAATCTGTTTCATTCTGAATCCTTTTTATTGTCCCTTCCCAGGAAGGCATTGTATATGCCAAGCTAGAGGGGGCAGCGTTTGGGTCAAATTGAGGCATCTGCTTTATTGGGATTTCCTCTTGTGGTATTGTTTTTGTGCGAGGTTCGACAACTCGTTTCCATTGGAATCCTCGTAGAATATCGGAAATAACAATATGCTCGATACCATCTTTAGAAAGGGATTTGTTTAATCTTTTAATGTTCTCCTGTGGCAATCGTGATAGTTCTATAATATTCTCATGAGAAATGCGTAATTTACCGGATAAGATTTTTTGTGCCAGATCGCCGTCTTTTTCCATAATAATATCTACCATCCGGGAATATACACCGTATTTGTAAACCGTATTATGGGAAAGGGAGTATTCTTTCCCTAATTTTAGTGCAGTCTGATAGCTGTTTGTATTTTGTAACTTTTTATGAATGATTTGAGAATTTGCTTCACTGTTGGAGACTTTACGGACTATGCGTTCTGTTTCATATCGCTTCCCAATTAGATACCGAAAACGTTCAATGGGGAGATTTTCCTTTTTGAGTTGTTCACGGCATATCCAAGTTATCACGTGTTCACGGTTACTGAAACCGATGCGATGAACGTGATAAGGAAGGTTTTCCTGCCGACAGATCATGTATCTCTCGTAGCCATCCACAAGGTAATCATTCCATGCAGCAATAGAATAAGCTGCTTTTCCATCTAAGAGACTCTCACGGAGCGAAAGAAACTCTTTCTCAGAAAGCGGATGCATGAGACTTTTAAATTCAGGATCTATTTTTAGAGTAGGACCATAATTTACTTTCATACGGCCACCTCTTCCTGTTCATTGGCAGAAATAGGAACAGCATTGTTTAGACAGAACAGTGCAATTCCATGCGCTTGATTTAGTGTTCCGTAGAAGCGATAAGAATGATCATAACGTAGATGCTGGTTACTATCGAGGAGAGTAGCGGCGAGACCATTGCTATACAATTCGTAACTATTTTTAGCTGGGAAACGGTCTAAACACACATAATGAGATAAGCGATCTTCTCTTATTGAACATCTAATTGCTAAGAGATTATCATGAGGATTAACCAATAACTGGATATAATCAGGATTCCCAAGCATTCGGAGTGTATTTTTGTGAATGCGGAAACGACTTTTTTTAAAGTCAATGCATATAACAGGTAATGAATCGGTGCAGCTATTCATAGGACATATCCTTTCTTTCTAAATTATTTTTCATGTTTTTATCGTTCATGCCAAATAGAGCATACCCATCAAATATGTCGATTTGGAGAGACTTTTGATGTTCTTCTACGGGAACGCCAAATTGATGTTCCCATTCGGCTGGGTATACGGGTTTTCGTGATGCCTGAGATTTTTCCCCATCTTTTGGCCTCTTGGTAAATATTTCCGGGGCCGTCAAATCAAAAATAAATAGTAGTTGTCCGTTGGATTGAATGAGCTTTCCAACCAGCTTATATCGGTAATTAGGATTCCAGTTCATCAATTCTATGATTTTTCCATAGAATACCCGGCATGTGACGTGTTTTGGTGTGCGTTTCGCAGTGGCACTGCACCAGCGAAAAGAATCCTTAGAGTCTTCAGAACAAGGACGTACCGCCAATTTCTTTTTTTCCTGATTGACAAGAATCTGAACATAATCTGTTTCAGGAAGTTTTCTGATGCATGCTGTATTCATATAAACTTTGAAATTGTTAAAAGTGATACAGGGCTCATAAAGGTGAGAGAAAAATTCGCCACGTACAACCTGATAGCCGTCATAATTAAAAGAATCGTCTTGTATAACTTCTATTTCTCTTTTAATGGAAGGCTTCTCCTCCGTGGTATGCTGTTTATCGACAATCAGTAACTCATTCATACGGTTCCTCCTGTGTTATATTATTGATAATTTGTTGAATCTCTTCACGAGCTTTATCGGGAGTAGTGACGTTAAGATTATCTGTATGGTAGGGTACTCCCTCATTCTGTGTATGCCATTCTTGGCTTTGTGAAAACGCGGCCATTTCCGCAGCTTGGGATTGATGATAAAAATTATTGCCAAAAGTATGCCGCCAATCTGCTGGGTAGGCAAGTAAACTTTTAGAAGAGGCTCCAAAGTAATCGGATTTGGGGTGGATATCATTTGGGTTTTTATCTTCGGAAGTGGGAATAAAAACTTCCGGTTCTTTTAAGTTGAAAACCAATACCATTTCGTCTCCCTTTTGATGGAACTGGCCGAGGCAACGGTATGTATACTTATGATTCCAACCACATAGTTCGTATAAAGTGGGAATAAAAGCTGCACTTCCGATTCCTTTAGGTACTTTCTTTACCTCAGAGAGTTTAGACCATTTCATACTGTTGCGTTTTTCCTTTGTGCTGGGACGGATAGCTAACAGACCTTCAACTGTATGTATTAGCAGTTCTATATAATCAATATCATGAAATTTTTGGAGCGCAATTAAGTTGAATTTTAACATTTTGTGCGTAATCAATATGTAAGGCTTATCACGAGGATTTAAAAATTGCGCTCTTGTGATTTCAAATCCTCTCAAATCAAAATCTCCGGGAGAAACATCTGGCGCTAAGACAGACTCAATAGAGTCATCGCAGTCATAAATACTTCTGCATGCCGCATTGTAGTCGGGAGCCTTAAAACCGGCCCAGCGAGGATTGACTGTTACAAAGCCCTTGAGGACACCATCTGAAATTACGTGGAGTTCTGGGAGTAATCCTTTCGCACCATATTTTGCATTCAAAATAAGATGCTGTACAGCGACAAAGTCATCTTTGGAGATAATTGCTTCGTGGTCTCCATATTTACGATATTGGTTTCGATCTTGCTTATTCTTTTTGGATTTATGGTTTAGGTAGTTAGGAGTCCAGGTCTTCCGGGCAAGAATATCGCCGCAATGTCTTTCATTTTGCAGAATCTGTAAAATACTTCCGGGATTCCAGATTAAGTTGCCTTTTTTAGTTGGCCTTTTTAAAGCAGTTAGTTGATCAGCAATCTGCTGACAGGTATATCCATATAGATACATGAAAAAAATAAGACGTACCGTTTTGGCCTCTTCTTCATTGATTATCAGTTCGCCCTCCTCATCTACATCATATCCCAAGAGGGGAGGCTTTAAGAAAATGCCACGTTTGAAACGCATTTCAATGGAGGCGTTCATGATTTCACTTTTGTTATGACTTTCTTCTTGTGCCATTGCAGCCATAAACGAGAGAGTCATTTCACTGTTTGCATCAAGAGTAAAAATCCCTTCTGCTTCAAAACGTATTCCTATAGGGGGTTTTAATTCTTTGAGTTGCCGGACATAGCCAATACAGTCCATGATATTTCTGGCAAACCTGGAAACACTTTTGGTGATGATCATATCAATTTTTCCCCTATAACAATCTTCAATCATTCGGAGGAATGATTCACGATGATTCAGGGATGTACCACTGATGCCTTCATCGGCATATATTTCCACCAGTTTCCAGTTGGGATGTCGGTTGACAAAATCCGTATAGTGGTTTTTCTGCAGTTCGTAAGAAGATGTTTGCCTAGGGTCATCGGTGGATACCCTGGCATAGACAGCTACTCGTAATTCACGGTTTTCATCGTAAATATTTTCAGGTGGCTTTGCAGGGAGACATTCCAATGTATCTGGATCTACGCCACGATATCGTTCACGGATTTTGGTTTTTTGCTCTTGTATGCTGATGGAGTGTTCTTCCGAATGATTCATTTTTTCACGCCTTTCATGTATTGTTACATATTATTATATTTTCATCGTAAAAAAAGAAAATAGACCAGAGGTCAAGTGGTTAACCTCTGGTCGAAGAGTCATGAGTCCTGTTTTTTCTCTGTTTCAATTAATTCCCAGCCATTATTACGAATAATATATTTGGCTACAGAAATTAACTCGTAAATGAAACGGCGTTCCAGAAGAGAGCAATCATCCATCAACAAATCGATATCGGTCTGGTAGTCAGTGGGGCTATAGAGTTGATTTCCACAGAGCAATTCATCTACAGTGACTCCAAGAGCATTAGAAATTTGAACAAGTGATTCGAGACTTGCCTGTTTCTTAGCAGTTTCAATGTAACTAATATAGGAATTCGACATTCCAGTTAGTTCGGCTAGATCGGCTTGGGTGAGTGACCGCTGCTTTCTTACCTCTTTGATTCGTTTTCCAATAAGTTTAAAATTGATATCCATAGTAATACCTACCTTTCTGACGTTTGGCACGTCACTTTAACGATAGATGAAAAGCCCCTTGTTTGGTTAGGTATTTTGTGTAAGAGAAGTGGAGTAATTTTGGATGAGGGAAAATAGCAAAATGTGAGAGAATTTGTCGATTGATTTTTATTGAAGAAAATATGGAACAATGATATGTTTGTGCCATGAAAAGAGGTGAAATAGCGTAGAAAAAGGCATACAAAAGAATATGAGAAGTGAAAAACATAGATAGAATGCGGAACTTATGGTTCTAATTTTTTTGCCTGAATACTAAACTATACTTTAGTATATTAGTCAAGTATTACAGTTCTAATAAAACTTCTGATTTACAGTTACAATAAGCGTATGTAAAACAGAAGAGAGGTGTAATATACTTGCGTATAGAAGAGTATACTGCTGCTAGGGTAAGAGAATTGTGTGAGAAATATCATGTTTCAAAATATCGGCTTGCTCAATTAACTGGAATGTCTCAGACGGCTGTAGGAAATATCATGAAGATGAAGAGTATACCTACGATATCAACTTTGGAAAAGATATGTGATGCATTTGGGATCACGCTGGCGCAGTTCTTTGCTGGAGAGGGTAAGCGGCCGGATTTATCAAAAGAGCAGAGAGAAATAATTGAAACATGGGATGAATTGGGAAGAGAGGAACGAAGAATTCTTTTACAATTTGTCCGCAGTCTGAAGAACAAGTAGGGAAGCAGTTCTATGTGAAATCGGCAGAACTGTTTCCTTTTTTAATTGAGATACAAAAGAAAAAAATACTAATAAGGATTTCTGTGCGCCACGGAATAATAAATTATGAAAAACGAGGTATAGAAATGGATAAGAACAGTAAAGAATTCAAAAATCTGATTTATGACTTGGCAAACGGATCTTTGGACTTGGAGCATTTTCCTGTGGCAGAGAGTAAATATGTGGAAAATGAATATGAGGAAGGAAAACTGTGCAGCAGGCTTTATTCAGAAATGTGTGATGCCTATGAAAGAATTCGTGTCAGACTTGGGAAGCCGGATCAAGAGGATAGAGATGTGGAAATTATCATAAATAATCTTCTGGATATAGGAAAATATCTCAGTATGAAAATGTATGATTATGGATACCTTTTTTCAACAAATAAAATTTGAAAAGCGTATTTTGTCTTGTAGGAAGGGGGGGATTTCTATATCCTGTCTCTTATACACATCTGACGCTGCCGACGAAGCTAG
>ERZ1090879.2140-NODE-2142-length-10124-cov-5.879134_pt1 | contig 10124 bp, 7 predicted proteins | sample MGYA00478472_ERZ1090879 | MGnify/ENA primary metagenome ERZ1090879 (study PRJEB33644, sample SAMEA5815723) | chicken gut metagenome | biome: Chicken; feature: Gastrointestinal Tract; material: Caecum | place: Ireland | collected 2019-01-01 | study: A study of the...
CAAAGATTTTTGCCTTTGCAAAAAGATTTGCGTGAACGCTTTATTTATGATGCCGCAAGGAGGGTTGCCCTCCGCAGCGGGACACAATTTGCCGATCCCTCGGCTTGGGAGAAAGAATGAATGCGGCGAAGATAGAAATGAAAGCCCTGAAAATTCGCCGCAGAAAGAAAACAGGGCAGAGGCAGCCGCGTTTGCGGCGTGTCCTGCCCGGTTGTCTTTTCCCTCACGGCAAAGATTTTTGCCTTTGCAAAAAGATTTGCGTGAACGCTTTATTTATGATGCCGTACAAGGTCGAACGCCTTGGCGATCTCCATGACCACGATGGGAACGAGCGCAAGCGCGATGCCGATGACGTACATTTCCCAAGGCATATACTGATCGCCGAAACCGAACACGCCCATGACGCCCGGGGTAAACAGCACGAACGCGATGAGCGCGATCGCGAGCAGCGTCACCCAGTTGAGCACCTTGTTGGAGAAGGGACCGATCTTGAACAGCGAATGTCCCGAACGCATGTTGTATGCGTGGAGCGACTGCGAGAGCGCAAGCACCAGGAAGGTCGCCGCGCTGCACTGTTCGGGGCTCAGATGGAATCCGTAGTGCGCGATGCAGTAGCTCGCCAGCGCCAGCGCCGCAAACATACAGCCCTGCAGCACGATCTGCAAGCCGTAGCCGTGGGCGAAGATGCTCTCTTTTTTGGAGCGGGGCTTGTGGTCCATGACGTCGGGCTCCAGCTTCTCCATGCCCAGCGCCACGGCGGGCAGCGAGTCGCCGATCAGGTTGATCCACAGAAGCTGAATGGAGATGAAGGGGGAGATCTGCCAGATACACATGGCAAGGAAGACGACGATGACCTCGGAGATATTCGTGCCGAGCAGGAAGCCGACCACCTTCTTGATATTGGAATAGATGCCTCTGCCTTCCTTTACGGCGTCCACGATCGTGGCAAAGTTGTCGTCGGTGAGCGTCATGTCCGCCGCACCCTTGGCAACGTCCGTGCCCGTGATGCCCATTGCGCAGCCGATGTCCGCCGCCTTCAGCGCGGGCGCGTCGTTGACGCCGTCGCCCGTCATCGAAACCACCTGTCCCTTTTTCTGCCACGCCTTGACGATGCGGATCTTATTTTCGGGCGAGACGCGCGCATATACGGAGATATTCTCCACTTCCGCATCCAGCTCTTCGTCGCTCATTGCGTCCAGCTGCGCGCCCGTGATCGCCTTGTCGCCGTCCAGCAGGATGCCCAGCTCCTTCGCAATGGCGGATGCCGTCACCACATGGTCGCCCGTGATCATCACGGGTTTGATGCCCGCCTTGCGGCAGACCGCGACCGCCTCCTTCGCTTCGGGGCGCGGCGGATCGATCATGCCCACAAGACCTAAGAAGGTCAGCCCGCATTCGAGCTCTTCGCTCGTCGGCTCCGCGGAGACGGAATCGATGTATTTATAGCCCACGGCAAGCACGCGCAGCGCGTCCGCGCTCATGTCGTCGTTTGCCTTTCTTGCCGCTTCGATGTCTCCCGCCACGCACTTCGTCGCCATCACGTCGAACGCACCCTTGACGATGACGACGAGCTTTCCGTCGATTTTGTTGACGGTGGTCATCAGCTTCCTGTCCGAATCGAAGGGCAGGGAGGCGACGCGGGGATATTCTTCGTTGAGGACGTCCTTGGTGCTGCCCGCCTTGAGGGCGGCATAGACGATCGCCGTTTCGGTGGGATCGCCGAGGTGGACTTCCTTGCCGTCCTCGATCTCGACGGAGCCGTCGCAGCAGAGCGTCGCCCAGTCGAGCATCCTGCGCGTTTCGGGGGAGACGGCGGTTGCGTTGAAGGCGGTGACCTCGCCGCCGTCGAGATAGGTCCGGACGAGCGTCATGCGGTTCTGGGTGAGGGTGCCCGTCTTATCCGAACAGATGACGGATGCGGAGCCGAGCGTCTCCACAGCGGGAAGCCGCTTGATGATGGCGTTCTTTTTGACCATGCGCGTCACGCCGATGGACAGCACGATCGTCACGACCGCGGGCAGTCCTTCGGGGATGGCGGAGACCGCCAGCGAGACCGCCGTCATGAAGATCTCCAGCCAGTCTGCATTCGGCATGCATGCGCCGATGATAAAGATGACGGCGCACGCCACAAGCGCGACGATGCCCAGATATTTCCCGAGCTGCGCGAGTTTTTGCTGCAAGGGCGTCTTGGTCTCTGGCTCGCCTGCCAAAAGACCTGCGATCTTGCCCATTTCGGTGTTCATGCCCGTACCCGTGACGACGGCTTTCGCCGTGCCGTAGGTCACCGAGCAGCCCGAAAACACCATGTTGTCCCTGTCGCCGAGGGGGGCGTTTTCCGCGACTTCGGCGCGCGCGTCCTTTTCGGAGGGGACGCTCTCGCCCGTCAAGGCGGATTCTTCGGACTTTAAGTTGGTGGAAGTCAGCAGGCGCGCGTCCGCAGGGACAAAGTCGCCCGCTTCCAGAATGATGATGTCTCCGGGAACAAGGTCCGCCGCCTGGATGAACTGTTCCTTGCCGTCGCGCACGACGCGCGCATGCGGCGCGGACATGTTTTTGAGCGCCTCGAGCGCCTTTTCCGCCTTGCTCTCCTGCACCAGTCCCATGACGGCATTGAGGATGACGATGAACACGATGAGGGCGGGCTCGACAAATTCAAGCGCCTCTCCCTCGCCCGTGCCGAATACTTCGTAGCAGATGATGCCGAAGGAGACGCACGCCGCGATGAGCAGAATGATGATCATGACATCTTTGAACTGCTCCAGAAAGCGGACGATGAGCGGCTTTTTCTTCTTTTCTGCCAGCTTGTTCGCGCCGAACTTCACGCGCAGGTCGGCTACCTGCACCTGCGAAAGTCCGTGTTCGGCGTCGGTGCCGAGGTCTTTGAGAACGTCCCCGACAGGTTGGTTGTGATACGCCAATTTCGATTCCTCCATATTTGCAAAATCTTCTATCTTGTCGCCCGGCGGCGTCTTTTTTGTGTTTTTACCCGGATACGGACACGATTTTTTGCGGTTTTTCGTCGAGAAAGTAAAAAAACGGTCTGCGAGAAGCTCTCCCGCGAACCGTTCTTGGAGGCGCCACCCGGATTTGAACCGGGGAGTCAGGGTTTTGCAGACCCTTGCCTTACCACTTGGCTATGGCGCCGATTTCCCTCTTCGGGAAAATAAAAAACAGCGCGGAAATCGTGTTTGGAGCGGGAAACGAGACTCGAACCCGCGACATTCACCTTGGCAAGGTGACGCTCTACCACTGAGCTATTCCCGCATAATTATGATTCCGCGCTGTGCTGGTGGAAACAACAGGGCTCGAACCTGTGACCCTCTGCTTGTAAGGCAGATGCTCTCCCAGCTGAGCTATGCTTCCGAAACTAGCTTGATTACTATACCATATCCCGCGATGAATTGCAAGCGATTTTTCTCGCTATTGTATATTTTTTCGTAAAAAATTTCACGAAGCGCCGCAGACGACGGTTCAGGGGGATTTCTCACTTCTTATCCTGTGCGGGGGAGACGCCGAGGATACTCCGGTACAGGCGGAAAAAGGTGGAATATCCCGCAAAGCCGCATTCGCCCGCCGCCTGCGTGGGAGACATGCCCGCGCGGATGAGCCTCTGTGCGCGCAGCACTTTTTTGGAGTTGACGTACTGCATGACGCCGATGTGCAGTTTGGCGGAAAAGGCGTGCGTCAGCCAGGAGGGGCTGACAAAGAAGGCGGCGGCAAGGGAGGCGACGCTCATCGGCTCCGAAAGGTGTGCGTCGATGTGGCGCAGAATCTCCCCGAGGCGAGGATGCAGGACGTCCGCGCCGCTCTCGCGCGCGGGCGTCTCATATTTGAGTTCAAGCAGGATCAGCCCCAGAATGCGGCTCAGGGCGAGAAAGGCGTCCTCTTCGGTATACCGCTGCGCCGCAGATTCCGCGTCCGAAAGAAGGTGCGCCAGCCTTCCCGCAGGCGGAATGCGGCGGCATACGCCGACTTCGGAAAGGGCGGGAAGGAGCTCCTTCGGCACGTTTTCTTCCGTAAAGTTCATGACCAGCCGCCGATAGGGCGCGTCCGAACGGAAAATGGGGAAGTGATAGACGGCGGGACGGATGAGCAGCAGCGTATACGGCGCGAGCGGATAGACGTTTTCGCCCACGACGTATTCCGCGTCCCCCTCCAGAAAGTAGTATAGTTCGTATTCCTCGTGCATGTGACGGGGAAAATCGCCTTCGAGCGAACCGCCCGAATATTTGCTTTCAAAACTCAGTCCCTGATGTTGAATGCCTGCCATGGGGACAGTATATCACAATTGTGCCGAATTTGCAATGTATTGTGCAAAAAACGATATTGACTTCTTATTTTCATGCGGCTATAATCCTGTTAGAAAATCACAAGAAGCATGACTGAAAGCCGTTTGCGGTGTGCGCGGAGGGCAGACAATCAGAAAGGGGTGACAGTATGATCAGATTATGCGCATTTTCCGACGAAGCCGCCGCCGACCTTGCCGGTCAGGCGGACGCGCTGGAACGCAACGGCATCCGCATGACGGAATTGCGGAGCGTGGGCGGGAAGAACGTCCGCGATCTTTCGCTGCGCGAGGCGAAGGAGATCCGCGCTTATCTTGCCGGCCGCGGGATCAGCGTCTGGTCGGTGGGCTCTCCGCTCGGCAAGATCGATCTTGCGGCGGCGGACGAGGCGTATCTCGACGTTGCCGAGCACGTCTGCGAGCTTGCGGCGGCGCTCGGAACGGACAAGGTGCGCGCATTCAGCTTCTTTCACGCATACGGCGAAAAGAACAGGGTGCTGGACGTGTGCAACGCGATGGCGGAGCGCGCGCGCCGGTGGGGCGTGACGCTCTGTCACGAGAACGAAAAGGAAATTTACGGCGATACGGCCGCACGCGTGCGCGAGCTGATGGAGGGGCTGGAGGGCTGGAAATTCGTCTACGATCCCGCCAACTTCCTGCAGGTGGGCGAGCGGGCGGAGGACACGCTGCCCCTTGCGGAACGGTGCGAGTACTTTCATATCAAGGACGTGATCGCCGCGACGGGCGAGCTGGTGCCCGCGGGATACGGCGACGGCGCGATCGACCGTCTCATCGGCTATGCGCACGGGAACAAGACGCTCACGCTGGAGCCGCACCTCGCGCTCTTCGAATCCTTCCGCGAGATCGACGGCGGCGAGATGAAACACAAGTTCGTGTACCGCAGCCGCAGCGAGGCGTTCGATGCGGCGGTCGGCGCGCTCAGGGCGCTGCTCGAACGGCAGGGCTATGCGGATAACGGGGAGGGCTACCTGTATGCAGGCGGGAATTAACCTGTTTTCCCTGCGCAAACAGATCGCGACGGAAGAGGACTTTCTGAAGACGGCGCTCCGTCTCAAAGAAATGGGCTATACGTCCCTGCAGTTTTCGGGCGCACCCTTCGACGCGGCGATGATCGCAAGGGTAAGCGGGGCGAGCGGACTGCCCGTCACGCTCACGCACGTCCCGCTCGACAGGATCCTGAACGACACGGAGCGGCTTGCGGAGGAACACCGCTCGTTCGGCTGCCGCAGGGCGGGGCTGGGCATGATGCCCCTTGAAACGGTCGTGGATGAACGCGCGTGCCGCGCGCTCATCGACGGGCTGCAGCGCGCGGCGGGCGCCGAGGAATTTTATGTGGAACAGGACGACGCCTGCGATGATCCCGATCCGTTCGGGCAGGTCGCGCGCAGTATCCGTTATCTCAAAGGCATTTAAGCGGAGGAAACCATGAAAAAGATCAGATTCGGAATCGTCGGGCTGGGCAATCAGGGCTCGACGTATGCACTCAGGCTGTTTGCGCAGGATAAGATCGAAAACGGCGAAATTTCCGCCCTGTGCGACATCGATCCCGCGAAGATCGACCGCATGAAGGCGCAGTATCCGCGGGAGGCCGTATATTTTACAGACTATCGCGAAATGCTCGACAGCGGACTGTGCGACGCGGTGCTGGTGGAGACGCCGCACTATCTTCACCCCGAGATCGCGATCGAATGCTTCCGCCGCGGGATCCCCGTCATTGTGGAAAAGCCCGCGGGCGTCTACGCCATGCAGGTGCGCGAGATGAACGAAGCGGCGCAAAAGTACGGCGCAAAGTTTGCCGTCATGTTCAATCAGCGCACCAACTGCGTCTACCGCAAGATGCGCGAGATGGTCGCGGCGGGCGCGGTGGGGCAGCTGCAGCGCGTCACGTGGATCATCACCGACTGGTACCGGACGCAGTACTATTACGATACGGGCGCATGGCGCGCGACCTGGGACGGCGAGGGCGGCGGCGTGCTCATCAATCAGTGCCCGCACCAGCTCGATCTGCTTTCCTGGGTGGTGGGCGAACAGCCTGCGCGCGTGCGCGGCTTCTGTTCGTACGGCAAGTGGCACGACGTCGAGGTGGAGGACGAAGTCACGGCATATCTGACCTATCGGAGCGGCGCAACGGGCGTGTTCGTCACCACGACGGGCGAGACGCCCGGCACCAACCGGCTGGAGATCTCCGGAACGGGCGGGAAACTGCTCTGCGAGGGGGATAAGCTGTATTATTACAAAAACAAGACGGATTCGGGCGAATTTTCGCGCACCGCAAAGGAGGCGTTCGGCAGACCGGAGGTCGTCTGCGAAGAGCCCGAAACGGACGGAAAAAATCCGCAGCACGCGGGCATCATCAACAATTTCGCCAACGCGCTTCTGGGGCTGGAGCCCTTCTTCGTGGACGGCAGGGAGGGCATCAACGGCGTGGAGCTCATGAACGCCATCGAGCTTTCGGGCTGGCGGGGCGGCGAGGAGGTCTCCCTTCCCGTGGACGGGGAGGAGTACCTGCGCGAACTGACCGCGCGCCGCGCCACGTCCCGCAGGAAAGAGGACGGCGGCGTCGTGGCGGACACGGCGGGCAGCTACGGGAGTCGCGAACGGTGAAGTGCGCGGTCATCGGGCACGGGAATATCGGCAGAGTCCACCGCAGAGTGCTCGAAGAACTCGGACATGCCCCCGTCCTGTGCGATTCTGACGAGACACGCAGGGGCGGCGGCTACGCCGACTGGCGGGAGATGCTGGCGCGCGAGCGGCCGGACGTCGTACATATCTGCACGCCGCACTGTCTGCATGCGGACATGGTGGTGGGCTGTCTGGAAGCGGGCGCGCACGTTTTGTGCGAAAAGCCGCTGTGCATCCGCAGGGAAGACATCCCGCGCATTCTCGAAGCGGAACGATGCGCCAAGGGGATGCTCGGCGTATGCCTGCAAAACCGTTACAATCCCTCCTCCCGCTATGCGGCGCAGTTTCTGCGCACTAGACGCGTAAAGAGCGCCGCGGCAATGCATTCCTGGCATCGCGACGGGGCGTACTATGCGTCGGGCGCATGGCGCGGCAAGTGGGCGACGGAGGGCGGCGGCGTGCTCATCAATCAGGCGCTGCATACCGTCGATCTCATACAGTGGCTGGCGGGCATGCCCGAACGGGTGGCGGCGCAGATCGGGCAGCTCTCGCTCGGCGGCGTTATCGAAGCGGAGGACACCGCGGTTCTGCGCATGACGGCGGGAGACACGGTGGAGACGCTGTTTGCCACGACGGGCGGCGGCGTTGATTTCCCGCCCGTGGTCTTTTTCGAAACGGAGGACGGCGCGCGTCTGGAACTTCTGCCCGACGCGGTGCGCGTGAACGGGGAGAGCGTCCCGCTCGAAGCCCCGCGCGCGGCGTACGGGAAGCCGTGTTACGGCGGGAGCCACCGCCTGCTCATCGAACATTTTTATCAGTGCGCGGCTTCGGGGGAGCGCTTCCCCGTGGACGGCGCGGAGGGCGCCAGGAGCGTGCGCATCGTGCTTGCGGCATATGAAAGCCGCGGAAGAACGCTCGCGCTCTGAACGCTCCGGAGGCTCGTATGCATCGGTTTCGGGGGATCTGGATCGCAGACCGCCGCTTTCATGCGCTGGGACCGTGTTCCGACCGCGCGCAGAACGGGGCGCTGCAAAATGCACACGTTCTGTTCCGCACTCAATTCGATTGGGACGGCAGGGGCAGAGTCAACCTCTATTTTTCTGCGGACGACTATGCGAAAGCATATGTGAACGGACAGTTCGCGGCACAGGGCCCTGCGCCCGGGTATGCCTGCAGGACCTATTACGTCCGCAGGGACATCACGCGGTATCTGCGCGCGGGGACCAACGTGCTTGCCTTCCACGTCTATTATCAGGGGCTTGTCAACAGAGTGTGGGTGAGCGGCGATCTGCTGTGCGGACTGCTCTTCGACGTGACGTCGGGGCAGGATCTGCTCGCCTGTTCCTGCGGACGCGTGAAGACGGCGGCGCACACGGGGTACGCCGCGCTCGCCGTCACGGGCTACGATACGCAGTTCATGGAGCGCTACGATTCGCGCGCGCCCGAAGTCGGATTTGAATTGCCCGACTATGACGACGGCAGCTGGGAATATGCCCTGCCGCGCAGATACGTTCCCTATCGGACCGCGCCGCAGAAGATCAGAAACCTCGCGTCGGAGGAGATGACGCCCGTAATGTGCGGGAACGGCGTCTATGATTTCCGTCAGGAATTTGTCGGGAATCCCGTGATCACCGCACGCGGAAACGCGGGCGACCGCGTCGTGATCCTCCTCGGAGAGGAGTGCAACGACGACGGCACCGTGCGCCACGCGATGCGCTGCAACTGCGATTATCGGGAAGAATGGATCCTTTCGGGCGGAACGGATACCTTTCAGGCATTTGACTACAAGGCGTTCCGCTATCTGGCGCTCGAAGCGCCGCCCACCGTGCGGTTTCTGAAGGTCGGCGGCATGGCGCGCCACTATCCCTTCCGTGCCGGGGCGCGCTGCCACTATGCGGACGGCGCGCTGCAAAAAGTGTACGCTCTTTGCGCGAATACGCTGAAATACGGCGTACAGGAGGGGTATCTCGACTGCCCGAGCCGGGAAAAAGGGCAGTATTTCGGCGACGGGGTATGGTCGGCGCTCGCGCATATTGCGCTGACGGGCGAGACGCTGCTCTACCGGAAATTCATCGAAAACGCCTTCGATTCCACGCATATCGACGCGGGAATGACTGCGCAGGGACCCTGCGCGCTGGTACAGATGATCGCAGAATTTCCGCTGTATGTCGTCTTTTCGCTCAAATGGTACCGTCAGCTCACGGGGGACGAAAAATTCGTCGCAAGCAGGCGGACGGACGTCGTGCGGCTGCTTGAAACATACAGGAATCGCTATTTCGATGAGGAGCGGCATCTCCTCTGCGTGAACGACCGCTGGAACGTGGTGGAGTGGCCCGCTTCGGCAAGGGACGGCTACGATTTCCGCCTGGAGGAAGGGGAGCCCGTTCACGGTTTTCACAATGTCATGTGCGCGTACTGGCTGCTTGCCGTCAGGGTGTGCGAGGAGCTGTACGGGGTACAGATCATCGATCTTCCCGCGGCGGAACGGGCGTACCGCGAAGCGTTTTACAGCGAAGAGGAGCGGCTGTTTTACGACAGCATCGGAAGCAGTCATACGGCGCTCGCTTCGCAGCTCTTCGGGGTGCTTTCGGGGACCGCCCGCGGCGGCGGCGCGGAAGAGCGTCTGCTGGGCATGATCAGGGAAAAACGTCTGACGCGGAGCAATCTGTTCGTGACGCCCTTCCTGTTCCTGTGGCTGCGGCAGTCCGGAAACGAGGCGCTGCTATTGGAACTGATCGGGGAACGGGACGCCTGGCTGAATATGATCGGGGAGGGCGCAACGACGACCTTTGAGGCGTTTTCCAAGCATAAAAAGGCGAATGCGTCCCTCTTTCACACGATGTTTGCCTTTCCGCTCCTGTTTCTGGCGGACGGCACAAATGCAATCACCTTGTAAAAATTCCATTCGGAGGGATACGGATGAACGAACTGTTCGGCGGAAATCTGCTGCTGCATTCCGGGAGCGCGGAAAAGATCTGGGATTCGGTGGCGGAACTTCCCGTCATCGACTATCATTGCCATCTCGATCAGAACATGATCAGATCGGATGCGCGTTTTTCCGACATCGGCGAACTGTGGCTCGCGGGCGATCACTATAAGTGGCGCGCCATGCGGCTGTGCGGCGTGGAAGAAAAATATATCACGGGCGACGCAAGCTGGGAGGAAAAATTTGCGGCGTATGCGCGCATTCTGCCCC
>ERZ1090879.2141-NODE-2143-length-10114-cov-6.489114_pt1 | contig 10114 bp, 7 predicted proteins | sample MGYA00478472_ERZ1090879 | MGnify/ENA primary metagenome ERZ1090879 (study PRJEB33644, sample SAMEA5815723) | chicken gut metagenome | biome: Chicken; feature: Gastrointestinal Tract; material: Caecum | place: Ireland | collected 2019-01-01 | study: A study of the...
ATTATGGTGTATAATAATATGGAAACAGAGCCGTAACGGCTAGCGGAGGTATGTATGGCAGAAGAAAAAAGACCGCATGGGCAGATGTGCGTGTTGTACGACAGGGAGTGCATCGGCTGCATGGAGTGCGAAACGTGCGACCTCGACCCAAATAAAATTTGCAACAACTGCGGCAAATGCCTCGATATAAGAGATTACGCCGCAATTAAAATAGACGGCATCGTCGGACTTGACGGCAATAACAAGAAGTAAATTCAGAAGTAAATTCACCGGCGGCGCGCAGAAAAATTTCTGCGTGCCGCCGGTCTTTTATGTCAGATTTTATTCAATGCTTTTAATGTATCTTTTAAGTTTGGGGATATTTATTTTTTCGACCGTACAATCGATATTCAACCCGTTTTCGTCGTACTTGCGCGATTTTTCAGTGAATAGGTTCGCAAAACCTGAAAAAGCAGAGATTTCGGGATACGGCACCACGAGGGTGCAATCGGCATAGCCGTCTTTGAATTTTTCGCTTATTTTCTTCTCGAGTTCGTCAATGCCCATTCCGTATTTAGCCGAAATGCATATAAAATCGGAAAACGGCGTTAAATCTTCAATGTTTTCGCATTTGTTGAGCACTTTGAGGTAGGGGCGGTCGAATCCGAGTTCTTCCAAAGTCTCCTGCGTGGTTTTGAACTGCATATCGTAGTCGCCCGTCGCGTCGCACACAACGAGCGCCAGGTCGCAGTTCAGCGCGCTTTCGAGCGTCGATTTGAACGCCTCCACAAGGTCGTGCGGCAGGTCCTGCAAAAATCCGACTGTATCTACGAGAAGATATTCCATGCCGTCTATTTTAACCTTGCGCGCGGTGGGGTCGAGCGTGGCAAACAGCGCGTCCTTTTCAAGGACTCCCGCACCCGTCAGCCTGTTCATAAGCGTAGATTTGCCCGTATTGGTGTAGCCGACGAGGGCTATCGTCTTTATATTGTTCTTTGCGCGCCTTTTAACAGTCAGTTCTCGGCGGCGCTCTGTCTCTTCAAGGCGGGCTTCGAGGTATCTGATTCTCGTCCTAATATGGCGCCTGTCGGTTTCAAGCTGCGTTTCGCCAGGGCCGCGGGAGCCTATTCCGCCGCCGAGCCGTGACAGCGCAGCGCCCTTGCCTTTGAGGCGCGGGTAGATATATTTCAGCTGGGCAAGCTCTACCTGAATTTTGCCCTCGCTCGAAGTCGCCCTCGAAGCGAATATGTCGAGAATTAGGGTGGTGCGGTCGATTACCTTTCTGTCGTCAAGCGCCGCCGAAATGTTCAGAGTCTGGGAGGGGGAGAGCGAGCCGTTAAAGAGTATCGTTATATCGTCCAAACCGCTTAAAAGCTCGCGAATGTGTGCGAGTTTGCCCGTGCCGAAATAGGTTGCGGGATTGATTTTTTTTATCGTCTGGTAAGTGGAGCCGCAGTATGCCGCGCCCGCGCTTTCAATCAGCGCGACCGCCTCGTCGTGCAGAGCTCTGTAATTTTCGTTGAGTTTGGGCTGAATTATATAAACTTTTTCGATATTTTCCATAAAAAGATTTATTCGCTGTCGGGCTTCAATTTAACTTTACCCACAACGGCGCGGCGGGTATCGTCGCTTATTGCGGCATAGTGCTTGCGCGTGGTGTTTACGTCTTTATGTCCGAGAATATCGGCAACGACGTAAATATCTCCCGTCGCCTTGTAGAGCTGGGTGCCGTATGTACTGCGCAGTTTGTGCGGCGAAATCTTTTTGAGCGGGGAAACGATTTTGGCGTATTTCTGCACGAGATTTTCGACGGCGCGCACGGTGATGCGGCGTTTTTTATTGGAGAGGAAGAGAGCGTTTGAATCTTCGAGGCTCTGCGTCTGCTGTTCGTCTTTCTGGTCGATATAGCGCATGAGTGCGCCGGCAACGTCGCTGTCGAAGTATAAAATCGACTTGTTGCCGCCCTTTCGCGTGACGATGAAGGAGTTGTTGTCGAAGTTCAAATCCTCGTTGTTGAGCCCGACAAGCTCGCTTATACGGATACCTGTGCCGAGGAAGAGCATCAAAATCGCGCTGTCTCGCACTTTATTTTTTTCGTGATACGCCATCTGGTGGGGGGAAAGCCCGTTGCCGCTTTCGACGGTGTCGATTATGTTATAAACTTCGTTCTGTTCGAGGCGGATGATAGGCTTTTCGTGCAGTTTCGGCGTTGCAACCTTGGCGGAATTATCGACTGAAATCAGTCCTTTATTAAAAAAGTGCTTAAAAAGAGCCCTTACGGAAGAGAGTTTGCGCGCCTTGGCGCGTTCGTTGCAGTTATGCTGCCGTCCGCCGTAATTGTAGTTTGAAAGGAAAGATAGAAAATATTCTATATCGGTATTTGTTACGGCTTCGAGGTCGTCGAGCGTAAAATCGCGTATCTGTTTTTTGCCGCGATAGAGCCTTTCCTGCATATAATAGAAGAAAATTTTGAGGTCGTGCGCATAGTTGAGGCGGGTGAGAGAGCTCGTCTGATTTTCTATCGCGACGAAATAATCGAAGCAAAATGCGGGGAGGTCGTCGCGCAGCAGCCGTTTGATAGTTTCGATATTTTTATTGTTTCTCTGAATGTAGTAGTTGGAACTTTTCATACAAAGAATTATACGCCCGAAGAGGAATAATGTCAAACATTTTACGAAGTGTTATATGGCAAAAATTTAAATGAATTGACGGGCGACAGGAGGGGTCGGGAAACGCAGGAACAATTTGCTTTGCCGTTTTTGCCGCACTGAGCTGCACAAGTGAAAACAAATGGGCAACTTTATAGTAAAATTTAGGCGTAAAAACAAATAGCGAACAAATCGTAAAGTTGTTTTATTACAGAATGAAAGCAGATAAAAAGCTCTCACTCAAAAAAGGTGTTATCCTATAAGCTTCTCTATGCGGGACTTTGCGTAAAAGGGATAATATGCAACTGTTCGTAAAACACAGCTTTTACGAAGTTTTAAGGTAAAAAACAGATAAAATATGCAAAAGCAACTGATTACGGCTTACGGCGTTTCGTCGCTTAGCTATGCGTCCGACATTTACGTGAAAACGCATTGACTCATACAAGCGCATTGTCAGCACCTTGCCGATTGCCCATCAAAACACTGTCTTAAAAAACCGATTTAAAGCCTCTGAGACAGAATCGAAAAATTTATTTAAGGGAATGTTCGCATAAATTCTGCTGAGTGGACAAAAGTCACCTCGCCTTGCGGGCGTTTTGCAATAAATAATCTGAAACCGAAAATAATCTGAAACCGATTTTTATCGCGTTACCGAACAGTGATTTGGACGGACTTTAATTCGGCGTGCGTTTAGCGTTTTTACGATATGAAGACCCAATATAAGTTATATAACTATTCTTTGCAAAGCCATTCTCGTACGCAGTTACCCAAAAATGCGGCGGTAACGGCTAAAATCTCAAATCAAAAAAGAAAGTTTGGCACCGAATAGTTTGCCATAATGTTAATTTTGGGTCTGTTTTCGGCGGTTATAACCGCCTGAACCTGATTTCCTACTAAAAACCGCCCGTATGCCGTTATGGTTAAACGACTTGCAAATAGCTTACCGCGAAAGTCAATTATGTCTGACATAGTACATCGCATTTTTGCGCTATATAAACACTTTTGCACATTAAGAAATTTGGCGGCGCCTTGATTTCAGGCGCCGCCTTCTTTATTTAACCTTTTAACGATTTGAGATTCCAGATATTGTCGGCATAATCTTTGATGCTTCTGTCTGCGGAGAAGATTCCCGACGAAGCAATGTTAATCAGCGACATCTTATTCCACTTCTTCTTATCGGTCGAATATAGTTTGGAAATATTATGCTGGGTCTGTCTGTACGATTCGAAATCAGCCATGCACATATACGGGTCGGCAATCGGCGCACCGACTGTACCCGTCGTAAGATAAGCGGCAATGTCGGAGAACGACTGTCCGTTGAATCCGACGATGAGAGCCTCGATTATCTTGCGGAGCTTGGGAGATTCGTTGTAATATTTGTTAGAACTGTAACCGGACTTCCAGATGTCGTCAACCTCGTTCGATTTAAGACCGAAGATAAAGATATTGTCGTTGCCGACAGCTTCAGCCATTTCTACGTTTGCGCCGTCGAGCGTTCCGACGGTGAGCGCGCCGTTTATCATAAACTTCATGTTGCCGGTGCCGCTTGCCTCTTTGCCCGCAAGCGAAATCTGTTCGGATATTTCCGAGGCAGGCATGAGCTTTTCAGACATGGTGACGTTGTAGTCTTCCATATAAACGACGTTAAGTTTTTCGTTGACTTTTTTGTTCTTTCTGATATCTTCGGCGAGGAAATTGATGAGCTTTATAATATTTTTCGCCATCTGATAGCCCTGTGCGGCCTTCGCACCGAAGATATATGTCTTGGGCTGAACGTCGAGCTCGGGATTCTCTTTGAGGTCGATATAAGTATCGATGATGTTGAGCACGTTGAGAAGCTGGCGTTTATATTCGTGAAGTCGCTTAGCCTGAACGTCGAAGAGCGATTCGGGGTCGATAATAATGCCCTGCTTTTTGTAAGCATATTCGGCAAACTGATGTTTTTTGATGGACTTGATTTCGCCGAGGCGCTTTAAAACGGATGCATCGTTCTGGAATTTTTTGAACTCGGAAAGAACTGCCGCGTTGTGAACGTACCCGTCGCCTATGCACTGGTTGAGCAGGTCGCAAAGTTCGGGGTTCGACTGGCAGAGCCAGCGCCTGTGGGCAATTCCGTTGGTCACGTTGGTGAATTTTTCGGGCTGATAGTCGTAGAAATCTTTGAATATCGACTCCTTGATTATCTCGCTGTGCAGCGCCGAAACGCCGTTTACGCTGTGTCCGCCGTAAACCGACAGATTAGCCATCTTTACCTTATCGTATTCAATTATCGCCATGCGCGAAATTTTATTCCATTCCCCGGGATATTTCTTCCAGAGGTCTTCGCACATGCGCCTGTTGATTTCCTGTATTATTGAATGTATGCGGGGAACTTTCCTGCGGACAAGGTCTTCCGACCAGGTCTCAAGCGCCTCGGCAAGCACTGTATGGTTGGTATATGCGCATGTTGCCGTAGTTATAGCCCACGCGTCCTCCCAACTGAAATAGTTATCGTCAATCAGCACCCTCATAAGTTCGGGAATTGCCATTGCGGGGTGCGTGTCGTTGAGGTGAATCGCCGCAAGTTTGGGCAGGTCTTTAAGGTCGCCGTACCTGCGCTTGTGGTCGGCTACAATATTCTGAATTGCAGCCGAGCAGAGGAAATACTGCTGTTTAAGGCGCAGAGATTTTCCGCCCTCGTGATTGTCGGCAGGGTAAAGAACTTTTGTTATGAGGTCGGCATCGTTATCTTCGCTCATCGCCTGATAATATTCACCCTGCGAGAAGAGCTTCATGTTGAAGTCCTGAACGGGCTTGGCTTTCCAGAGCCTGAGCACCGACACGGCCTCGCTGTCTTTGCCCGAAACCATCATGTCGTAGGCCGTCGCCTCGATTTCGGTGCAGTTGACATACTCGGTCTGCATGCCGTACTTGGTCCACTTTTCCTGAATCTGGCCGTCGAATCTTACAATGAACGATTTGTCGCTCCTGTTCGTAAGCCATACTTCGCCGCCCGGAAGCCACACGTCGGGGAGCTCAATCTGCCAGCCGTCGACAATCTTCTGCTTGAACAGACCGTATTCGTAGCGGAGCGAATGTCCCATCGCGGGGTAATTGCCCGTTGCGAGCGCGTCCATAAAGCAAGCGGCAAGCCTGCCCAGACCCCCGTTGCCGAGGCCTGCGTCGGGCTCGAGTTCATAGAGATTTTCAAGGTCGAAACCGTACGATGAAACCACCTTTTTGTAAACGTCGGTTGCGCTCAGATTGTAAATGCTGTTTTTAAGCGACCTTCCGAGAAGGAATTCCATGCAGAGGTAATAAACGCGTTTTGCACGCTTTGCCTTTACTTTTTTATAGAACTGCTGCCTCTTTTCGAGCAAAATATCCCTTACGCTCATAACTACGGCTTTGTACATCTGTTCTTCCGTAGCTTCGGTAGGGCTCACGCCGAAATAGCGCGAAAGTTTGCCCTTAATGGCTTCCTTTACTTCCTTTTCGGTTACTGCTGTGTTGCTCATTCTTTAACCTTATTCTCCTTCTTCCTGTAAATAATAAAATTATCCGCGATATTTACCGTGCAAAGACCTTTCTGCTTATAGAAAGGTCTTTGCGGTTTTATTATAACTACTTTTTATTATAAATGCAAACTCTTTGCGCACTTAAACGGATATTTGTATGTTAATATTTGAGCATATCCATATACAGCGCTTCGTACTGTTTCGCCGAATGATTCCAGCTGAAATCGGTTGTTGCAGCCCTATACATAAGTTTTGACCACTCTTCCTTATTTTTATAATCGGCTATCGCCTCGCGCACGACGTACATCATGTCGTGTGCGTTGTAGTTGGTGAAAGTATAGCCGTTTTCGAGCGGTTTGATACTGTCTTTAAGTCCGCCCGTCTCCCTTACGACGGGTATCGTGCCGTAACGGCATGCAATCATCTGCGAGAGGCCGCAGGGCTCCGACTTGGAAGGCATGAGGAAGATATCCGAGCCGGAATATATCTTGCGGGAGAGGTCGCCGTTGAACATAATGTTTGCGCTGACCTTTCCGGGATAGCGCCTTGCAAGGTCGGCAAACCAACCTTCGAAGTGCGATTCGCCCGTGCCGAGAATGACAAACTGGACGTCGTCCTGAAGAATTTCGTCTATAACCGTCGTCACGAGGTCGAGGCCCTTGTGCGAGGCAAGGCGGGAAATCATGGCTACAATGGGCGTATCGGCGCTGTCGTACAGCCCGAGGAGACGCTGAAGTTCCGACTTGCACACCTTCTTGCCAGCGAAATCGTCAGCCGAATAGGGCGCGTAAATGTGCTTGTCGTACTGAGGGTTGTAACCCATATCGTCGATGCCGTTGAGTATGCCGCAGAGCTTGAACTCGTTTTTGCGGATTATCGGGTCAAGTCCGTGGGCAAAATAAGGATTTTTAATCTCTTCGGCATAGGTGGGGCTTACGGTAGAGAATCTTTCGCAGCACTCGATGGCACCCTTCATGAGGTTTATGCAGTTATTGTATTCCACAAGCCCCGCATAAGTTCCGTAAATATCGAAGAGGTCACTTAAAATATCCATGGAGTAGATTCCCTGGTACTCTATGTTGTGTATGGTAAACAGCGCCCTTATGAACTGGTATTCTTTCTTGAAGCAATAGTTGGTTTTAAGATAGATTGCAGCAAGCGCCGCCTGCCAGTCGTGGCAGTGCATGACGTCGGGATAGAAATTTATGAAAGGCATTATCTCGAGCACGCTGCGCGAGAAGAACGCAAACCTTTCTCCGTCGTCGAAGTAGCCGTAGCAGCCGGGGCGTTTGAAATAGAACTCGTTGTCGAGGAAATAGAAAGTGACCCCGTCCTTTTCATATGTGAAAATTCCGCAGTACTGGTTCCTCCACGCGAGGGGAACGTAAATGTTGCCGATGTAATTGAACTGCTGTTTATATTCCCATTTTATGTCGGAATACATGGGAACGACAACGCGTACGTCAAATTTTCCTGTTGCGGCGAGCGCCTTCGAAAGCGAGCCGATAACTTCGGCAAGGCCGCCTGTCTGAATGAATGGCGTGCACTCCGACGCCACGAATAATATTTTTTTCTTGTCGCTCATTGCGACGGGTTCTGCCTGTGCGGGCACTTCAGCCTCCTTTACCGTCTTTGCGGCAACCGCCCTGCGGCGGGTGTGGGTTGCCGACGCAATGCGCACGCCTCCCCTCCTCGCCGTAGCGGTCTTTTTTTCGTTAATATTTTCAGTTGCCATATCTTTCTCCACTTTATCTGCCGTAAAAAAATCAGTTTAAATGAGCGAACCCTTGCCTATGAAGTAGGGCTTGATTTCACAGCCGGCAAGCACTCTGTTGTCTCTGATTATGGTATTTTTATCGCTGACGACATACGCGAGATTGCAGTCGTGGCCGACATAGTTATCTGTCATAAGAATGCAGTTTTTAACTACCGCGCCCTTGCCTATCTTTACGCCGCGGAAAAGTATGCAGTTTTCAACGGTACCCTCTATGAGGCAGCCGTCGGAGATGAGCGAGTTTTTAACTACGGCGTTATCGGTGAATTTTGCGGGAGCGCTGTCGTTTACCTTGGTATAAACGTCTCTGTCGCCGAAAATTTCCTGCCTTACGTCCTTTTTGAGGAGGTCGAGATTGGCATTGAAGTAAGCTTCGAGGGAATCGATATTTGCATAGTAGCCCTCGAGCTTATAGCCGTACAATCTCATATTCTTTACGCCGGGAACGAGGATATCTCTTCCGAAACTCGTATAGCCGCGCTGGATTGCGTCCTGAATGAGATTGAGGAGGAACGAAGTGCGGGCAACCATTACGTTTATGTAATTCTTTTTAACGCCGCCGCTGAGAGGATTGATGCAGAGCTCGTTTATTCTGCCGTCCTTTTCCGTTTCGAAGGTTACGTAGTAATGCGACTTCGAAACTTCGTGCTCGTGATATACGAGCGTGAGGTCGGCATTCTTCTCCTCGTGCGCCTTTATAACGTCGCTGTAATCGAGTTTATAAACGGAATCGCTGTCGGAAAGGACGACATAGTCCTGTTTGCACTTTTTGAGGAAGGACGTAGCGCCTTTCAACGCTTCGAGCCTGCCCTTATAGAGCGTTTCAGATTCGTCGCTGTAAGGCGGCAGAAGAATGAGTCCGCCCTCTTTTCTTGCAAGGTCCCAGTCTTTGCCCGTTCCGAGATGGTCCATGAGGGACTGGTAATTCTGTTTGGTTATAACGCCCACAGTGGTTATGCCTGAGTTAACCATATTTGAGAGCGCGAAGTCTATAAGGCGGTATCTGCCGCCGTAGGGCACCGAACCCATCGACCTTACTCTGGTGAGTTCGGGCACGTTTTCATCGTTTATGCTTGAAAAAATAACGCCAACCGTAGAAGCCATGATTCATTTCCTCCCTTATACGTCCTTATCGACAATTTCGCCCGCGGCAACTTTGCCGCCTTTCTTTACGGTAATGCCCCTGCCGAGCACCGTTATGCCCGAGGTCTTGCTTTCAACCTTGGAGGCTTCTTCCTTTTCGGCGCCTATCGTTGCGTTTTCGCAGATGGTAACCTCTTCGTCGATTATGGAATAGTTAATTTTAGCGCCCTTCTTAACGGTGATGTTGCCCATCAGCACGCTGTCGCAAACGGTGGCGCCCTCTTCAACGACGCAGTTCGTGCCTATTACGGAGTTTACAATCTTGCCCTCTATCTCGCAGCCGTTAGCCACAAGGCTGTTCAGAACGTCGCCTTCGACATACGCGGGAGGCGAAAGCGGACTTCTCGAATGAATTACGTGGTCCTGGTCGTCAAGGTCAAATTTGGGGGTTACGCCCAGAAGGTCCATATTGGCCTCTAAGAGCGAGCTTATGGTGCCTACGTCCTTCCAGTATCCTTCGAAACGGTAAGAGAACATCTTCTCGCCCGCGTTGAGCATTGCGGGAAGCACGTTCTTGCCGAAGTCGTTTTCCGACTTGGGGTCTTCCTCGTCGAGCTCGAGATATTTATAGAGCTTGTCCGCGCTGAATATGTATATGCCCATGGAGGCAAGGTTGCTCTTGGGCTTTGCAGGCTTTTCCTCAAATTCGTAAATCGTGCCGTCGGGATTGGTGTTCAGAATGCCGAAGCGCGAAGCTTCCTTCAAAGGCACTTCCATGCAGGCGATTGTGCAGGCCGCACCCGCCTCTTTGTGCGCCTTGAGCATCTTGTCGTAATCCATTTTATAGATATGGTCGCCCGACAGAATAAGCACGTAGTCGGGGTCGTACATCTTCATAAAACGGATATTCTGGTATATGGCGTTCGCCGTGCCCTTATACCACGAAGTAGATTTCTTTGCCTCGTAGGGCGAAAGAATGTGCACCCCGCCGAAAGTTCTGTCGAGGTCCCAAGGCTGGCCGTTGCCGACATATTCGTTCAGAACGAGAGGTTGATACTGTGTGAGAACGCCGACGGTATCTATGCCCGAATTTATACAGTTAGACAGAGGAAAGTCTATAATTCTGTACTTCG
>ERZ1090879.2146-NODE-2148-length-10097-cov-8.260307_pt1 | contig 10097 bp, 5 predicted proteins | sample MGYA00478472_ERZ1090879 | MGnify/ENA primary metagenome ERZ1090879 (study PRJEB33644, sample SAMEA5815723) | chicken gut metagenome | biome: Chicken; feature: Gastrointestinal Tract; material: Caecum | place: Ireland | collected 2019-01-01 | study: A study of the...
ATGCAGGCCAAAAGGGAACAATGGCAGTATCAGAAGGGTGCAAAGGTATGGGTCGGGCGATATAAAAATTCGCACAATATGCCCCACTGGCACTACGACTGCGAGCTGCTCTATGTTGAACACGGCGAGCTTGACATCTTTTGCAATGGCGAGAACTACAGAGTGCGCGTCGGTGACGAGGTATTTATAGACAGCGAGCAGGTGCACTATATGCACGCACGCGACCCGCAGACCGTCGTTTCTATGATTATATTCGACTACGACCTGATAAAGCCGTATGCAAACGGAACGGAATTGGTTTCGCCCGTGCTTTCAGGCAAATACGCAGTGAATGAGCTGTATCTTTCGCTCAGGGACAAGCTTGCTGCGCGCACTCCTTTTTCGGGGCACGAAACGGCGCTTGAAGTGGCAAACGCGATGCTGAATGTATTTATGCACGAAAAAACCTGCCCCCAAGGTACAAAAAAGGGCAGCTCGGCCACGCTTAAAGACCTGTTGCAGGAAATAGACGAAAAATACGAGTTTTACGATTTGAACACCGCGGCAAAATTTATGAATGTGAATGCCGCCTACTTTTCAAGAATGTTCCACAAGCTGATGGGAATGACCTTTTCGCAATACTTAAACTATGTTAAGACGAGCAAGGCCGTCGACCTTATAAACAGCGGGAGCAAACTTTCACTTACGGAAATTTCGCTCAAATGCGGGTTTACTACCATACGCAATTTTAACAGAATTTTTAAAACGTTTACGGGATATACCCCCTCCAATTTACCTGAAAACTTTATAATGAAGGAGAACTTTGCCGACCTGAACGACCGCGAACAGAACCCCACTATGCACGAATGCGTGCTGATAGAGAGCTCTGACGACTTTGACGGAGAACTTGCCAAGGCGTAGGCAACACATAAAATTTTAAGGCATATTACAAATTTAAATGCTACATGTATTGCCCGTATATTTGCGGAGCAAACCAATAGGCGCAGGCCTGTTCGCGATTAAGCGAACAGGCCTGCGCCTTATTTTAATTTAAATTGTACGCCATGGATTTCAGACGTTGTGCCGTACCATTTTTCAAGCGGTTGTTTTACCGACTTTAAAACTGTATTTAAGTTTTATTGTCTGCCATTTGCCGCACTTTTTTCACTATATCTTATTGGCGGCAAAATGCAGATTTACAAATTGACCCGCACATATGCCCCGTTTAATTGATTTAAGAGAGCAAATCGAGGTAGTCAAGCTCCTCTGCGGTAAGCTTTATATCCGCGGCGGCGGCATTCTGCGCAAGGCGTGAAGGCTTTACGCTGGCAACGACTGCAAAGGCATTCATTTTTTGCGAAAGAATGTAGGCAAGCGCTATCTGCGCCACCGTTACGCCCTTTGCCGAGGCAAGCTCTTCGCACCGACTGAGGCGAATATAATTCTCCTTGCCGCGGAACTCGCGCGGAACGCCGTGCAGCCTTCCTGCAAGGCAGTCGGCAGACTTTATTCTGCCGGAAAGAAATCCGCGGGCGAGAGAGGAATATGCGAATACTGCAATGCCGCTCTTTGCATAAAATTCGCGCTCGGACGCGCCTCTTTTGCCCGATATGGTTACGCCTCCGCCCAGCACTACGCGGTACTGCTCCGCTAAACTATAATTGGGGCTGGAAGCCGTGAACGGAACAAGGTTATGGCTGTAAGCATATTCATTGGCCTCTTCAAGGCGGCGCTCCGTCCAGTTTGAACCGCCGAACGCGCCAATCGTACCCTTTGCGTGCAGGGCGTTCAGTTCCTCCACCAATATGCCGACGGGCACGCGCGGATTGTCGCGGTGAAGCAGATATATATCTATGCGGTCTGTCTTGAGGGCGGAAAGCGATTTCTGAATATCATAGTGAAGCGCCTTTACGCTTATGCGCTTTTGCCACAAGAGCCCGGGGTGGCAGCCCTTGGAAAGTATGACTACCTCTTCGCGCTTGCCGCTGGCCTCAAGCCAGTCACCTATAACATTTTCTGAAAGGCCGTACACCCGCGCGGTATCTATTGTATTTATACCGCAATCGAGAGCGGCGGAAAGTATGCCGCTGCAATCCTGGCCGTGAAGGAAGGGCGCAATGGATGTGCCCAATACCACGCGCGATACGGGAAGTTTTACATATTTGAGTTCTGTATATTGCAAAACCGTTCTCCTTTAAATTTATTTTATTGTGCCTTTATATGCCGTTGCGGCCTCAGACTTATTTAATGACTGTATCGTTTAACACATTGCCCGCAAAAACACGCCGCAACAAATGCAATGCCAAAAAACAGCCCGCCGCAGCGCCATTGCGCACCCAAAACAGACACAGCTTTCAGCAGAAATAAGCCTGCCATATAAATATACTGCCGCGGTTTATAAGAGCGCGCGGCAGCATACATACAAATCAGATTTTTAAAAAGTCTTTTTTACGCAAAGGACCAATGCCCTGCCGCCGCGCGCACTCCGCACAGTTGATATGAGGGAGGGGGAAATCGGCGGAGACGCACTCCGTACCTAAACGAGGCGGCAAGGCACTAAATCGGCAAATTGACTTTTTTAATTTTTAGATTAACACTGCAATAAATTACTTCTGTTCAGCGTCAGAGCCGTCGTCAGGCTTTTCTTCCGTGGCTGCGGGAGCGCCAGACTTTGCAGCCTTTGCGGCAGCTTTTGCCTCTGCCTTGGCCTTCTTTTCGGCGAGCTTTGCCTGATACTTGCCCTCTTCTTCCTCGAAGGAAAGGCCCTTCTTTTCGCACTTGGCCTTGAGTTCGGCAACGCGTGCCTCTTCAGCTATGCGGTCGGCCTCTTCCTCCTCTATGCGGAGGCGTTCGGCAGGCTCTATCCACTCTATGCCTGCGGCCTCTGCCTCTGCCTTCTGGCGGGCAATTATCTTTTTGTTGTCTTCGGGAAGGAACTTTTCAACTCCGAAGAAGAGTACCGTTATCGCGCAGAGCGCATAAGCGCCCGTCTCTATCCAGATATACGCCACAACCGTGCCGTAAGAACCTATGCTTGCAAGGCCACTTACTATACCGGTTGCCAGAGGAACTGCGGCAATCAGTATTGCACTGTACAATGACATACCGAAGCCGTCGCAACGGAAGCCGTTTTTAGCCTCCATATGGTCGAGGCAGTCTGCAATCATGGCGAGTATCATATATCCTGCGGGAGCGGAGCCGAGGCACTTAAGGGCTATGCCTATGGCAGCGACGATAAAGTTCTGGTACCAGATGCCAGCTATTACGCCGCCGATAACGCCTATTACCATACCGATAAATACTATCGGGCGTTTGCCGAACTTATTGCACAGCGGAGCTACAAACACGATGGCAACAGCCATGGGCACTGCGCCCACTATGCCGAGTATACTCATCGCGCCGCTCGCGCCTATATCTGCGCTGGCATATATGGCGTCGGTGAACGACTTCATTGCCGCATTCTTTATAGAGCCCGAGAACTGGTAGAGCAGATAGAATATGATTGTTACCATAAAGAACTTATCTTTGAAGATAGCCCTTGCCTGCTCCTTTAACGAGGGACCTTTGGCCTTCTTGGCTTCGAGAGCCTCCTCTTCTGCCACGGCCTTTGCCTTATCAGACTCGTAGGTCTTTACCATACTCTCTTCGGTTACGCGCTCGCGGGTGAAGTAGTACTGCGCGAGGCAGCCGATGAAGGTAACAATGCCTATTACTATGAATATAATGAGGTAGCCGTTGGCGGTGGGCACGCGGGGAATGGTGCCGTCGGAGGCCGGGAGGCCGTCCATGCCAAGGCTGTCAGATGCGGCAAGCGCACCTATTATCTGGGGGAATATTATAGAACCTGCGCCCGCGCCGCCGAGTACCGCCATGTTTGCAAGCGAGGCGAGAAGTCCTCTCTGCTTGCCGTTACGGGTCGAAACGGGTATGAGCGCGCTGTTTGCCGTGTTGTAAAGCGGGAATGCAACCGCATAGAAGAGGTTATAAGCTATAACCAGCCATACCATCTTGAATATGGTGTTATCAGGCAGCGGCTGAATGAACATTACAACGCTTATTACCGCAAGAACTACCGCGGAGAGCAGAATGTAGGGCCTTGCCTTGCCCGCCTTCGTCTTTGTTCTTTCGATTATCTGCCCTGCGAGCAGGTTACCGAGAACTATGAGTATTGCCGAAATCATGGGGAATATTGTGAGGAATGCCTCTACCCCTGTATTTCCTGCCGCAATTTCCGTTTTGAACAAGGTATCGCGGAAATAGGATACGAGATATGTGCCGAACAAACTGTTTGCAAGCAGGCCGCAGAACGGACCCACGAGATAGCCTAACAGAGCTTCGGGCACAAGTTTGACGTTCGCCGATTTAACTTTTGTTGATAAAACGGGATTGTCGAACACGCTTTTTTTAGCTGCCATCAGCTTTTTCCCTCCTTATTGATTTTTTCTTTACTTAAAAACTGACCTATGCCCTTGAACAAATGCCCGTTGAACATAAGCAGCAGCGCTTCCATCTGCCTGCGCGACATACCGCCGAACTTTGCAAGCCCCCTTACCGGCTGATGCAGGACGCCCATTACCAGCGTGTTGGCAGTTGAACGTTTACCTATTCCGTTCATGAATTTTATGGCGAACCTTATTACTCCCGAAAAGAGCCTGCCCACCCAGCGCTTTGAATACCTGAGGTCTGCAACGGTGCTGTTTTCGGTTATTACCATTCGGTTCTTTTTATAGAAGTTGTATCCGCTCCTGGGGATTTCCCTGCCGAGCAGAGCTTTGAACTGAGCGTCGTCCACGTGCTCGACTTCGCCGCTGTAATATGCGGGTATTTCAGCCATATTATAGGGGCAAGTCTGCTTTGTGCCGGCCTTTGTCACCTTTGCGGTGAGGCGTATATCGGCCGAGCTTGCGCACACGTAGAGCACATATTCGCCGCCTTCAACCTCCCACTTGTTGCTCTCCACATCGAAGTAGCGGAAAGTTTTATCGTCGAAGGGTATTGTGACTTTGCAGCTTTCGCCCTTTTTGAGGAATACCTTTTTGAAGCCCTTGAGCTCCTTTACGGGGCGGAATATGCTGCTGTCTTCCTTGCCGACATAGAGCTGAGCGACCTCCGCTCCGTCATAGTCGCCGACGTTGGCGATTGTAAAGCTTACGCCGTCCTCGTCGCAGGATATATCCGAATACTCGAATTTTGTATATGAAAGACCAAATCCGAAGGGGAATTCAACGGGCTTTTCAGCCTTTTCAAAGTAGCGGTAGCCTACGTAGAGCCCCTCTCTGTATTCGCAGGTCATCTGCTTGCCGGGGAAGTAGCTCTGGCTTGCGCAGGGAGCTTCGGGAGTAGACCAGGTTTCTGCAAGTTTGCCCGAAGGGTTGACCGTGCCGCTTATTACGTCGAGCACGGCGGCTGCGCCTGCCTGTCCGCCAAGACCGGCATAAACTATCGCGTCGGCGTCGCGCGCCCAGTCGAGATATACCGAGCTGCCGCAGGAGAGAATTATTACCACCTTGCAGCCTGCCGCCTTGAGCGCCCTGTAAGTTTCTATCTGATTTTCGGGCATCTTCAGATCGGGTCTGTCAAGGCCCTCGGCCTCGCTGTACTCGTCAAGTCCTAAGAACAGCAGCGTTATATCGGCCGTCTTTGCAAGCTCGACGGCGGCGGTGAGGTGCTCCGTCTTCTTTTTGCCGTACCTTTCAAAGCCCTGCGCATATCCCTTGACCTTGAAGGAATAATCGCGCATATCGTCGAACGCCTTTTCAAGTTTGGTGGGGTTGACTATGGAAGAGCCTGCGCCCTGATACCTGGGATATTTTGCAAAGTCGCCCACAATGGCAACTTCCGTATCCTTCTGTATGGGGAGAACGCCGTTATTTTTGAGAAGCACGACGCATTCGTCCGCGCACTTCTTTGCAAGCGCGTGGTGCGCCTCTTTATCAAACGGCTTTCCCTTTTCGCCCTTGGTGGTGGCTTCGATGAGGTCGAGAACGCGGTTTACGCATTCGTCAACATACTTTATGTCCAGTCTGCCTTCTTCCACCGCCTTTACGATGTCGTCGGCGCCGTAGCGGCAGCCGGGCATCTCTATATCGCTGCCTGCTATGGTGGAGGCAACTTTGTTGTTAGTGCCCGCCCAGTCTGAAACTATTACGCCGTTAAAGCCCCAATCGCCGCGCAGTATCTCGCGCAGAAGGTGGGTGTTTTCGTCCGCGAAAGCGCCGTTTACCATGTTGTAGGCAGACATCACTGCGTGCGGCTTGCCCTCTTTTACGGCAATTTCAAAGCCCGTGAGGTAAATTTCGCGCAAGGTCCTCTCGTCCATGACGGAATCGGTGACCATTCTGCGCTCTTCCTGGCTGTTGGCGGCAAAGTGCTTTATGCAGGACGCCGTGCCGTTCTTCTGAATGCCGCGCACATATGACGCTGCCATTTTGCCGGCGAGATACGGGTCTTCTGAAAAATATTCAAAGTTACGGCCGCAGCGGGGATTGCGCTTTATGCACAGTCCGGGTCCAAGCACCATGTTAACCTGCTGAGACGCAGCCTCTTCGCCGAGCGCCTCGCCCAGCTTTTCGGCTATGCCTTCGTTCCAGCCTGACGCCACGGATACGGCAGTAGGGAAACAGGTTGCGGGAATACTTGCGTTAAGACCGAGATGGTCGGACGCAGCCGCCTGCTTTCTTAAGCCGTGAGGCCCGTCCGAAAAAAAGATTGACGGTATGCCCAGCTCCTCATAGCCCTGCGTGCTCCAGAAGTCCTTGCCGGTGAGAAGGTCGGCTTTCTGCCTGACAGTCATTTTTGATAAAATCTCTTCTCTTGTCATTGTCCTCCCCCATAGATATTTTTTTATGAAAAAAGCTGCCCGCCCGCCGGGAAACAGTTGCGGGCATATGTGCGGCAAATAAATTTGCCGTGCTTTGCTATTTCCACGTGGTATTTTATCACAATCAATTAAATCTTGCAACATTTTTTGCATAATTTGTTTAAATACTATCATAAATAACAAACGATTTTGTTTATCAAATCCAATTTATGATAAAAAATACACCCGAACGACTTTTTTCGGGTGCAAAAATTAAAAGTCCGCCCGCAGCCGCTGCGCAAAATGCTGCTGCGGGCGGGCAGCAAAGATACAAAATTTTAAAGCGCAGATATCAGCCATTCAACGGCTGAAAAACTGACGACGTTTATAAATAAACTTAGCCCATAAACTACAGTTTCAATAGGCGGATATAAGGCCTTCAACTTTAAAAAACTTACACCGCACACGAAAACAGAGCATTTCCCTAGCTAAGTTCTTTGATTTTGGAAATTGCGCTCATGCGGCTGTCTACCCCCAGCTTGAGGTAGATAGAGCTTATATAGTTGCGGGCTGTGCCGTCTGAAAGCTTGAGCGCCGAGGCTATCTGCCTGTTGGTGAACCCGTCCGAGAGCATCATTGCTATATCGACCTCTCTGTCCGAAAGCCCGTACGCCTTTTTGAGCTTTATCTGCTTGTCCGACGAGACGAGCATTGCTGCGTCCGTAATCTTTTTGGCTATTTTGGAGGGCAGTATGGTATCGCCCGCATATGCGTTTTTTATGGCATCTATGAGTGCGGTAGAGCCTATATCCTTTAAGAGATAGCCGCTTGCGCCGTTGTTTATGCCGCTCAGGATATAGTCGCTGTCGTCAAAGGTGGTAAGAATTATTATCTTTATATCGGGCGAGGCCTCTTTTATGCGCTTGGTGGCGGCAACGCCGTTCATTTCGGGCATGCGCACGTCCATTAAAATGACGTCCGGGTGCAGTTCTTTGGCCATATCCACGGCCTGAACGCCGTTGTATGCTATGCCGCAGACCTCGATTTCGGGCGAAGTCTGCAACACGCTTTTTATGCCTTCGGCAAGTATTTTCTGGTCGTCGGCAAGCATAACGCGAATCATAACTATCCTCCTTGAACGGCACATATACCGCATCCAAAGCTATTTTAATAACAAACGCCGCAAAAGTCGGCTTAAAAATTGCACGGCGCATATATTGCAATCATACACGGCAGGTAAAAATGCATTGAGCGGCATATATACCGCATTTAAACCGTGCCCGCCGCCCATAAAAGCAAATTGCAAGGCACATATGCCGCAATAGCGCCGTTAAGACAAACGCGTACACGAATATGCCGCAATTACTTCATAATTACCTTATTACGCGGGATTATTTCAGTCGCACGATTTAATGAATATCTCAACCTCGCAGCCCTCGTCGGCGTCGCCTGATATGCGTATTCCTCCGCCGAATTCTTCGGCCTTTTCGCTCATGCTGTTGAGGCCGTAGCCGCGCCTGAAATCAGCGCTCGGTCCTACTCCGTTATCAGACACGAGCACGCTTACACCGTCATCCACCTTCCTCGCTCCGATATAGAACGCGGTAGCGCCGCCGTGGCGTATGCCGTTGGATATGCACTCCTTTACGCTGTTGCACAGAAAGCGCGTGCGCTCTTCGCCGAGCGTTATGTCCTCCACGTCGCTCCTTATCTTGAGGTCGGTGGCGTCCACCGTCTGGGCTACAATTTCCTCTATCCCGTCCTTAAGCGAGGTGACGGCAGGTCTGCCCGCAAGCAGGTGTACGCTGGAGCGCATCTGGTCGAGCGCGTTCTTGGCCTGAATATTTGCAGAAATTATCTTCTTTTTTGCCTCTTCGGGGTCGGAATCGACGAGCAGTTTAGCCGCCTCCGTCTGCATTATGACCGCCGTTATGGAATGTCCTGCATTATCGTGAATATCCTTGGCTATTCGGTTGCGCTCCTCCAGCACCGCCGTCTTTGAAAGTTTTTCATAAGCGGCCTCGAGCTGAGCCTTGCTTTCGTCCGCCTCGGCAAGCGCCTTCGTAAGCCGACGCGACATTCTGTAATAGCGCATAAACGCCGCAATGACTACAAAGTGTATGCTTAAAATTATAAACCCGAACAGACAACCGCCCAAAATTTCCACCAGCGAGGTGTAGAGCTGAACGCCCTCGTGCACGCGCACCCAGCCGAGCGCAAACGAGGCAAAGAATACGCCCGCACCCACGCCGAAAACTATGAGGTTGTTTTTGAGATTTTCGCTGTTTATATACAGTTCGGTGGTATCGAGGCAGTACATTACCACGATAAAGTCGTTGCCCGTTATTACCGAAATTATCAGAAGAAACAGAAAGTCGGCGCCGTACATGGCAAATTTTATATTCTGCGGAATGAAGATATAAAATTTGAGCGCGACGGATATATCGACCACTATGCAGCACGGCACAAGCATGAGGTACATCCACCACTCCTGCTCGGGGTCGTAAAAGGAGGCGTACTGCGCGCAGATTATTATCTCCATCACCACAAGGGCGGCAAGCACCACCAGCCCGAGTATCTTGCGCACGTTCTGAATATTGAGTTTGAACTTACTATTCTTTGCCATTTTTCAAAATACTCGATATGGAATAGCTGCGCTCTATGCCGTCCAGCCTGCCCGTTTCAAAATAACTGTAACACTGCTCGCCAGAGCAGATGATATGGTCGTAAAGGCGCACGTTGTTCATGCTGCATATAATCTGGCACTGCTTGGTAAAATCGTCGTCGGCAACCGACGGATTGGCGGCAACACCGATGTGGTTGTGCGCTATTATCATTCCGTACGGGTGCGCAACGGATATCAGCTTTATGAGCTCTTCAGGCGCTACCGTCACCCTGTCGCTGTCGCTCGAAGAAAAGCGGCATATCCTTGTCACCCTCCCGTTTTTATCGAGGAAGTAGAGCTCGAGAATTTCCACGCTGTGGCCGTTCATTCTCATCTTTGCAAAGCGGAGCATCTCCCCTCTGTTTGAGATGGCAGCAAAACATTCGGCGGTGTTGGCCTTTTCTATGCACAGCCCGACGCACTTTAAGTAGAGCGCAACCTGCTCGCCGACGCCGGGGACTGACATCAGCTCGTCTATGTCGGCAGACAGCACGGCGGATATGCTCGGAAAGCGTTCGAGCAGCTCGTGGGCGACGGGATTGGTGTTTTTGCGCGGGTATGCGTTGAACAATAGCATCTCTAAAACTTCGTGTTCATAGAGGTTGTCGCCATTCTTAAGTTTTTGGTACATTCTGCGTCTGTGGCCTTCGTGCC
>ERZ1090879.2147-NODE-2149-length-10096-cov-4.481426_pt1 | contig 10096 bp, 10 predicted proteins | sample MGYA00478472_ERZ1090879 | MGnify/ENA primary metagenome ERZ1090879 (study PRJEB33644, sample SAMEA5815723) | chicken gut metagenome | biome: Chicken; feature: Gastrointestinal Tract; material: Caecum | place: Ireland | collected 2019-01-01 | study: A study of...
CGCTTCGGCGCACCAGCTCCCCACGCCGCCCAACCCGAACACGGCGACGCGGCTTCGTTTCAGTTTTTCCACACCCGCTTCCCCGAGGAGCAGCGCCGTGCGGCTGTAGCGGTCTTCCATGCGCTCATTATACCGCCTGCGCGCAAAAATGTCAACGCGCGGCGCGGTTTTTCGGCAAAGCGTGGACAATCTTCCGCCGTTGTGCTATCATGGCGGCAGAGGAATCGTATGCTGTATCTCTCCCGTTTCGCGTTCCCCGATTGGGACGACGACTATCAGTTCCGTCTCGATCTCAAACGGACGTGTTACAATTCGATCTACCCCTTTTTCGTGCTCTCCGAACGCGGGCTCACGGAGGTGGAGTTTGCGCCCGTCACCGTCTTTTACGGCGGCAACGGAAGCGGAAAGACGACCGCGCTCAACGTGATCGCGGAGGCGCTCTCCCTGCCGCGGAGCGCGCCGTTCAACCGTTCGGACTTTTTCGGCGACTACGTGCGGCGCTGCTCGTTTGCGCTCGCGGCGACGCCGCCCGCCGGCGCGATCGTGACGAGCGACGACGTGTTCGAATACATGCTCAACGTGCGTACGCTGTCCGACGACGTGGACAGGGAGCGGGAAGCGCTGCTCGGCGAATGGGCGGAGCGCAAGTACGAGCACTTTCAGATGCGCTCGCTCGACGACTACGATACGCTCAAAAAGACGCTTGACGCGCGCAGGAAGACGCAGTCGGCGTATGTGCGCGAACGCATCGCCAAAAACCCGCGCGAACAGTCCAACGGCGAGAGCGCCTACTTTTACTTCACAAGCCGCCTGCAGGACGCGGGGCTGTACCTTCTGGACGAACCGGAAAACAGTCTTTCGGCGCGGCGGCAGCTGGAACTGCGCGAGTTTCTGGAAGACGCCGCACGGTTTTTCGGCTGTCAGTTCGTGATCGCGACGCACTCCCCCTTCCTGCTCTCCCTGCGCGGCGCAAAGATCTACGATCTGGACGCGGCGCCCGCCCGCGTAAAACGCTGGACGCAGCTGGAAGACGTGCGCGCCGCCTACGATTTCTTTTTCTCCCGCCGCGACGAATTTGATCCGCCGCCCTCAAAATCATAGACACATACAAAAGATCCCGGGCAAAAACCCGGGATCTTATTCTTCGGAAATTTACTGCCAATCGCAGACGTTCACCCACTTGTCGAGGAATTCCTTTTCCTCCGGCTTGCCCTTGACGGACTGGGACGCCGCAACGATGGGCAGGATGCGCTGCACGTACTGGATCGCCGTGTCCGTCTTGGTGCAGAAGAGGTTGAGGTACTTTTCCGCAAGCTCGTCCTTGCCCTGCAGTTTGAAGATGAGATAGGTACGCGCCGCGTCCGCCGAGCCGTTGCCCTGCGTGGCGTGCGACCAGTCGACGATGTAGGGCGTGCCGTCCTTGGTGATGATGACGTTGCTGGGCTGGAAATCGCCGTGGCACAGCTTGTTGTGGCGGGGCAGCCCGTCGAGCCGCATGTGCAGATCGTAGCGCACGGTGGCGGGATAGGCGCTTGCCGAGATCTTCATGTGCATCTTGTCGCGCAGGTGTCCCAGAAGCGGAACGCGCTCTTTGCTCATGCGGATCTGCAGATCGACGAAGAAATTGAGATATTCGTCTTCCTTTTCGGGGTGCTTCTGCATGAGCGCTTCCAGCGTCTCCCCTTCGACCAGCTCGCGCACGATCGCCCATCTGCCGTCCACGACCGTGACGGCAAGGATCTTGGGGATGTTCAGGCTCGTTTCCTCGACGCGCGCCTGATTGAGCGCCTCGTTCAGGATGTTCGCCTTGGAATAGCTCTCGTCAAACGACTTGATGAGCTTGTCCCCGTCGCGGTAGAATTTCTTCCCTGTGCTTTCGTAAATGAGTTCCATAGTTTCTTTATCCTCCTTATCCGCGGGGATCTATCCCGCAATGCTTTTCCGCTCTTTATTATATACGATAACCCGCCGGTTGTAAATACCTTTTCCGAAAATTCTCCGCCGGAATTTTTGTATGCGGATCATGCGCGCCGCAAAGTTTCCCGCATTCGGGGAAGCGGCGCGCCCGTACGATGTGGCGCCGGACGCGCCGGAAAACAAACGCGCCGCGGCAGCCGCCGCGGCGCATCGGGTTACGCTTCCTCTTCCGCATCCTCTTCGCCCAAACCGAGCGCAAGGTCGATGCAGGCGATTTTTTCTTCCATGGCTTCGAGTTCCGCGCCCTCTTCGGTAGACGAGAGCTTTTCGTTGTCGCGGCACAGCCGCACGGCAACGAGCAGCTTGCGCGAGAAGAACACAAGGAACACAAACGCCGCAAACGTGAGCACGCCGAACACGATCGTAAGGATGGTGGGCACATTGCTCTGCGTCCGCAGCAGAAAACCCGAACTGACCGCAATGCCGACGGCAAACACGACGAGCGCCGCAAGGCTCGCGAGAAAGCGCGCGAGGTAGTACCTGCGGTTGGCGGCAAAGGGCGCGCGGCGCTCCTCCTGCGCCGCCGAGACGCGCTCGCGCAGCGGCTGCGCCTGCGCATCCGTCCTTTCGCGCTCCGCCCGCAGCGTCTCCCCGAAGACGTCCAGAACGCGGCTGCGGCACGCCTCGCCCGCCGCAGCAAATTCCTCCGCGTTCGTCCGCTCCCAGAGCGGCTGCGCATTCGTATAATTTTCCGTGACCGCGGCAAAGAGCTTTTCCTCCGCCGCCTCCGCGTACTCATATCCGAGCGCCGCGCGGAATTCCTCCGCCGCCGCGGGATAATCGCCCGCCGCGAACTTTTCGTCGCCCGCCGCAATGTGCTGTTCGCACGCCGCGTGCGCCTCCGCGCGCAGGCGCTCCCTGCGCTCCAGCTCCTCTTTGAGCTGGGAGGGCGTGAGTCCGACGAGCGCTTCGTCATATTCCTCCCCGTCAAATTCGAGGGTGTAATCGTCCGCCTCTTCTTCGGGGAGCTCCGCGTCCGTGGAGCGTTCGTCCACGACGTCTTCTTCCCCGTCCGTGCGCTTTTTCTTTACGCCGCGCAATTCGTCTTTGTCGATGAGTCTTTCTTCCATTTCTTTCTCCTTCCGCGCCCGCGGAGGGCGCGTTCCGCGCTTGTCAGATGAACGGGGCGACGGTGCGCACGCACAGCGCCGCCGCTTCCCCCGCATAGGTCCGCGCCGCCGCAAGGCACTCCGCTTCCTGTGCGAATACGGCGTAACACGCGCTGCCCGAACCCGTCATGCCCGCGCCGTAAGGGGAGAGCGCCGCCGCTTCCCGCAGCGTACGCCCGATCTGCGCATCGCACGAGCATGCCGCCCGCGTGAGGGCGTTGCCGAAGACACGCGCCGCGCGCGCCCCCTCCGCCTTCAGAAGGGCGATCGCCCTCTCCGTCCCGGGAGCCTGCCGCGCGCCGAGACGGTCATATGCCGCAAAGCACCGCGCGGTGGGCATGCCCGCCTGCGGACAGAGGATCAGCAGATACAGACAAGGCATGTCCGCGATCGGCTGCACCCGTTCGCCCCTTCCCGTGATCCGGGCATACCCGCCCGTGAGGAGGTACCCCGTGTCGCTTCCGAGCGCATCGGCGACGGCTTTCAGCCGCACCGTGTCCGTGACCGCATACAGCCGCGCAAGGGCGTTCAGCACCCCCGCCGCGTCCGCCGAGGAGCTGCCCAGCCCCGCGCCGACCGGAATGCGGCGTTCGATTGCGATGTCCGCGCCGTCCGTGCCGAATTCCCGCACGAACGCCTGCGCCGCGCGCAGGGCGTTGCTGTCGGGCGCGATCGCCTCCGCTCCGACGCCGCGCATCGCCACGGTGCAGTCCGCATCCGTACGGCGGCGCGCCGTCACCCTGTCGCACAGGTCCACGGTGCTGACGAGGGAATCGAGCAGATGATACCCCCCCTCCCGTCCGAGAATATCGAGCGTGAAGTTGACCTTCGCATAGGCGCTGACGCTGATTTGTTCCATCTTTGCCATTGTAGCACATTTTCACACGCTTGGCAAGAAAGTTCGCATGAAAATTACGGGACGGCGCAAAGAAAGGACATTCCCGCAGGTCCGCGCGGGAATGTCCTGTAACCCTGTCTTGTGCGCCGCGCTCAGAGCGCCTTTTTGCGGTAGATGACGACGCGCTGCCCTTCGCGGATGGGGAATTCAAGATCGGGATTGCTCTCCACGACTTCCTCGGGCGACTTGTTCAGCCGCTTGGCGAGTTCCCACAGCCCGTCGCCCGCGCGCGGGACATAGACGCTGACCGCGCAGTTGTTTTCGGGCACGGGTTCCCCCTCCTCGGCGGACGCGACCAGCCGCGCCGAAGCGTGCAGCCGTTCGGTGAGCGTAAACTTGAGCGTCGCTTCGGCGTCGATCGTGCCCTCTTCCTTCTGGCGCGCGCTCATGCCGCAGGCAATGACGTCGATGTCCGCGTTCTCCGCCTGTACGGGAACGGAGAACGGCAGGCTCATTTCGATGCCGCGGCGGCTGCCGTCCGATGCGCGCACGAGCAGCGTGGCGAGCGCGACGCCCTCCGCGCGCATGCCGTTTTCCCCGCGTACGAGATTCGCTTCCGCGCGCTGGAGCGTGACCGCCTGCAGCGTATCCGAAAAATCCAGCCCCGAGGAGAGCGCCGCCCGCCCCGAGACGCGCTCGGTAAACTGCGTCGTTTCGCCCGTTCCCTCGCTGCCGCTCTCGGAGAAGGAGAGTTTCACGCGGTTGGTGCGCGAGAAGGCGTCCGTCACGCCGTCTACGGCAACTTCCTCGCAGATGACGCCCTGCGCGCGCAGGACGAGCGTCGCGCGGATGCGGCACTTCCCCTTTTCCTCGTCCGCGTCGGCGGTGAGATTGACTTCCGCAACGGCGACTTTGACCTGCGCGCGGCAGCCCGCCTGCGCCGCGTCCGAAGGAATGTCGATGCGGAAGGGAATGAGCCGTTCGAAGGACGCAAGATCGTCTCCGCGCATGGCAAGCACGCCGAGGAAGACCTCCCCTTCCGCCCGCAGCGTACCGGCGCCGCAGGACACGGCGGTAATGTGTACGGTCTCCGCATGCTGCAGGATATCGCCGATGCGCTCCACTTCGAAATCGTCCTCCACCTCCGTCGCCCCCTCGGCAAGGTGCGCGGTATAGACGGCGACGGGATCGCGCCGGCAAACGAGATCGCCGCCCGAAAGATAGTCGAACGTCTGCTCGCCGAACAGGGCAAGGTCCGCGCCGAGCAGCGCCGTCACAAAGATGCTCGCGCCCTCCTTGCGCACCGACACGTTTTCGACGGCGAGCTGCGCGCACACGGTCTGGGCGGGCACGACGCGCTCGTCACGGGCGACCGCCGAAAATTCCACGCCCTTCTCGGCGCGGCAGACGCGCCTGTCGGCGTCCTCGTACACAATGGAAAAGTGTGCGCGTCCGTAGTAGCGCACCTCGCCGTTGCCCGCCTCCGCGCCCGCAAGATGCGCGGTCGCGCATGCCGAAAGCACCGTCTCCGTCTCGGGAAAACGGCACTCCACCGCCGTCTGCGCGCTCAGCCCGAACAATTTGCCGTACCCGCGGAAGGTCTCCGTCTGCGTCTTCATCATGATGATCGCCTCCTGCATAATGTTTGGAAAACAATTGCGCGGAAGACCGCAGGCAAGGGCGCGGCGCTCCGCAAAACATGTTTTTCAACGATTTTCCCTTCATCGTATGCGCAGGGACCGCCGCGTATGCCTGAAAAATCGCGTCGAAGCGGGACCGATCGGGGTATATTTTTCGGGAAGAATGTCAAAAACCACGGCATGATCAAGCCGAACAACGACATTGCGCGCGTCAAGCGCCGCATCCGCGACTACCAATCCAAGCAGGTGGACGTCACCGTCCGCCTGGGGCGCAACAAAGTGCAGCGCTTCTGCGGCATTCTGACGGGCGTGTATCCCGCCCTGTTCACCGTCCGTCCCGACGACGAAAATTTTCTGGGCAAGACCGCCTATTCCTACGCCGAAGTGCTGTGCGGAAGCATCGACGTGAAACTCGCCTCCTCCGAATCCGACAAATGAATCAAAAAAATCATCCCGCAAAAAAACATTCTGCGGGATGACCGATGAAAAAAACCGCGCCGACGGGCACTTTTCCCGTCGGCGCGGTGATTTTTTTGTCCGTCAGCGGAGTTCGATGCGGCGCAGCAGAGCGCCGTTCCCGATGGCGCGACCGCCGCCCAGGACGATCGCCATCTGCGCATCCCCGCCGACGTGCGCCTCCATCTGCAGCCGCTCGGAGACGTAGTCCGCGAATCCCGCGATCTGCGTCACGCCGCCCGCCAGATAGATGCCGTTCTTGCACATGACGGCGGAGACCTCCGCAGGAAGCTTTTTCAGAACGAGTTCGGCATATTCGATGACTTTGTCCACATAGATGCGGACGGGGAACGCGATGTCCGCCGAAGAGACGGAGACGGAGCGCGGCTTGCCCGTGGTGATGTCCCGTCCGTTGACGATGGTGCTCTGATTGTCGTTTTCAATGAGGCTGCCCACCGTATTTTTGAGTTTTTCGCTCGTGAGAGAGCCGATCTTCAGATTGAAGGTCTCGGCGACGTGGTCGATGATATGCACGTCCATGTTGTTGCCGCCCACGTTCATCGTCAGCCCCGCGATGACGCCGTCCAGCGAAAAGGCGGCGCAGGAAGTTTTGCCCGCGCCCATATCCACCGCGAAGACGGGATTGGATTCGGAGAGCGGCACGTCCTGCCCGAGCACGGCGAGATAGGGCGTCTCCGCAAAGGACACGCGGGAGAGCCCCGCCGCCCTTGCGACGCGGCAGTATTTTTCGCGCGAAGCGACGCTGCACGCGCAGGGGACGCAGAAGAGCGCCTCCACGGAGAAGGCGCGCCGCACCACCTTGCGCAGGAAGTATTCGAGCAGCGCGGAGGCGCAGCGCTCGTCCACGATCTCCCCCTCATAGACGGGGAAGCAGACGTCGGTCAGCTCCGCCGTCTTGCCGAGGAGCCGCTTCGCCTCGCTGCCGAAGGCGCGGATCTCGCCCGTCTCCTTCTGCACGGTGACGCACGTCGGCTCGGCAAGCACGATCCCGCTCCCGATTTTGTAAATTTTCGTGACCGAAGTCCCGAAGTCGATGGCAAGTCTGAGCATAGTGTTTCCTCTGTAAAAACTTCAAAGAAGGCGCGCCGCACGCAGCATGCCGCCCAGCAGTTCGACGGGCAGCCCCACCACGTTGGAAAAGCTGCCTTCGTAGCGCGCGACGAGCGGATAGCCGTCCTGGATCCCGTATGCGCCCGCCTTGTCCATGGGCAGCCCGCTTGCGACGTACCGCCTAATGAGTTCCTCCGAAAGCGCCGAAAAGACCACGCGCGTGGCGGCGACGTCCGCGTACTCTTTTCCGCCCGCGATCAGGTACACGCCCGTATACACAACGTGCTCCCTTCCGCTCAGACGGCGCAAAATCGCCGCAGCGTCCGTCGCATCCTTGGGTTTTCCGAGCAGGGCGCCGTCCAGACAGACGACGGTGTCCGCACCGAGCACCGCGGCATCCGCACGGCGGGAAGCGACGTCGCGCGCCTTCCCGCATGCATTGGCAAGAGCCGCCTCATACGCAGGGAGCCCCGCGCCCCTTTCCTCGAAGCGCGAGGGCTCCACCTCGAATTCGGATATGAACTGCGCGAGCAGTTCCCGCCTGCGCGGAGAGTTGCTCGCAAGGATCAATTTCACAGGATCTCCAGATTCTTCTTGAACGTGCGCTTGAAATCGGGACCGACCTCCATCGCCTGGCGGATCTCCAGCGCGGCGTCGCCCGCAAGCTCCGTCTTCATGATGACGGAATCGCCCAGAACGTCGCAGTTGATGCCCGTCACGACGCCCATGCCGCTGCGGTCGAGCGCTTTGCCGATGCGCAGCAGAACGCCGAGCTTTCTCACGACGTCCAGATCCTCGTCGCTCACGATATCCTTGTAGCGCGCCCATTCGGCCGCATTGATGTCCTCCCGCTTATGACATCCCGCCACAAATGCGGCGAGCACGATCTCGCGGTGCGTTGCGCCGTACACGCCCGAATTGAGGATCATATAGCGGCTGTGCTGCTGATGATTGTAGTAGCGCACGCGCAGCCCGCAGTCGTGCAGGCTTGCGGCGATCTTGAGCACTTTCAGATAGACGCGCGGGAATTTGTGCAGCACGCGCAGCTGCTTGAACAGTTGAATGGAGAGGCGCACCGTGTGCTCGACGTGCTTTTCGTTGCAGCCGTAGTAATTGACGAGCGTGTTCAGCGAATAGCTCAGAACGTCGAGGATGGGGCGTTCCACCGTCTGCGGCACCGCCTGATTGAACATGATGCCCTCCCGCAGTCCGCAGCCGCTCACCGTGAACGACTCGATATGCAGATAGTCGGTAAACGCCTTGATGATGGCGAGCGCGGCGGGCATGATGTCCGCACGGGCGGGCGAAAGTCCGCGGATGCGCTTGCGCTTTTCCACGTCCAGAACGCGCACCATCTCATAGATGGAGCGGAAATCTTCCACCGCGAAGGAATAATTGTGCACGGTGTTGAGCGGATACTTGCGCACCAGACGGTTGATCTTGTACAGATTGCGGAACGAACCGCCCACGCCGATCATCTGCACGTCCGGTTCGACGTCCGCCAGCCAGCCGATCTTTTTGAACTGCTCGGTGAAAAATTCCTCGATCTTTGCGGTCTGCTCCTCGGGCGAAACGCCGTCGTCCGCAAACAGGTCGGTCAGCGTGACCGCACCGAAGGAGAGCGAGGCATAATTGAGCACCGTACGGCGATTATAATAGATGATCTTCGTGCTGCCGCCGCCGATCTCGAGGATGATCCCCTTGGGAATATCCATCGAATTGATGACGCCGCGGTAGACGAGCGCAGCCTCCTCTTCCTCGGACAGCACGTCCACGCGGATGCCGCACGTCGCCTGGATCTCATCCAGAAAGGAGCGCTGGTTTTTGGCGCGGCGCACCGCCGCCGTCGCAACGGCGATGATGCGCGTGACGTTGCTCGCGTCGCACAGGCGCTTGAACATTTTCAGCGTGCGGATGGTCTCCGCAACGCGCTGCGGCTTCAGAAAGCCGTCGCGGTCCATATCCTGACCGAGGCGGACGCTTTCTTTCAGCTCATCCTCGACCATAAAGTGATTGCCGAACAGCTTTACGATGACAAGGCGCGCGGAATTGGAACCGAGATCGATGATCCCGATGCGCTCCGACGCCCTTTCCTGCAATTCGGAAGAAGTGTTTTCCATGATTCGTTCCCGTCCTTTTGCGTGAGATTTCGGACTCCCCGTCCGATCGGGCGAACGATTCAGGGCATCCCCAATCCTGCGTACCCTGATAATGCCCCTATTCTTTATGAACTCTATCCCATTTTACCACACGCAAAGCGGTTTGTCCATACCCTTTTGCAAAAAATTTTCATTCTTTCGGCAAAAAATCCGCAATTTGCCGCCTTTTTCCCCGAAAACACATGAAACTTGTGCGGTTTTTTCGAAAAACTCAGCCCCGCGCGGGTCCTTTGCGGAAAACCGCGCGCAGGCGCACCAGCGCGAGGGCGATGAGAAAGACGCCGAACCCGCGTTCCAACACGTCGGACGGCAGATGCGCGGCGAGCAGCGCGGTCAGCGCGGAAAACGCGAGCGCGGACAGCGCGAGAGGCAGCAGTCCCTCCCCCTTCAGCAGCCCGCTTTTTGCATGCACGGGGAGCGCAAACGCCGCCATGGGCAGAAAAGAGACGAGGTTGATCCCCTGCGCCGCGGCCTGCCCGACGCCGAAGAGCGTCAGAAGCGGGATGAGCGCCGTCCCGCCGCCCATACCCATGCCGCCCAGCAGTCCCCCCGCAAGTCCGCACAGAAACAACGTCAGAAACGCCATGCGAACACCGCCTTGACGCCCGCCAGCAGCATGAGCGCGGAAAATGCCAGATCGAGCACACGGGGCGGAAGGAGCGGGAGCAGCTTCGCCCCGGACATGCCGCCCGCGATCACGCCGAGCGCCACGGGAAGCAGCGCCGTCCACGGCACGAGCCCCGCAAGCAGATACACGACCGCGCTCACGAGGGACGCAGGCAGGATACAGGCAATGGCGGTGGCGTGTGCCGCCGCCGTTCCGCGCCCCTCGATGCGTTCCAGAAG
>ERZ1090879.2153-NODE-2155-length-10086-cov-5.309441_pt1 | contig 10086 bp, 6 predicted proteins | sample MGYA00478472_ERZ1090879 | MGnify/ENA primary metagenome ERZ1090879 (study PRJEB33644, sample SAMEA5815723) | chicken gut metagenome | biome: Chicken; feature: Gastrointestinal Tract; material: Caecum | place: Ireland | collected 2019-01-01 | study: A study of the...
ATTATTGCCAATTAAGTACCGCTTTTTGCATCTTTTTCTCAAATTTACTCAATTATCGCATGCAAAGCAACGTTTGTCAATGATTTGCGACAACATCATCAGCAACTTATAGAGGATGTGCTCCACCTATCAAATTAAAGTAGCATCAAATATTGTGTCAAAACACTCACATCCCAAGGGCAATGTATTCGTTTAAATACTTAACCGGATATGGCAAAACCGTAAATGATTTATACTTGACAAAAGTCACACTCATAGATGAAAGTATCTTGCCTATAACATTGTTCCCACTAACTACATCCACTTTATATAAGTGCGGAGCTTTTATGATTTTGGTGTTCATTCCACTTCCCTTGATGCCAACACTGCAATAACTTTCTTTATCTTCCTCATAAAAATTAATATCAACTACACCTGCCAAATATTTGTCCCGCGAATCCTTGCTGCGGCTTATGAAATCCAATTCAAGAATTTGTTTTGACGGCAATGGGTATCTGTTCGTTTTTGTAAGAACGTTTATATCACCGTCGCAGGTTGCTATTACCGTTACATCCTTACCCTTGTTGTCCGTCAAGCAATCCGAACATTCATTTAAAATATCGATATCCCAAGCTCTAAGGTCATCAGGCTTATTATATAAATCAAAACTACCATCGGGATGCACAATCATGAAATAATGGCGGCCTTCATGCTCTTTCCCGAAGATCCAATCCATATTAAATCCATAACTCGCCCACTTATCTAGCGAGATTTTCTTGGTCTTAATAATGTCGTTTTTAATGACAATTTCTTTTATTATTGTGTTGATTATAGCGTTATTGTCGGCAATGATTCTGCTCGCGCTGTCCTCAACCGTGATGCATTGCGATACTGCGCTATACTTTAACAGCGAGTGTGGGTCCTGCAAATGTTGTTGTTCGTAGTAATCCGAGTTATGAATAAGGACAATATTAGCGCACTTCTCATCTATCGAATTGGCGACCGTTCCTACAATCCGCGCTAATTCTCCGAATTTGCCAATCAAATCCGAAAACTCTTCCTCATATTCGGCACCAACAACAAAGTTGACAAAATTAAAACTAAGTTTCTTTGCTTCATCCGAAACATATCGCATGAAATCCTTATCTTTCTCAACCCCTATTGTTTGTGCTATACGTACAGATTGATATTCAAAAGCCAATACATCTCCATACCTCTGCAGGAGTAAATCAAGCACATGATAAAGGAAATACACTTTTGTATTTTTTATTTCATTTTTACCCAATGCAAAGAAAGGAATATCTGCTTTTTTATTATAAACGCCTTTTTTCACGTATGTTTCATCATAGTTTCCCTCGAAAACTCGTTTCAAAGAATTGTTTTTGTTTGCAAAAGCGTATCTCGGGTAATCCTTTATTGCCTTTTTATCTTTAAACATAGAACATTTGGCAAATGTGACACCTTCCAGCGATATAGTCATGTCTTTGTCAATGTTTATACCAATTGCCGTAAAGGTCAAACCGTTCCTTTTCATCCAACCAGGTTGCAAAATGTAGAACTTTCCCGTCAGATTATTGAAACTCAAAGACTCATTTGTAAAGTTATTCAGCGAAAATAAGAACAACCTAAAGAGCATGTAGTCGGGAATATCTTTTGGATCAACCTTTTTAACGGAAAGGGTGTCGTCGTCTAGCCCGTTTACTATGTCAAACAGTGAAACCGCTCCTTTTCTGGCCATTGAATACAAAGTTTTACCGTTCTCGAAAGCGATACTCTCAAATCTAACTTTTCCTTCTTTGTTGTCTAGACATTTCGCACCATATGGGATATACTTCCCCGATGTTGTTATCGCATAAAAGTCATAGCTCGAATCTATCTTTTTATAATCAAAACTTACAATCAATTGATTAGTTATTGCTTTCATCGAAGGTTCCCAATATCTCATTGTAAATTTGTTTAATTTTGTCGCTGTCTAAAGTGTCGTATCTACAAAGGCTCGAAATCTCAATGAGCCTGCCGCCGTAACTCTTATGCATACTATAATTATTTGATGCCACATTTATAACAAACACCTTTTTCCCGCCTATCTTTTCCAGCTTTCTTATACATTTTTCTTTGTACTCATCTCTATCCACCTCGTCTTTGTCAGACCAGTTTTTAAAATCAAAATAAATTTCCGGATCGCTTGCCAAGCAAAAATCAAACTTTTCAAACTTACTTAAATCGTCAATATCGACAAGATCAATACCGTACGATTCTAAGATTGCACTTCCCGCGACCTCTCCCAGCGCGCCCTTATAAATGTTTTGATAAACCACAGGCAGTATCATGCAATCGTTTTTTTCAAAAGCAGTTGCATACCCTAACTCAGAAAACTTTTGTCTCACAACCGGAATTCGTATAAGATTAGTCAATCTGGAGTCATTTTCATTTATTTTTATAGCGCCTTCAATTTTAGAAGGATAGTAGTCGTAAAATATATTTTCTTCGTCATAACTAAGCTTTTGGTACAAATAGCTGCAAATTTTTTCTCCGTCTCTCGCTTCCAAATAAAAGTCTTTAATGGAGTAGTTCTCTTTGATGGCGACTGCTAGTTCTTCTTTTGAAATTGTTGGATGCGTAAGAACGAACTCTCTCATATAACGCCATTGCTTAATGTCTCTTTCACTCCAAGACACCCTGTTTTCATTTAGCATGGCCTCTATACGATTCTTTACACGCGCATTTCTATCGTTTGCTTTATAAAGATTACGCGTCAACTCCCTATCTTTTTTCAGTTCCTTCGCTTCTAAGTCTACAATCATCTGAAACTCTGGATTTAACATAATATCATCATCCAAAGCCGATGAAAAACAAATCTTTTGCAAAATCTGCTCATCAACATAAATGCTAATATTATCGTTTTTATTTTCCGTACGACATATTCTGCCAACCGCTTGAATCAGCACCTTTACAATATGGTTATTAACCGAATCCGAGTCATAAGCGCTATTATATGAAAAATTACCGCCCTCACTGTTACTCATCATTTTTTTAAAGGCAGATTTTATATTCTTCAAAGCATCTTTTTTCGTTATTTCGCCCCTGGTTTTCAGCGCTTCGTTCTGATAAATCAGTTTAATCGCATTTGATTCGTCCTTCAAATCCTTTATGTTAACCAACAAGTTGGTAGGAAGTTCCAAATAAATAGAATCTATGTCTATTTCTTTATCGCCGACTTCAAACTGAAGATTTTGTCCTGTTCCCGCTGTATTATAACTTGAGAACAGCAACACCTTCTCCCCGTTTTTCACATCGTTTTTGTAATTCTCTTTTTGTTCTGCAAACTCTGCGCTATTCATAAAGTAAATCTTCGGTTTGCGGACATTAAGCTCTTCGCACAAAGCGTTTATCGCTTCATCAATATTACTCCTATTGTAAATATTCTTCCACGAATACTCAGTGACATTCCTGTTTGTCATAACCAGCAGAATACGTGATTCTGCAGAACTCATGAATGCTTTCGCTGCCTTCAAAGCACGAAGGAATCGTTTAATATCATAGTTAGGATCACTTCCATTTTGACAATACTCCGCTAATTTACCAGTGAATCCTTCTACGTCTGATGCGTCTTTAAATAACTGTGATACGATATCCTCTACTGAATTACCCTGAGATTCATCAATTTTTTCAACGAAAACATTAATGCCGTCGCTATTATGTAATCTTCCCTCAACATATTTCCTTAAATCGTCTCTCTCTTCTGCCGACAATTTGTAAATGCTATCTCCTAATTTATCCTGAAGATATTCAAAGTCATAATTACCGGTCACTGTTTTGATAGTCGCAGTAGCTGATAACCCCACAATTCTCGCTCTATTGGCAAGGGAAAGCATAAATTTTTCAGGCGTACTCTCCAGATAGCTCATCGCCATTGAGGTTGAAACATCATGGGATAAATCGTCCTTAAAATCATAGTACCTGAAACCATTCATGTAGAAATCGGTGTCAAATACATCTATTCCTCTATCGACAGCAGGTATTGAGATGTGGTCCACTATCATGGAAATAATGTTTTTTGCCATCACATAATCCAAATTAAACGGATCAATGATGGTACTTACCGCTTGTTCTATCTCCATCATATCTTTTTTGCTGGCACGGGCTGAGTCATTATAATTTTTCAAATATATCTCAGCCATTCTAGAACAACAACTGACAAATACATTTATCGCATTTTTCAAAGCATAAATTGTACGAAAGAATTTGCCATCGTCACTTTTTTCTAAAATCCTGATTGTATTCTGTTTTCTCCTCTTGTCTTCTTCCAAAACTATGTTTTTCTCAGTACGCGCGTTCGTCACAGTATGCAACTGATAGTCATCGAAAAGAAAGTAACGGCCGCTTTCGTCCGGAGATTCAAGTTTAAATAAATAATTAAGATTGTATTTTTGTTCGACCTCCAAAAAATGTTTCTTCATCTATTAAAACATGAAATGGAACTCGTTTTATCCTCTTCATCAAGTGATTCTGCATAGATGGAAATTGGGAACTCACGCCCTTTCAATGTATTGGAAATACTAGAAAAAAGCTTGATTAAATCCATCTTATAATCACTGCAATTTTGAATTTCTTGATTAAGGATTACATCCTTTGAAGCATCGAATTCATCAATAAAGATCAGTGCTTCTTTGAACTTTGAGTGCGTTATAAATCTGTATGGTTTAGCTATTATAGGGTCATTGCCTAGAAAAAATTTATCAACAGTCATAAAGAGCACTTTTCTATACTCTGTCATACAAGCAGGATAAAGCTCTTTTACCCATGCAAATTCCCCATTGAGTAAATTTATTTTGCCTTTTTTTGTTCTGGCCCTTTTTGTTAACTCCTCCGACAAATCGTGTCTGAAAGCGACCTCGTAATTTTTTCTTATTTCGGACAATGTAGCTTCCAGAATTTCTTTCGTCACGCCTTTGTCCGCCATTTCGCTATAAACCTCAATTTGCTTTTTCAAATCTCGGCACGATTGTTTGTTTTTGATTTGCGGCTGTATATTTTCGTATACTCTTAAAAAATTTGCTAGAACACTTTCATAATTTGCATATATTCTTAGCACATTTTTATCAAATTCAGAAATATCTGCTTCAAATTCATCCTTCAAATCATCATACACAGAATCAATGTTTTTCTTTTGAGGTGTCAGATAAACAATGGTTTTAACATCTCTTAATATTTCCCCACGAATATATGCCGCCATCATTTTTATAGTTAAAAATGTCTTCCCTGTGCCGGTCGGCATATTAATCAAACACAATCCGTTATTCTTCGTATTCACGAAATTTTCTACTATACGCTGCATACTTTCCATTACTATTTTACCTTTCTTTTAATCGCTTCTAAAATCTGTTCATCGGCAGGGCAAAAACTATAAAAGGATATCTCTTCCACGCCAATCCATTTTATATCATTGTGCTCTAGCATAACAGGGGTGCCTTCTGTGATTTTTGCATTGAATAAGGTCAAATGGACGTCAATGTCTGGATATCTGTAAATAACATCCGTAAAAACATCTCCCACTGTTATACCTATTTCAAGCTCTTCTCTACACTCGCGGATTAAAGCCTGCTCTTTTGTTTCGTCTTTTTCAACTTTTCCGCCCACAAATTCCCAAAGCAAACCGCGGGCCTTTCCTGCCGGCCTTTGGCATATCAGAAATTTATTTTTATCCCATATAAGGGCCGCTACAACCTCAACCATTATTCTAAGTGTCCTGCAATTTTCAATTTTTTTATAATTCCATTGCCAAAATCGAACGTGTGATCCTGCACATTATAAACGGGGCTACATTTGTGCATCAATGCATGACAATTTGGACATAGTATTACAATGTTGGTTGGATCATTATTTTGAGTCTTAGAAAATGGTTCAATATGATGTGCCTCAACAATATCTTTTCCAAATTCTTCGCCAACATTTTGTCCGCAAAGCTGGCACTGCCCTTTATAACAACGTTTCAAGTCCTCAATTATTTTATGGTTTAATTTTCTCAATTTCTGAATGCCAACTTTATAGACATAGCATGCTGTGTCATCTTCAGCGTTGAGAACAGACTCAATCTCCTCCTCTGTAAACATAGCCGCTGTATCCGCTTCTTCTTTGCCATTTGGTTGTATGTTACTGGAGCTAAGAATTTTTTCTATGTAGGCAACGGTTCCATTTTCCAGTTTGCGCGCCCCTTGTATATTTCCGTTTATTCCATTATTATTAAGCGCAGTCAAAGACAAACGCAAATCTCCAATTTTCCTTATCAGTTTTATGCGGAAGCACCTTTCATTCACAAATGTAAATTCATCTCTGATAAATTTTTTGTCATCTATTTCGCGAGAAGTTATATTTGTCTTCACCACGTTGCACTCATACATAATTCTCGAATAGGGTTTACCCACATAAATATAGACGTTATCGCCGACACATATTTTTTGCGTTTGCGGTGTATAATGCCATTCGATTTCTTCGAATTCATTGAATGCTGAAATGACATCATATTTATCCACGTTGCATGGGATTATCCAGCTGTGACTGAGACGTTCAAAAATAGCGTCATAATATGGTATTAATTTTGCAAATGCATTTGAAAGCTTTCCCACTATTGACTCGTCTGAGTCATCTTTTGATGTCTCAACATCAATATTAGTAGTTATTTTCAAAAATTTGCTGTCGTAAACAGCCTTTGAAATCGAATCATAATCGGAATTTATCTTATAATAAGCCTTTTCAAAGGTCATCCCCTCATAATAGATATCGGCATCGGGTTGATAACACTTCAAAACAGCCTCATTAAAATCGATGATTTTCTCTTTTGCACTGGTGAAAATCTTTGCTTTATTGTTGTCAACTTCCAAATAGACCTTGAATCTATATTTCCCGTTCACTTTTATGTTTAATATAGAGATACTATACGGACTTGAAGCATACTCAGGTCTTTTGAATTGAATCCAAAAATACTTCGCCAAGTACCCCGAATTTTGCCATTTTGAAACCCCGTCGCATTTGAAATGGGCTAATCTTTTACAAATTTCGTCCGCCAACAACCTAGCACTGTTATAAGCGCGCACGCCAATTTTATAAATGTCAATATCAGCAGACGTATATATTTTGCCTGCATAATGATCGAGAAAATCTATTATCTCATAATAATTTCCCATTTCACCCCTCCAATCACTTGATTAAACCAAAATCATATTGCAAGTAATCCGGCAATTCGTTTTCCATCACAATATCGTAAAGATATGTAACCGTCTTCCGTCCCTTAGTGCTGTCAAATTTTTCCTGTCTACGAGGATTTGTCATTTTCCCCTTACCCACGTACGTAAAAGGCAAAACTATTCCATTTTCCATGGACACCTTTCGAATAAACAGGTATGCACACTCACTGTTTATTTGTTTTCTAACGTCCTCCGGCGACACATCAACCACACTCTCCCATTGGAACAAAGCAGGCTCTAAGAACTTATCCTTGTAATTCAAACGCTCTTCAATTGAAGCATTCTTTTTCAAAGAAGCAAAAATAATGACTTTGTTGTCGTAATAGTAGGTCCCCAATTGATTGTGCTGAGGATTTTTGAGAAATTTCATCTGCACTTGGTCCATGCGATAATTCTGCCAAAGTTTGAAATCGGTTGTATCGCCGAAATCCACAACATAACGCGTCAATCCATAGGATATCAGATCTTGCAAATACTCGGCGAATTCCTCGTCAAGCTTAACTTTAAGGGAAACCGTGCCCGACTCAACTGAAACATAACCTGCTTCAACCATATAGTGCAAGGCGTGAAAAATCTCGGCCTTATTGCAATTTTCAATCTCGCTTTCAAGGCACTCCCTAATTTTGGAGAGGTCTGTTACACCTTTTAATAGCTGGCCGAAGATGACATACTCGTGTTTTCTAACCAAGGGAAGCATCGCCGACAAATAATTTGCGAATTGCACCTGCTCTTCCGTAAATATCGGTAGGCCTTCCTCGCCAATACCTCTTAGGAAATTGTAATACGACACATTCTTTTTACCAGCAATCTTTATGCTCATAAATCTGAGCAAATCCGGAGCGCAGTCATTATTTATATAATCCATGTGTCGTGGAGCAAATTCGGAATTTATATACTTCTTGAAATTAAAATAGTCCTGCTTCAAATACGACAAGCTATTGAAATTTTCATTCTCAATATAATCAATTATTTCCTCTTTGCTCAAATCGTCAATGTTGATTTCAACCCCGTAATCCGAAAGACCAATCGCCTCAAAATTGTCTCTTACAAGCGACTGCATCAATTTCTTTTCCATGACAAAATTTTGAGATAGACTTCCAAGTGCAAAGGCAATTTGTACGCTTCTCTTGTAGCTATTACCTATAAAGTCAAGAACCGTGACGTACGACTTATTTTCATATTTTCGCAACCCTCGGCCAAGCTGTTGAATGAAGATTGTCGAACTCTCGGTCGGGCGCAAGAAAAGCACCATGTTGACACCGGGAATATCAACGCCCTCATTCAAAATGTCTACAGTAAACAAGATTTCAAGGTCCGCATCGTCACTTTGCAGGTCATTATATGCCCTGATTCTTTCCCCAATATCATTTCGTCCTGTCAAATAAGCTGTATTATAAAACTCAGACATCGCCTCGCACATCATGCGCGCATGCGTTACGTTGCGACAGAACGCCAAAGCTTTGAGCTTGCCGTCCACTCTATGAGATTCTATTTGTTCAGTTATGAAATCTACGTGATCTTCAGATGCCAGCTGTGCTATCATCCTTCGCTCTTCATTTTTTGCCAACCCGTAATCTACAAGCTGGTCACGAATTCCGTAATATTTGAAAGGCACAACTAAATCATTTATTATTGCATCCCTCAAACGCAATTCATAAGGAACATTTTTGTCAAAAAGTTCAAAGACATCCTGATTATCCATACGCTCAGGTGTCGCCGTTAAACCAAGCAAAAATTCTGGCTCAAAGTAATTTATTATTTTCTTGTATGTTTCCGCCGTTGCATGATGACACTCATCAATTATGATGTAGTCAAACTCAGTTTTGGAGAATAGTTCAAGAGACTTACACATTGTCAGATTCGTAGAGAAAACAAAATCCATATCCATTTCTTTGCTTCCTCCGTCGAATATTCCGTAAGTGACCGCATTCCCAAAAACATCAGCGAATGTGTCCATGGAGCGTCTCAATATTGAGCCTTCATGAACAATATAAAGCAAACGTTTAGGGTTGAAGTTAAGTGCATCAAAGGCAGCAAGATATGTTTTTCCGCTACCAGCCGCGGCTACAACAAGCGCCCTGCTAACGCCTGTGGCGCGATATCGGTTGAGCTCCTTCAACGCCCTTCTTTGCATAAAATTCGGCTTGATATTGGCGGTCGAGACATCATAATCCATATCCCACCGCTCAATTGCAAAATTGAGTTTGTTGGAATAAAGTCCAATTATCTCACTATTAAGCAAATGCGTCTGAGCCCATTTTTCTTCAAACTCTATTTTGGCCTGTTTATACACATCGGGTGTTCGCTCAAAGACAACAACATCCCACTCTATATTCTTAAGAAGCGCATACCTTGTTATGTTTGACGAACCGACTATAACCTCATATCCGTCATCAAATTCAAACAGATACCCTTTTGAGTGATAACCGATAGCCGAATACTGATTATCATGAAAGCACTCATAATCCAAATGACATTGAAAATTTGAGTAATCGCTCTGCAATTTGAAGAAGCTCTTTAAAGATTCAATATCCGTGAAATTTTGATATGTTGAGGTAATTATGCGTCCTTTTGCCCCGCGTTCAACCGCCGCTTTGATATCGTTAAAAAGCAAGACAAGACCCGCTTTTTTAATAAAGCTAACAGAAAAATCAAACGCTTTACACTTCCTCAAATTTTCCTTTATTTTATCGAGAAAACTTGTCTCGGTATAATTAGTCAAAAATTGATTGGGCATAAATTACCATCCTCCATCTAAAATCAGAATGATTTTAGCAGTTCTATTTTGCCACAGATTAATGTCATATGCAAGCTTCATTTGTAAATCCCAATAAAATAACAAAGGTAAAAAACTATTCTCATT
>ERZ1090879.2154-NODE-2156-length-10085-cov-8.322832_pt1 | contig 10085 bp, 10 predicted proteins | sample MGYA00478472_ERZ1090879 | MGnify/ENA primary metagenome ERZ1090879 (study PRJEB33644, sample SAMEA5815723) | chicken gut metagenome | biome: Chicken; feature: Gastrointestinal Tract; material: Caecum | place: Ireland | collected 2019-01-01 | study: A study of...
GGATCTGAACTGATTAAACGGCTTATAAATTGCGGCTTCACGGAGTCCAGCGCGTGGGACATCTGCATGAAATATGCCGCTGACGGAAATTACTCCGGCCTGGAAGGATACATCCACCAGCAGGAGCTTTTGTACGATGACCGGAAGCAGTATGTTTGAGTTTTACAATCCGAACCCCTACGAAAAAAATGTGGGGGACTGCACCGTGCGGGCCATTTCCAAGGCGCTGGGGCAGGACTGGTACAGGACATACCTGGGGCTCTGCATTGAAGGAGCCGTGAGAGGCGATATGCCCAGCGCCAATGCCACATGGGGCGCCTATCTCCGGCGGCACGGTTTCCGGCGGGATATGGCCCCGGAGGACATGACCGTGGCGGAGTTCGCAAAGGGGCATCCAAACGGGACTTACATCCTGGCCCTGTCCGGCCATGTGGTATGTCTGCAGGATGGCGTGATCTACGATACATGGCACAGCGAGAACGAAACTGTGCTGTACTACTGGCAGAAAGGATGACGTGAGATGCCCAATTATCCGTACTACGGCTATCAGCCGTACCAACCATACCAGCCGCCTATTGCGGACCAGCTTATGCAGCTGCGGCAGAACCAATACCAGCCTAATATGCAGCAGGTTCCGCAGCAGCAGGCGGCTCCCTCTATTGTCTGGGTCCAGAACGAAATGGAGGCGGCCAACTATCTTGTAGCTCCAAACTCCGCCGTGACCTTGTGGGACAGCAACGCCCCAGTGGTCTATCTCAAGCAGGCAGACGCCAGCGGAAAACCCAGCATGAAGATATATGACCTCGTAGAACGCAATCAGCGGCCCGTGCAATCCCCGCAAGCTTCGGCGGTAGAGTACGCGCCTCTGTCCCGTTTGGAGGCATTGGAGGCCCGCCTGGATGCGCTGGCATCCGTAAGGGCAGAAAAGGAGGACACAGAATGAACCCCTTTTATCAGGCAATGGGCGGCAACCGCCAGCCCAATATGATGCAGCAATTTCAATCTTTCATGCAGCAGATGCGAGGGAAGGACCCCAATGCCATGATTCAGGAACTGGTATCCTCTGGACGCGTCTCCCAGCAGCAGCTTGACCAAGCGCAGAAGCAAGCCCAGCAGATGCAGGGCATGTTTGAGGGGATGCGGGGTATGTTTGGGAAGTGAAGAATTGAACTTCACTTTTTGCAAAATGTGAAGAGAATTTGCAAACTACACTTAACATTTTTCCTGCGATTTTGCAAAGTACAGTTTGTATTTCTTACATTAAATCAAAATCCCGGCCGGGTTTTGAAATAAATCTACAAAGGAGATAACACAATGAGTCTTTCTTCTGACGGCGCTGTGATGACCATGCCCGTCCAGCCCGCCTACCAGGGCGGAAACGGCGGCTTTGGCTGGGGTGGCGACTGGGCTTCCTGGATCATCCTGTTCCTGATCTTCGGTATGTTCGGCTGGGGCGGCTATAGTGGCGGCTGGGGTGGTAACTCCGGAAACGGACTGGTCTCTCCTTCTGGACAGGGGTGGGCAACCCGTGCGGACATTAATGAGGGCTTTGCCCTGAATAACCTCCAGTCTGGCATCAATTCCATCCAGAATGGCATCTGCGACAGCACCTACACCCTGACCAACGCCATCAACAATGGCTTCCACGGGGTTGACACCGCCGTGTGTAACCTGGGCTATCAGCTCCAGGATTGCTGCTGCCAGACCCAGCGGGCCGTGGACGGCGTGAACTACAACATGGCGACCCAGGCTTCCGGTATCCAGAACGCCATTCAGGGCGTGCGGTACGACATGGCTACCCAGGCCTGCGACACACGGAACACCATCCAGACCAGCACTCGGGACATCATCGACAACGCCAACGCCAACAGCCGGGCCATTCTGGACTTCCTGACTCAGGACAAGATCGCCACCCTGCAGGCTGAGAACCAGTCTCTGAAACTGGCGGCTTCTCAGGCCAACCAGAACGCCGTTCTGACTGCGGCCATGGATGCCAACCAGGCAGAGCTGATCCGTCGGCTGGGCCGGGACTGCCCCGTGCCCGCCTATGTGGTTCCCAATCCCAACTGCTGCTACAATCCCTGCGGGACCTGCGGCTAATCGAATACCTCAACTTTCTGGAATTACCGGAATGTTCGGCCCCGTGCCGATCTTGAACCATGCGGCGGGGTGAAATATCCTCGCCGCTATCTTTTTTACGAAAGGAATGATTGTTTTGGCACAGTACACAAACGTATTTGTGCAGCAGATCGCCGCTAACGCCAACGCGGTTTTCAGTGAAACCCCTGTGACCGGCTCCAACTGCATTGTCCACCGGGAAGGCTCCGGCATCATTACTCTGCGGGGTATCACCAATCAGTGCCGTGCCCGGTATCTGGTGCAGTTTAACGGCAATATTGCGATTCCGACCGGCGGAACTGTCGGCCCCATTTCCATTGCTATCGCAGTGGAGGGGGAGGCGCTGGGAAGCGCAACGGCTACCGTTACCCCCGCCGCTGTGGGAGACGAGTTCAATGTTTCTGCTGCGGCCTATATTGATGTTCCCCGTGGGTGCTGCGTGACCATCGCTATCAAGAACATCAATACCCAGGCCATCGAACTGCAAAACGCCTCGGTCATTGTGACCCGCGTCTGCTGAAAGGAGATTGAATCATGGAATACATGTACGAACTGAAAGACAAACTCTGCAAGGAGCTGGAAGAGTATGCTCAGAAGAGCAATATGAACGCCGGGGACCTGGAGATGGTCCACAAACTGACGGATACCATCAAGAACGTGGACAAGATCGTGATGCTGGAGGAGGGCGGTTACAGTCAGGCAGCCGACATGGACTCTCCTTCCAGCTATGCCAGAGGCTCCAGCTATGCCAACCGCGGCAGGCACTATGTCCGGGGCCACTACAGCCGGGACGGCGGTTACTCCCGTGACGGGCGCGGCGGATACAGCCGCGATGGCTACTCCCGCGCCCGCGGTTATTCCCGCAATGAGGCGAAGGACTCCATGATGGAGCAGCTGGGCGCTATGATGGAGGATGCATCCAATGACCGGGAGCGGGAAGCGATCCGGATGTGCATGGAACATCTCAACCAGGAATAATTCCCGCAAAACAAGGGGGCCGCTTGCATAGCGGCCTCTTTTGTTGTATAATTATTGTACAACTTGATAACAAGCTAGAGCGTTCAGCGCCAGAGTTCGGAGTGATCCAGGCTTTGGCGCTTATTTTTCTGAATTTGAAGTTGAGGTGAAATGGATATGGCAGTTGCAGAGGAGTCTATCCGCGGGAAGACCAGGCCGGATATGTCTAGAAACGAGGGACTGGCTGGGCAGACGGTCACGAAGGGAGACTATGAATATACCTACGATGATAATGGGTATGCGAAAAAGGCCATCAATGTCAAAAACAGGCAGGAACGGGAACAGGAGGGGTATGGTGGGGGCGGATATTCCGGAGGCGGAGACTCTTCCTATTATGACTCTCTCCAGCCCACGGACCTTTCTGGATACCTGAATGACATGTACAAAGCCTACACGGACGCACAGCTGGCGGCTCTGAAATCGGCATACGAACAGAATTTGGCAGGCTTGCAAGCGGACGCGGAGAAAATTCCCGGCATTTACCAGGGCGCCCGGAATGAAGCGGCGTCTCAGAATGATATTGCCCGGATGGCCTTTAACGAGTACGCAAACGCACGAGGATTGAACACCGGAACAAGCGGGCAGGCGGCTCTTGCAAACTCCGCTGTGCTGCAAAGCAACCTCACGGACATCTCCACAAAGGAGTCCGATGCCATTGCGGAAAACGCCCTGCAACAGCAGCAGCTGGCGATTGAATACCGTAACGCGGCAGTGCAGGCGCAGGCGGAAGGGAACTACCAGATGGCCCAGGCCCTGTACAATGAGTATGTGCGGCAGGACAACGCCGCCATGCAGACGGCACAGCTTGCCCAGGAGCAGGCCAACTGGGAAGCGCAGTTCAACGCTGGAAACAGCCAGTGGCAGCAGCAGTTTGATGCTTCCCAGCAGGAGTATCAGGACAGCCTTTCGGCACAGAACCGGGAATATGCCTATAATCTGGCGATGACGATGCTGGCGGCCGGTGTGATGCCGGATGCGAACACACTGAGCCAGGCGGGCATCTCCACATCAGACGCTATGAACATGCGTCTGGCGGCTTCTGGTGGGACGTCCAGCGGCAACAGCGGAAGTGGTGGGCGGGGAAGTTCTTCTGGCAGCAGCTCTGGTGGCAGTTCCAGCTCGTCCGGTTCTACCAGCGGCTCTCAGAATCGGATTGAAGATGTGTCTCAACTCGGATCTGCGGCACTCAATATTGCAAATGCAATGAGTCGGTCAAATTCTGCTTCGCAACTTGGCACATGGACAGAAACCATTCAAAATGCCTTGGATCGCGGGCAGATTACAGAGGCAGAAGCTGACTTCTTGATGCGTGCTATGGGCTTTTGATGGAGGATATATATGGCTGATTTTAATATCCAAGAGCGTCTTGCAAAAATGCGAGAGGCTAGTGATCGCCAAGTGGAAACTCGGTCTCAGACAACACCGACGATTGCTCCCCAAAAGACAAAAGCGCCACGGCAGACCGCAGAAAAAATCAAGCCCAATACCCTGTGGAATATCATGCAGAATTCTGTGTCGGATCAGGGGAACATCAGCGAGGTGGTGGACAGCACCACCGGGCAGGTGATATCCACGCCGAACCCGTCCAGATTGGGAAGCGTGGTAAAAGGCGCCGTTCAGGGGACTGCCTCTGGCTTTGCGAACACCGGCGGGACCCTGCTGGATATTCTGCGGGCCTATGACACCGCAGGCAGCTCCTACACCCGGCGGGCAAACCAGGAGGCGGAGAACGCCGCACACTACCGGGAGATGCTGGAGCGGGGGACGCTGGATGATGGAACACCTATCACAGCATCCATGCGGCAGCAGTTGGAGATGCTTGCCTCCCGTGCAGACAGCCGTTCTACCGGATACCGTGACGCAGCTGTGAATCAGCACGCCCCCATTGCACGGGCCACGCAGTCCGTGTATGATACGGCGGACCGTCTTGCGGCCCAGTCGGCACAGAACATCGCGGAGGCAAAGGAAGGGCTTGGAAGTGTCGGTCAGTTCGCGGTGGACGTGGGTGTGGCCGGGACGCAGTTGGCGGGCGACGCTCTTCTGGCGGCTCTCACTGGAGGGAGTGCGCTTGTTCCAATGGCTGTCCGTGGCTTTGGCTCCGGGACACAGCAAGCACGGCAGGAGGGAGCGACGCTGGGGCAGCAGGTGGCCTATGGCGCGGGGAGCGCGGCACTCAGTGTAGCGACAGAGAAGATCGCCAACGTGGCCGCTCCGCTTCGACGGACCTTTGGTTCCGGTGTTCTGGACAATGCTATCGCAAAAGCAACCGGACACCTGGGCCAGAGTGCGGCTGGACAAACGGTCCTTTCCGCATTGAGCGAAGGTGGAGAGGAAGTCGTGGAAGCGTTGGTCCAGCCGGTGCTGCAGCGGATCACCTATGATGAAACCGCCTTGCAGCAATATCAGGACCCGGACTATCTGGCAGACACCATTTATCAAGGCCTGATTGGAGGCGCTTTGGGCGGTGCGCTTGGAGCTGCTGGAAGCATTGGCCGCAGAAGCGCCGAAAATGTCCAGCGTCGGGCCACAGGAGCGGCGCAAACGGAAACTGCACCCGTTTCCACCACCCAGGCACAGGAGGCCGCAGAGGGTACTACAGGCTTTTTGGAGCCAACGCTTGTTAGCCGTGTACGTCAGTCTATTCCGCATATCCAGAACATGAATCCGGTTGCCGAGGTTACTGGGACAGAAATCCCCCGAAGTGGAAAACTGGTGGATCGGCTTTCCTCTTTTGTCAATGCGATTGGGAATAAGGTCAATCGGCCCGGCTTTGGTGATGTTCTATTCTCCAGGGGGAGAATCAAGTCCAGCATGATCGGACATGGGACAGGCCCTTCCAAAATCGAGACATTTGCGGCCGTCCCGGATGTAATCCGAAACGGCCAGCAGATTGACTATCAACAGAACTGGAAAGGGCGCGGCTATGATACCTACACTTTCGCAGCGCCAATTACCTACCGGGGGCAGCCTACTTACTTAGGTGTCATCGTCACGAAGGACAGTGCCAGCAACCGCTACTATCTTCACGAGGTAGTGGATGCAAATGGAGACGTCATCTTTAGAAATGACGAATCCCCCGCATCTACACCAAACGGAACTTCTGCCCTTTCGGGTGACCTCGATACCGTAGTAGACACGGGGGATGGTGCAGGAACAACTCCGGGCACTGTCGGCACCGTGACAGACGGGCGGGCCTCCCAAGGCGTTCCTGCTTCTAATATTACTATACCATCCGGCGCGGAAAATGTCAATTCGGACCCGCTTGTGCAGATTCTGACCGGCGGGCGGCGGTTGGACCAGTCCGCCACGGAAACGCCGATGGATGGCCTTGGCGTGGCGGATGTGGGAAGCCTTAATACAGATTATGACAGGCTCCATGCACAATCCAGCCAGTTTTATCCAGAGGGCGGGAACGCGGCACGCCCGGTAGACGTTCCAACAACAGATTTTAACGGGAATCCCATCAGCCGGTCCGCCTCCACCGTCATGGGCGCACGCGCGATTCCTGATGACGTCATCCCGCAGATCGAGCAGATGATCGCAGACGGGCAGCTGTCCTATCAGAGGAACACAGATCAGGCGTCCCTTGATCGAGCAAACCAGCGCATTCAGAGTGATGGATTTGACGGTGCAATGGAAGCATTCCGCACCGCTGTCAACAAGGGCCAAGTATCCAAGGACATCACTACTCTGGGCCAAACCCTTTTGAACACAGCAGCCAATAATCGGGATGGGAATGCCGTTGCGGAGATTTTATCCCTGTATCAGACTATCAGCACAAACACCGGACAGGCCATGCAGGCAATGAGCATCCTACGGAAACTGTCGCCGGAAAGTCAGCTTTATAGCATCCGGCGTATGGTGGACGGGCTGAACAAAAAGTTGCAGGAAATCCACAAGAACTATCAGGATGTTCAGATAGACCCCGCACTGCTGACCCGCTTCACAGAGCAGACAGACCAGGCGGCCCGGGACGCGGTCATGCAGGAGATTTACCAGAATGTGGCGGATCAGGTGCCGTCCACCTGGCGGGACAAGTGGAACGCCTGGCGGTATCTCTCTATGCTGGGGAATCCCCGCACCCACATTCGGAACATCGTGGGCAACCTTGGCTTCCAGCCGCTCCGCACCATTAAAAACGGCGTAGCCGCCGGTATTGAGGCGAGCTTGGAAGCTGCTGGCGTCAACATCGAACGGACAAAGTCTTTCGGCGTGTCTCCCTCTCTGTATAGGGCGGCCTGGAACGATTTTCGCAATGTAGCAGATATTTTGGGCGGAAGTAAGTACGACGATGTCAGTAGTCAGATCAACCAGAGACGCCGCATCTTCGGGAACAAAGCCCTTGAAGCGGCACGGAAAGGGAATTCTGCTGCTCTGGAATTTGAGGACGTAATTTTTAAGCGCATTACCTATGCGGACTCCCTGGCTGGTTTTCTGCGGGCAAATGGCGTCACAGCGGCCCAGTTAGAGAACGGAGAGGTTAACAGCGAGCTTTTACAGAGAGCGCGGGACTACGCCGGGCAGGAGGCTCTACGGGCCACCTATCAGGACCGAAACGCCATTTCCGACCGGGTGGACCGCATCGTCCGTGACACCGGCGTGGTGGGAGACGCTATCATGCCGTTCCGCCGGACGCCTGCAAATATCCTTGCCAGAGGCCTGGAATACAGCCCTGCGGGGCTTGCACGCGGTATTTGGGACGCTGCGCGGAATGTAGAAAACGGGAACAAGACGGCAGCCCAGGCCATTGACGAGATCGCCGCAGGTCTGACCGGCTCCGCCTTGATGGGGCTGGGAGCGTTCCTGTTCGCCTCTGGCCTTGTGACCACCGCGCAGGGAGACGATAAGGACGACAAATGGGCAGAGCTGCTGGGGCATCAGGGATATGCCTTGGAGCTTCCAAACGGAACGTCTGTCACCCTGGACTGGCTGGCTCCTGAGTCCATGCCGTTCTTCATGGGCGTGGAGCTGATGTCCAGCATGGGGGAAGAGGGGATGGACGCCAACGCCATTCTTGACTCCCTCAAAGCCATTGCAAACCCTATGCTGGAGATGTCCATGCTCCAGTCAGTCAATGACCTGATTGACAGCGTGCAGTATGCGGAGGAAGCGCCCTTGACTGCGATGATCCCCAGCGCAATCATCTCCTATTTTACCCAGGCGGTGCCGACCCTATTCGGGCAGATCGAACGGACGGGAGAGCCGGAACGGATGTCCACCTATACGGACAAGAACAGCTGGATCCCAACGGACGTTCAATATGCCATCGGCAGAGCATCTTCCCGGCTCCCCGGCATCGACTTCTTCCAGACGCCTTACATCGACGCATGGGGGCGGACGGAAGAGAGCGGAGACCCGCTTGTCCGTGCCATCAATAACTTCCTGAATCCCGCCTATGTTTCTCAGGTTGATGTGGATGCTGTTGAGGAAGAGCTTCAGCGGGTGCGGGATGTCACCGGCGATACAAGCGTATTCCCCGACAACGCTCAGCGGTATATCGAGTACAACAATCAGAGAAAAGACCTTACAGCGGAAGAATACCAAAAATACGCCACAACACTTGGGCGCACGAGGTACAACGCCCTATCGGATGCTTTCAATTCTCCATATTATCAGAGCCTGACTGACGCAGAGAAGGCAGATGTCATCTCCGATGTCTACAAATACGCAAATGGCGTCGCCAAGAAATCCATGGTATCCAGCTATGAGCCGGACAAGTGGATCCAGAACGCACAGCAGGCGGAAAGTAGTGGAATTGAAGCGGGGACATTCATCTACTATCGGAACCGCTTACAATCTCTTAAAGACAGCGGCATGAATACCAGTGAGGCGAATTCTGCTCTACGGAAAGAACTTCTGAACGATGACCGCCTGACTTCCGCAGAAAAAACGGATTTGGACAACTGGATCATCAACGATCTTACGGTTATCCCGAAAGATGTCAACGTTGACTATTCTTCTCCGGAGACATTCACCATCACGCAGATGTCTGACGGGGCGCAGAAGCGGTGGAACAACATCAAGAACCGCTTCGGCATCGACGCAGAGACCTACCAGGCCACCTGGAAGATCTACCAGAACGACGACCTGAAAGCGGACCAGAAGCGGGCGCAGATGGCGGAGTATGTGGGCGGGAACGCCGCGGCTCTGTACAAGGCGTTCGGCCAGAAGATGGACTAAAAGGGAAGGGTCCTCCGTTTGGAGGGCCCTTTTCTTATGCGGTGGGGTACAGGAGGCGGAATGTCTCGCGGCCCTTCGGCGTCACGAGGGCCTGGGTTCCGCTCCACTGGGTTTTGTCGTTGAAGCACTCCTTGATCTCGAATAGGCCATTGTTCTTGTCCTCGTAAGGCATGAGCTTGCCTTTCTTATCCCGGTAGATGTACTTCTTATCCAGCAGTCCGCAGATCGTCCGGCGGTCCTGCTCTGCTTCGATAGGGGCGGGGATACGGGTCCAGTTATTCAATATCAACTCCTGCCTCCTCTCTCAAAACGGCATCTGTATTGAGCCCGAGGAAAGCCGATAGCTTCCGCATGGAGTACCCCTCTGCGCGTTTGGCTGCTACCCATTCCCATTGCGCGTCGGAGTATAAAGCACCTGGGAAAGGATATCTACGCATTGGTGGCCTCCTCGTCAAACACGGTGCCGATGACCTCGCTGTATGCTCCGCCTTCTTCCATGTCGAACCAACATAGCGTATCAATGTTCGGCTTCGGACCGCTCAAATGGACAATCTGATAACCCCATGTATATCCGCAGTTTGGGTTTCCAAATTCAATGCGTCCTGTCCACTCATAGTCATTTGATTCGTCTCTGAATTTAAGAATATCCCCTTCAAACACCTTCCGACCGTCGCTGTCATCTAATCCGCTGTACTGTCCCACCGTGGAGGGGAGAACATTGAACACACCTCCATTATCGTCCGGGTCAACAGGGGGAACGTGGATGTACC
>ERZ1090879.2155-NODE-2157-length-10083-cov-6.821201_pt1 | contig 10083 bp, 10 predicted proteins | sample MGYA00478472_ERZ1090879 | MGnify/ENA primary metagenome ERZ1090879 (study PRJEB33644, sample SAMEA5815723) | chicken gut metagenome | biome: Chicken; feature: Gastrointestinal Tract; material: Caecum | place: Ireland | collected 2019-01-01 | study: A study of...
TCTTAATGAAGAAGCTGTCCCAGGCAGGATAATTGTTTTTCTCTTCCCCGGAACGGTCCCGGGAAAAGGGAAAAGGAGTCAAAATTTCAAAAGGCGGCCGGGATCTCCAGGGAAGTTTTCCGGCAGAAGGCCAGGCCAGTATCCTTTGGACCCCGGTGCCGGGAGCTCTCCATTATAATCTCTATCGTTCAGAAGAAGGAGGCGCCTATCGCTTTCTGACACAGACCCGGGAAAGTTCTTACCTGGACAGGGAGATCAAAAGCGGGAGTTCCTATGTTTATCTGCTGAAATACACGGAAAACGGAAAAAAATACCGGGAATTTCCAAGAACCTTACAGCTGAAAGCTCCAGGAGAAAAATTCACAAAGAAAAACAGCGGACGTCTCTTTGAAAAAGGCCCGGAATCCCAGGCTTCCAACCGGGTTTCTGCCATGAATCTCGCAAAAGGCCTGATGTCCTATGATGTGATCTCCTTTGATGTTTTCGATACCCTGCTGTTTAGGCCTTTTTCTTCCCCTTCGGATCTTTTTATGCTGGTGGGAGAGCGGCTGGATATTATGGATTTTACCCAGATCCGGCTTCAGGCGGAAGAGGAAGCCAGGCAGAAGAACCGGCTTCTCCGCGGGAACCGGGAAGTGACTCTTCTGGATATTTATCAGCTGGTAGCCCAGGAGACAGGAATCGATCCCCAGAAAGGGGCAGATCTGGAATTTTCTCTGGAATGTGAGCTCTGCTGGGCCAACCCCTATATGCTGGAAGTTTTTCATCTTCTGGCAGCCCAGGGCAAGACTCTGGTGGCTCTGTCCGATATGTACCTTACCAAGGAACTTCTCACCCGGCTCCTGTCTTTAAAAGGCTATGAGGATTTTGACCAGGTTATGGTCTCCTGTGATTACAACTGTTCCAAAAGAGACGGGGGCTTGTTTGATCTTCTGAAAGAACGGTACTCCGGCAGGATCGTCCATATCGGAGATAACCGGATCTCAGATATAGAAAAAGCAGAGGAGAAAGGCCTGGATACCAGGTTCTATCAGAATGTAAATGAAGCAGGAAATGTTTTCCGGGCAAAGGATATGTCCCGCCTGGCAGGTTCTGCCTACCGGGGGATCGTCAATGCGAAGCTCCACAGCGGTTATCAGCAGTACAGTCCCTATTATGAAGTAGGTTTTGTCTATACGGGGATTTATGTTATGGGATTCTGTCAGTGGATCTACCGCTATGTGCAGGAACACAAGATAGAGAAGATCCTGTTTCTGGCACGGGAAGGGGACCTTTATCAGAAAGTCTTTCACACCATGTATCCGGATATCCCTGCAGAATATGTCCTTTGGTCCAGGATCGGAGTGGTAAAAACTATCGTGGAGAAAAACCGGCACCCATACCTGCTCCAGATCGTCCATCACAAGGCCAACGCTTTGTATAAATCCAAAATAGGAACGCTCCTTGACCGCACCGGCATCGGAGACCTGAAAAAGTATCTGCCGGATTACCGGATAAAGGCAGAAGAGTTTCTCACGCCGGAAAATGAAAAAATCCTCCGCCAGCTTCTCATTGAACACTGGGAGGAGGTCTGCGGCTGCTACCGCCGGGATCAGGAACTGATCCGCCGGTATCTCACCAGGAAAACAGGAGGAGCAAAATCTGTGGCTGTGGTGGACGTAGGATGGTCCGGAAACAACGTTCTTCAGGTGAAATATCTTCTGGAACAGGTATACGGCCTGGACTGTCAGGCCCACTGTCTCCTGGCTGCGGCCAGAAATGTAAATGATACCTATATGGCAGCCATGACCCAGAAAGAAGAAGTAACGACCTACATTTTTTCCAATATGCAGAATAAAGGGCTTCACGACACCCATCAGGAGGAAAATCGCCGGCTGAATTCCTTCTTCTTTGAGATTCTGACCCAGTCCTGTACGCCGACTTTCCTGGGCTTTGACAAGGATGGCAGATTTCTCTATGACATACCTGAGGTGGAAAATTATGAGAAAAACCGGGAGATCCATCAGGGAGCTCTGGATTTTGTAAAAGAATATCAGAGCCGTTTTCAAAATTTCCCATATATGCTGGATATCTCCGGTCACGACGCCTATACGCCCTTTCAATATTTTTCCAGAAATCTCCTGTGGCTGGAAAAATATTTCGGAGGCTATATTTTCGGCAGGGACCTGTTTGCCACCCAGGAAAAAGCCGTCATGGAGTCTGTAGAAGAAGTTATGAAAAAAGCCGGGATATGGGAGGGAAGATCATGATTTTATATCAGGCGCTGTCATCTTATCAGATTTTAGAATGTATCCTCCATCGACAGATATATTACCGGGATAAAAAAGCGGTGCTGATCCTGGGCAGTTATATTACAGAGCGTATGCCCTGGTACAGGGAACTGGAGAACAGAGGATTTTTTGACCAGGTTTTTCTTTTCCGCTTTGGAGGATATAGAGGCACAGAAGAAGAGATCCTTGGTCAGGTGGAGGAAGAATATAAAAGGGCCGTACCGTATGCACCGGAAGAATTTGAAAAGCTTCTCATCGCAGGGATCCATACCTATCTCCAGGTCTGGCTTATTTCCCAGGAAATATCTTTTGAGATGTTTGAGGACGGAAGCGGCGCGCTAAGCCGTCCCTGGATCCTGGCAGATATCCATAAAAAGTCTTCTCCTGCCAGATATGCTCTCATTGAAAAATACCATCTTTATGACCACCAGAGTCCCTGGATCACCAGAAAATACTGCGACATGAAAGGACAGCTTCCAGGGTTTTCCGATGAAAAGGCCCAGGATTTTCAGGTTCTGGAAGCTTTTCGGGGACTTTCTGAAAAACTCCAGGAGGAGATCCGCAGTCTTTTTCGTCTGCCCTGCCTGCAGGGGGGAGAGGAGGATGTCCTTCTTCTTACCCAGCAGTTTGCCAATCTGGGACAGTTGTCCTTAGAGGAACAGAAAAGCATTTACCGGCATGTATTTACCTATTACCTGGGAGGAAGAAAGGTTCTGATCAAGCCCCATCCCGATGATATCCTGTACTATTCCAGACTTTTTCCCAGGTGCAGGATCCTGAGAGATCCCTTTCCTTGCGAGCTTCTTCCTTTTATTTTTCAGAAGCTTCCCCGGACGCTGTGTACGGTCAGTTCTACCGGAGTCAATCAGATCCGTCAGGAATTTTCCGATACGCTGATCTTCAACCCTCTTTACGAAAAGAGCTTTTACCAGGATGGTGCCTATTACGCTGCCCTGGCCCTGGCAGAACATCTTCTGGCAGACGGGATCCTGTGTTATGGAGCCAATCTGGTCCAACTGGAGAATCTGGCAAAGATCCACTGGCCTTATGAAAAAACTCTGAAGATCACGCAGGATCCGGAAAAATTGAAAGGGAAGAAAAAGATCCTTCAGATCCGGGATGACTTCCAGGAAGGACTTCGTGAAGAAGCCGGATCCGAATGTCCGGATACATCCCAGATCCCGGAAGATAAATATCTGGGGATCCTGTATCTGAATTCGGAAAAAAAATATTCCATGTACCAGCCGGGAGAAAAAGAAAAATTTTTCCGTATGATCCCTTTGCGGATCCGGGAAAAGGAAAACCACCATACACTTTATTTTTATCCTATGAAAGAAGAGGTGAGAAGCATGGCTGAAATATTTTCAAAAGCCGGTCTTTCCGGACAGGCGCCAGTCTCTATAGAAACCATGTCAGACAGCCAGATCCGGATCTGTATGTTGGAAGGGATCCTGGCAGCCACAGAAAAACGTCTGCTGGAATATATTGAAACAGAGAAAGCGCTACGAAAAGAGCTGGAGGAGCTGAAACAGAAAGGAGGGAGTCCATGAAACTGGACAGAGACCTGAAGCTGCTCCTTTCTTCCGGGAAACCGGGGATCACCGTTCTGGGACCCTGTGCCGTGGGGCATACCAGAAGGTGTGCCAGCACTGACGTGGAGCCCGGGGTATGTATGGGACAGGGCGTCCATCTGGAGACCGGATTTCTGGGCTGCGGCAGTTTTATCGGAGAAAATACCAGAATTTTTTTCACCAGGGAAATCGGCCGGTTCGTCACCATAGGGGAAAACTGTCTCATCGGAGCCAGAGTTCCGGAAGATCCGGAGCTTATCAGCACTTCTTATCCTGTCCGGGAAAAAGATCTTCCCTGGTGCAGGGACTGGCTTCCGGTAAAAGACTCCTGGAAAAAGAAAGGTCCCATTCAAAGAACGGTTATTGGAAATGACGTCTTTATCGGGGACCGGTGTGTGATCCCCCGGGGGATCAAAGTGGGAGACGGAGCTTTCCTGTATCCCGGTACAGTTCCAGGGGAAGACGTACCTCCCTATGGGATCCTGCGGGGAAATCCCGGACAGCTTACAGACTTTCGTTTTTCTCAGGAAGAGATACGGCGGCTTCTGACTATCCGATGGTGGGATTTCGGCACAGGACTGGTCAATGAAATACCGGCAAAGGAGAGAGCGGATATGCTTCATGTTTTAGAAAAAATGGAAGAACTGTCAGAGAAAATCTCCACTCTTTCTTCAGGAGAAACCTTCTTTTCCTTTCAGCACAGAGAATATACGGCCTTTATTTACCGAAAAGAAAAAGACCGGGAGACTCTTTTGCGGCAGTTTCCGGTCTAGGACAGGAGGGACGCCTATGAAGATCGATTCAAACTTCAGATTTCCCACTAAACAGGGGCAGGGACTTACTTTTTCCGGAGAAGCCTCCCAGATCTGTTATGCCTCTCTGGAAGACTGCCGGATCGAAGCGCCGGCAAGATTCTGTTCCGGAGTGAAGATTGACGCCGGATCTATCGGAGCCTTTTCTTTTTTTAATCAAAACTGTACTCTCAGGTATATACAGTCTATCGGAAGATTCTGTCTATTTGCCCCGGAGGTATTCTCAGGGGGAGCCGTCCATCCGGTAAGTTCCGTCAGTACCCATCTGCTTTTTCAGAATATGGACAATGGATGGAATCAGGATTTTCACACCTTTCCGGAAGACTCCGGCTATCTCAAAGATCTGGTCCGGTATCAGAAGGAACATGAATTTCTGAAAAAGACCAGGATCTGTATCGGAAATGATGTGTGGGTAGGCAGCCGTGCCATTCTCATGCGTGGGATCCATATCGGAGACGGAGCGGTGATCGGAGCAGGAGCTGTAGTGACAAAAGATGTAGAACCCTATACCATTGTCGGCGGGGTGCCTGCCCGTCCGATACGAAAAAGGTTTTCAGATAAAGTCATTGAAAAGCTGGAAGAGATCCGGTGGTGGGATTACGGTCCGGATATTCTAAAAGGTCTGGATCTGAACCACCCGGAAGAAGCTGTAAAATATCTGGAAGAACGGAAAAGGCAGGGATTTCCTCTCTATACCCCGGATCCATTTCTTTTTTGCCCCAGGGAAGGAACCATTGAAAAAGCAGAAGGAAGCGTCCTTTTATATAAGTTTTAGTACAGGAGGAATGGAAAATGCAAGCAGTTGGGATCATTCCCGCAAGATACGGATCTGCCCGGCTTCCGGGCAAGCCTCTGCTGGATATCAACGGAAAGCCTATGATCCAGCATGTCTACGAACGGGCTAAAAAGGCGGAAAATCTAGATGAGATCTGGGTAGCTACAGACAGCCGGAAAATCCTCGGGTTCTGTGAAGAACACCATATTCCCGCTGTCCTTACCCGGGATACCCACCGCTGTGCCGCCCACCGGCTCCAGGAAGCCGCACAGCAGATCCCGGCAGACTTTTATGTGCAGATCAACGGGGACGAACCGCTGATCTCCTGGGAAAACATTTCCGCGGCAGTCCCTGAAAAGCTTCCCAAAGAACCGGAAGCCGGCACGAATATCATTATGCCTGTGTCCAGTCCGGCAGAAGTCTTGGATCCTGCCAATATCAAGGTGGTTTTTGACCGGGAGAAAAAAGCCCTGTATCTGTCCAGGACTCCCATTCCATACCCATATGGTTCTCTGGACTGTATCTATTATAAACACGTAGGCATCATCGGATACACCAGAGGGATGCTGGATTTTTACAAAAATTCTGCCCCCGGTCCTCTGGAACTGGCGGAAGGCATCGACACTCTACGGTTTCTGGACTATGGAAAGCCCCTTTATCTGATCCCGGTGGATAAAGGAGAAAGCCTGTCTGTAGATACGCCAAAGGATCTGGAAGAGGTGCGAAAAAGGTCGAAAACCCGGGAACTTAGTTGAATTTTCTCCCGTTATGTGCTAAATTATCCATCATAGGAATTGGAAAAAAATGGTAATTTTAGGCACAGGGGGAATACATAAATGGTGCGTGAATATCAGGAACAGAATGTGTATGAAGCTTTGATGGACCGCTTTAAGCTTCTTTTTGAAGAATTTGATAATATCTATGTATCTTTTTCCGGAGGTAAAGACAGCGGCCTGCTGTTAAATCTCCTGGACTACCGGAACAAATATTATCCTGAAAAGTCCATCGGGGTCTTTCACCAGGACTTTGAAGCTCAGTATACAGTGACTACAGAGTATATTGAAAAGACGTTTGAAAAGATCAAGGATCAGGTAGAACCTTACTGGGTCTGCCTTCCTATGGCCACCCGGACGGCGCTGAGCAGCTATGAAATGTTCTGGTATCCCTGGGACGACAAGAAACAGGAACTCTGGGTAAGGGAAATGCCCAAACATGAATAACAAAAAGCCTAATCTGTTTTTTCCCGCAGTGTAACAGCTTTGGAAGCAGCCCGCCTTCTGGCGTCGCTTAATTTGGCATAGTGTTTTTTCGTCGTATTTACGTCTGCGTGGCCCAGAACATCGGCCACCAGGTAAATATCCCCGGTCTCTCTATAAAGGGCCGTTCCGTAGGTACTGCGGAGCTTGTGGGGGGTAATGGTCTTGGCAGAGATGGCAGAAGCATATTTCTTCACCATTTTTTCTACAGCATCTACGCTGATCCTTTTTCTCTGACCGGAGAGGAACAGGGCGTCTTCATGGCCGGAGAGGGGAGTAATGGCATTTCTGGAGATCTCCAGGTAATCCCGCAAAGCCTTTTCCACCTCTTCTCCGAAGTACACGATCATCTCATTTCCTCCTTTTCGGAGGATACGGATCCCGTTATTCTTAAAATCAATATCTGATATATTCAGTCCTACCAGTTCCGAAACACGAACACCTGTTCCTAAAAGGAGAGTGACAATAGCAATGTCCCGGTACTTTTGCTTGTTATAGTGATAAAGTTTCACACCTGTAAGCTGATTTCCGTAATTTTCTATATAATCCAGAAGACTGGCCACCTCGTCTGGATCCAGCTGGATAATGGCTTTTTCCTTAATTTTGGGCATATCCACAAGTCTTACCGGGTTAGACGGTAAGAACTGTCTTTTACACAGATAATCATAAAAGCTACGCAGACAGGACATTTTCCTGGCGATTCCGGTGCGGGAATTGGTTTCCAGCTTGTTGTCCGGAGCCTTATAAGCCTTCAGATATTCCTGGAATTCCTCGAAATCCACAGGCTGGAGGCTGGCAAGATCCTGGATGGAAATATCAGCCATAGGCTTGGACATTAAAGCCGGATTAGATTCCTGAAGGAACCGGAAGAAAACCCGCAGATCATAGGCATAAGACAAACGGGTCTTGTCTGAGGTTGTAGGTTCCTTGGCCCGGAAATAATCCTTGACATATGGAGGCAGTTCCTGAAGAAATTCCCGAAGCTTTACTGTATTTTCAATTTTTTCCTGTTCACGATAGGTCATCGGCTTTGCCATAAAATCCCTCCAAAATCCTTATTTTGAGAGTAGTTTATCACAGATTCTGAAAAAAAACCAGACTTTTTCGGATAAATCTGTATTTGTCCGCTAAACTAATTTTTCTCAGGAAAAGGCTTTTCCAGTCTCCCGGGCCCAAAAGGCGCCGGATCATGTTTCTGAAAAAGCCGGTCTTTTTTACGTTCTTATTAAAAAATAAATATATTACTTCTCTGTTGTTGTCCCTATATACGGTCTTTTTTATGTTTAAAAGTATTTTCATCCAGCAGGATCGTAAAAGGTCCCTCATTGACCAGAGACACTTTCATTTTCGCTCCGAAAACGCCGGTCTGTACTACAGGGACTGTCTCCCGCAGTTTTTCAACCATATATTCATAGAGTTCCTCCGCCATCTGAGGATCCCCTGCCTCCACAAAACTGGGCCGGTTTCCTTTTCTACAGTTTGCGTACAGAGTAAACTGAGAAACCAGCAGGATTTCCCCTTTTACATCTGCCAGAGAAAGGTTTGTCTTTCCTTCACTGTCTTCAAATATCCGGAGATTTACCATTTTCCTGATATACTGATCTGCAGTCTCCCGGGTATCTTCCTGGCCCACTCCCAGAAAGACCAGAAATCCCTTTCCGATCTTTCCTACACATTTTTCTTCCACTTCCACAGAAGCGCTGCTGACTTTCTGGATCACTAATTTCATTATCCTGTCCTCTTTTCCTGTATACATTTAGCAGGCATAGATGCTTATCTGGCAGCCGCCTGCGCTATTAGTGTACCATAAATAAAAGGAGGAAAAAAGATTTCTTTTTTTCTGTTTCTGTGGTATGATTCATTAGGTCTTCAGAAAATTGTTATGAAATATCATCATTGAAAGGAATGAAAATAAATATATGAAATTACAGAAATTACTGAGCCTTACACGAAAAGCCGTTGACGAATTCGGTCTGATCGATCCCGGCGACAAAATTGCCGTAGGTGTTTCCGGAGGAAAGGACAGCCTGACTATGCTCTACGCTCTTCACGGCCTTATGCGGTTTTATCCAAATCCTTTTACTATAGAAGTGATCACCGTGGATCTGGGGCATCCGGGCTTTCAGGCAGATAAGATCGAAAATCTCTGTAAAGAATTAAACGTGCCCTTCCATCTTGTAAAAACAGAGATCGGTCCCATCATCTTTCAGGAACGAAAGGAAAGCAATCCCTGCTCTCTCTGTGCTAAAATGCGAAAAGGCGCCCTTAACACGAAGGCAAAAGAAATCGGCTGCAATAAAGTAGCCTATGCCCATCATAAAGATGATGTAGTAGAAACTATGCTTCTTTCCCTGATCTATGAAGGAAGATTCCATACGTTCTCTCCCAGAACCTACTTAGACCGGATGGATCTGACGGTGATCCGCCCTCTTCTCTTTGTAGATGAGGCAGATGTGATCGGATTTAAGAATAAATACGGTATTGAGATCGAGAAGAGTCCCTGTCCTGTAGACGGATATACCAAAAGGCAGTATGCAAAAGAACTGCTCCATGATATCTCCAAAGAAAATCCCGGGACAAAAGAACGGATGTTTACAGCTATCCGCAACAGCAATATCAACGGCTGGCAGCCAGTTAAGGAATCATGACCACTCCCAAAAAGAGATAAAATTACGCTCCGGAAGAAAAAATCTTCCGGAGCGCTTTCTTTAAGAATCCGTTTTTACTTTTTTATATGCCGTGCCGCGTCTTTTACTTCAATCGCTTTCAGGATCATTTCCACACAGCCTTCTATGCCCAGGATACCGCTGTCCAGACAAAGATGATAGCTGTTGGCGTCTCCCCATTTCTTGCTGGTATAATAGTTGTAATAACTGCTCCTCTGCTTATCTGTTTTCTGGATCCGGTCCTTTGCCTGTGCTGCGGAAAGTTCATATTTTTTGGAAATACGGTCTATTCTTTTATCCAGATCCGCATGGATAAAGACACTGATCGCACCGGGGTGCTCTGACAGAGCATAGTCGGCACATCTGCCTACCATGACACAGGATTCCTCGCTGGCGATCTTTTTTATAGCATCAAACTGAGCCAGAAATACCTTATGATTGATAGGCATATCTGTAAAAGCTGCTGAAGAATAGCCGAAGGAATAGGTATCCATTACAAGAGAATACAAAAAACTGTTCGTTGGCTTTTCATCATGATGCTCAAACAATTCCTGACAAATTCCGCTGTCTTTGGCTGCACGATCCAGCAGCTCTTTGTCATAACACTTCACTTTCAACTTTTCCGCTACTCGAAGGCCGATCTCCCGTCCTCCGCTGCCATACTGACGCGCGATCGTAACTACTGTATTAGCTGCCATACCACACACTCCTCTCCATAATGATGTGTTAATAT
>ERZ1090879.2158-NODE-2160-length-10063-cov-4.411871_pt1 | contig 10063 bp, 7 predicted proteins | sample MGYA00478472_ERZ1090879 | MGnify/ENA primary metagenome ERZ1090879 (study PRJEB33644, sample SAMEA5815723) | chicken gut metagenome | biome: Chicken; feature: Gastrointestinal Tract; material: Caecum | place: Ireland | collected 2019-01-01 | study: A study of the...
GGAGGGATGCGGGAGGGCGGGGCACGCCGAAGTCCCGGGTAAATGCAGTTGCTCCGGTAACGGTGCCGTCCGGGTATAGCGTCCGCGTACGGGGAGTGGGAGGGGAGGGGCTTGGAGCGACCGCGGCAAAGGTTCCGGGACCGGGCCGAGCGGTCCTGTGCAAATGCCGTGCGGAACAGACGGTATGGAGGTCCGGGATAACAGCGGCACGGGACCGCGAACGGGCCGGAACGTGGCCCCCGTCCTCCTGCATTCCGTCTTTGGAAAAAAGAGCCGGTCATCATGACATGACCGGCCCGTAAATTCCGCGATTTTCCGCGGTTAGCATTTCATGTACCCTTTGATGTAATGGTGGTGCGATCCGAAACGCTCGAAAGCGGCTTTGTCCAGCTCCTCCTGTGCCGAGGGGTCGGCGACGGAGATAATCAGACGGGCACGCTCCTGAAGCGTCTTGCCGTAGAGATCTACGGCGCCGTGCTCCGTTACGAACCAGTGGATGTGGTTGCGGGTCGTAACCACGCCGGCGCCCGGGGTCAGCACGGGAGCGATCTTCGAGATGCCTTTGTTCGTAACCGAAGGCATGGCGATGATGGCCTTGCCGCCCTTCGAAAGCGATGCGCCGTAGACGAAGTCGATCTGACCGCCGACGCCCGAATAGAATTTCGTGCCGAGCGAGTCGGCGCACACCTGTCCGGTGAGGTCGATCTGCAGGGCCGAGTTGATGGCCGTTACGCGGTCGTTCTTGGCGATGATGTAGGGGTCGTTCGTGTAGCCTACGTCCATCATCAGCACTCCCGGGTTGTCGTCGATGAAGTCGTAGACGCGCTGCGAACCCATCAGGAAGGTGGAGACCATCTTTCCCTTGTCGATGTTTTTGGCTTCGCCGTTGATGACGCCCTTTTCGACGAGCGGCAGTACGCCGTCGGCGAACATTTCGGTGTGGATGCCGAGGTTCTTGTGGCCGCCGAGCTGGGCCAGCACGGCGTTGGGGATGGCGCCGATGCCCATCTGGAGCGTCGCACCGTCCTCGATCAGCGCTGCGCAGTTGCGCCCGATGGCGGTCTCGATCTCGTTCGGCTCGGTGAAGTGGGCCTCCTCCAGCGGGGTGTCGTCCTGCACGAAGAGGTCGATCTTCGAGGCATGGATCATGGCGTCGCCGAACGAACGGGGCACGTGCTTGTTCACCACGGCGATCACATGCTCGGCGGTCTCCACGGCGGCGAGCGTCGCATCGACCGACGTGCCGAGCGAGACGTAGCCGTGTTTGTCGGGCGTCGACACTTGGATCATCGCCACGTTGCACGGCACGGCTCCGCTGCGGTAGAGACGCTGCGTTTCGCTCAGGAAGATGGGAATGTAGTCCGCATAGCCGCTCTGCGTAACTTTGCGGACATTGCCGCCCACGAAGAACGAGTCGAGCTGGAAGATCCCTTCGAATTCGGGTGCGGCATAGGGAGCCGGACCCTCGGTGTGGAGGTGATGGATGTGCACATCCCGGAATTCCTTGTTGGCGCCGCGCTCGCACATGGCCTTGATGAGGCATTGGGGAGCCGAGGCAACCGAGCTGAGGTGGATGTGGTCTCCGGACTTGATGACCTTCACAGCCTCCTCGGCGGTCGTAAACTTGATTTGGTAATTCATTTACTTGTAATGTATTTTGGTTAGGCAATTATGATCTTCTGCCGGAGATTCCGAGCCTGTTCCGGCCTCGGATCGCCGTCGTTCGTCGTCATGATTCGCCGCATGTGCGGTTTCACCTCTCCTTCGCGGAGCGCGTCCCGGGTCCGGCCCTTAGGCGCCGGCCTCTTGCCGGGATCTCCGCCGTGGGGCGTGTCTCGCCGCGCACTCCGGCAGGCTGGCCCCTTCGCGGGTCTTTCGGCCGGAGCGTGTGTCCCGGGTCCGGCTCTTCGGCGCCGGCCTCTTGCCGGGTCTCCGCCGTGGGGCGTGTCTCGCCGCGCACTCCGGCAGGCGGAACCCTTTAGCGGGTCTTTTGGCCGGAGCGTGTATCCCGGGTCCGGCTCTTCGGCGTCGGCCTTTTGCCGGGGTCTCCGCCGTGGGGCGTGTCTCGCCGCGCACTCCGGCAGGCGGGACCCTTCGGCGGTTCTTTCGGCCGGAGCGTGTGTCCCGGGTCCGGCTCTTCGGCGCCGGCCTCTTGCCGGGTCTCCGCCGTGGGGCGTGTCTCGCCGCGCACTCCGGCAGGCGGAACCCTTTAGCGGGTCTTTTGGCCGGAGCGTGTATCCCGGGTCCGGCTCTTCGGCGTCGGCCTTTTGCCGGGGTCTCCGCCGTGGGGCGTGTCTCGCCGCGCACTCCGGCAGGCGGGACCCTTCGCGGGTCTTTCCGCCGGAACGACCTCTCGAAGCAAGGCCGTCCGCATAAGGCGGACGGCCTGCGGAACGTTGCGTGTCGCGTTATTTGCGTTTCACTTCCACCTGCTCGTAGCCTTCGACGATATCGCCTATGCGGATGTCGTTGAACGACTCGATGTTCAGACCGCAGTCCTGACCGGCGCTCACCTCCTTCACGTCATCCTTGAAACGCTTGAGCGAACCGAGCTTGCCCGTGTAGATCACGATGCCGTCGCGGATGACGCGGATCGGAGTCGTGCGTTGCAGCTTGCCCTCGCGGACGACGCAGCCCGCCACGGTGCCGACCTTCGTGATCTTGAAGATCTCCAGCACCTCCACCGAGCAGACGATTTCCTCCTTCGTTACGGGTTCGAGCATGCCTTCGATGGCGTCCTTGATGTCGTTGATCGCGTCGTAGATGATCGAGTAGAGGCGGATCTCGATCTCCTCCTTCTCGGCCACGCGGCGTGCCGCGGCCGACGGACGCACTTGGAAGCCCACGATGATGGCGTTCGATGCGGCGGCCAGCAGGACGTCCGACTCCGAAATCTGCCCCACGGCGGCGTGGATCACGTTCACCTGCACGCTCTCCTTCGAGAGCTTGATGAGCGAACCGGACATGGCCTCCACCGAGCCGTCCACGTCGCCCTTGACGATGATGTTCAGCTCCTTGAACGAACCGATGGCGATACGGCGGCCGATCTCGTCGAGCGTTACGTGCTTCTGGGTCATGATGCCCTGCATGCGTTGCAGCTGGCTCCGCTTGTTGGCGATCTCGCGGGCCGAACGGTCGTCCTCCATGACGTTGAACGTGTCGCCCGCCTGCGGCGCTCCGTTCAGACCGAGCACCTGCACCGGTGTCGAGGGGCCGGCTTCCGTTACCTTCTTGCCGTTTTCGTTGAACATGGCCTTCACACGGCCCGTGTGCACGCCCGAGAGGATGACGTCTCCCACGCGGAGCGTGCCGCTTTGCACGAGAATCGTCGAGACGTAGCCGCGGCCCTTGTCGAGCGTCGACTCGATCACCGTGCCGCCCGCCCGTTTGTTCGGGTTGGCCTTCAGGTCGAGCATTTCGGCTTCGAGCAGCACCTTTTCGAGCAGTTTGTCGAGGTTCAACCCCTGTTTGGCCGAGATCTCCTGATCCTGATATTTGCCGCCCCACGATTCGACGAGGTAGTTCATCTGCGAGAGCTGCTCCTTGATGTGGTCGGGGTTGGCCTGCGGCTTGTCGATCTTGTTGATGGCGAAGACCATCGGCACGCCGGCGGCCTGCGCGTGGTTGATCGCCTCGATCGTCTGCGGCATCACGCTGTCGTCGGCCGCCACGATGATGATCGCCACGTCCGTGATCTTGGCGCCGCGGGCGCGCATGGCGGTGAAGGCTTCGTGGCCCGGGGTGTCGAGGAAGGTGATCTTCTGGCCGTTGAGCTCCACGCTGTAAGCGCCGATGTGCTGCGTGATGCCGCCGGCTTCGCCTTCGATGACGTTCGTCTTGCGGATGTTGTCCAGCAGCGAGGTCTTGCCGTGGTCGACGTGGCCCATGACCGTAACGATCGGCGGCCGCGGCACGAGATCCTCGGGGGCGTCCGCCTCGTCGTCGTCGTTGATGGCCTCCTGAATGTCCACCGAGACGAACTCGGTCTTGAACCCGAACTCTTCGGCCACGACCACGAGCGCCTCGGCGTCGAGCCGCTGGTTGATCGAAACCATGAGGCCGAGGTTCATGCAGGCCGTGATGACCTCCGTTACGGGCACGTTCATCATCGTCGCCAGTTCGCTCACGGTAACGAACTCCGTTACCTTGAGGATCGAACGTTCCTGTTCTTCGCGTTCGAACTCTTCGTTCATGCGTTCGGCCACGGCTTCGCGCTTGTCCTTGCGGTATTTCGCGCTCTTGCTCTTGGCGCCTTTCGACGTCAGACGGGCGAGCGTATCCTTCACCTGCTTCGAAACCTCCTCGTCGCTCACTTCGGGGCGGACCACCGGTTTGGGTTTGTTGTTCTTGTTCTTGCTGCGGCGACCCTCGCCCGGTTTGGGCTGATTGGGGTGCTGTCCGCCCCGTCCGCCTGCGGCATTCGCCCCCTGTGCGGGTTTGCCGCCGCCCTGTCCTTTCTGCTGTTGCTGGGCTTTGTTGACGTCTACCTTTTTCTCTTGCAGACGCTTGCGCTTGTGCCTGCCGCCCGGGACGAAGCCCGAGACGTCCATCGTTCCCAACACCTGCGGACCCGTGAGCACCGTGGTGTTCGGACGGAAGATGTTGTCCTTGGGCGCTTCTGCCGTCGGTGCGGGCGCCTCGGTCTCTGCGGGGGCGGCCTGAGCGGTCCGGGCGGCGGCCTCTGCTTCGGCGGCGGCCGGAGCCTCCGTCCTCGGCGCTGCGGGCGCCGTCTCTGCGGCCGCTGCCGGCTGTGCCTCTCCGGCGGCCGGAACGGCGGGCGCCTCGGTCCTGCTCGCGGCCGGCGCTGCGGATGCCGCCTGCGGGGCCGGAGCCGCGGGTCTGGGAGCCGGTACGGGGACCTTGGTTTTCGGATCGAGGTCGATCTTGCCGAGGATCTTGGGGTGGGGGATTTCGTCCTGCACGCTGATGATGCGGCTCTTGATGACGATCTCCTGCTCCTCTTCGCGGGCCTGCCGTCTCGCCTCGTCGAGCGTTACGGTCGCCTGCTTCTGTGCGATCCGCTCGCGGATGGATTCGCGTTCGCTGCCTGCGCCGCGGTTCGAGCCGAACTCTTTTTCAAGCACGGCGTATACGTCCGGTTCGACCGGCGTATTGGGCGAACCGTCGCTTTTGATGCCCTTCTTCTGCAAAAAGTCCGTGATGGTGTTCAGTCCCACGTTGAACTCCTTTGCGACCTGAATGAGCCTTAGTTTCTTTCCGTTTGTCATATATGTCTCCTCTCCTTGTTTTTTAGTGGGTTACTCCTCGAATTCGGCTTTCAGGATCTCGTAGACCTTCTGGGCCTGTTCGATTTCGAGGTCGGCACGGTTGGCGATCTCCTCGACCGTGAGTTCGAGCACGCTCTTGGCCGTGTCGCAGCCGGCGGCTTTCAGGGCGTCGATGATCCAGCCGTCGATCTCGTCGGCGAACTCCGTGAGGGCCACGTCCTCCTCCTCGACCTCGCGGTAGACGTCGATGTCGTAACCGGTGAGCATCTTCGAGAGACGGATGTTCAGACCGCCCTTGCCGATGGCGAGCGACACCTGATCGGGTTTGAGGTAGACCGAGGCGGTCATCTTCTCTTCGTCTATGGTGATGCTCGAAATCTTGGCGGGGTTCAGTGCTCGCTGGATCATCAGCTGCGGATTGGTCGTGTAGTTCACCACGTCGATGTTTTCGTTGCGCAGCTCCTTGACGATCGAGTAGATGCGCGAGCCCTTCATGCCCACGCATGCGCCCACGGGGTCGATGCGTTCGTCGTAGGACTCCACGGCCACCTTGGCCCGTTCGCCCGGGATGCGGACGATCTTCTTGATGGTGATCAGTCCGTCGAAGATCTCGGGCACCTCCTGTTCGAAGAGGCGTTCGAGGAATTGGTTGGCCGTGCGCGAGAGGATGATGCGTGGATTGTTGTTGTTCATCTCCACGCTCTTGACGATGGCCTTGATCGTATCGCCTTTGCGGTAGAAGTCGTTGGGAATCTGCTCCGCCTTGGGGAGTATCAGCTCGTTCTCCTCGTCGTCGAGGATCAGCACCTCCTTCTTCCACACCTGATAGACCTCGCCGGTGATGATCTCGCCGACCTTCTCCGAGTATTTCTCGTAGAGGCTGGCTTTTTCGAGGTCGAGGATGCGCGATGCGAGGTTCTGGCGCAACGACAGCACGGCCCGGCGGCCGAACGATTCGAGCCGCACCTGATCGGTGTACTCGTCGCCGATCTCGTAGGTGGGGTCGATGGCCTTCACCTCCGACACGGCGATCTGCATCTGCGGATTCTCGACCGCACCGTCTTCCACCACGACGCGGTTGCGCCAGATTTCGAGGTCGCCCTTCTCGGGGTTGATGATCACGTCGAAGTTGTCGTCCGTCTCGTACTGTTTCTGGAGCGTGTGGCGGAAGACGTCCTCCAATACGCCGATCATCGTGCTCTTGTCGATGTTTTTCAGCTCTTTGAACTCTGCAAACGTGCTGATAAGATTCAAGTTATCCATGGTCCGTATCTTTTGTTTTATATTATTTTCCTTGATCGTGCGGCAGCTGTGTGCCTATTCCCTCCGGCTGCTGCTCCCGGCTGGCTTTCCGTTGCGTCCGTTTTCCGGCTGCGGTCCTCAGCTTGCGGTTTTATCGCCGTGCCGGGTTTCCCGTTCCGTCCGTCCGGCAGTCAGTCGTTCGTTCGGGCTCTCCGTTGTGCGTCCGTTTTCCGGCTGCGGCCCTCGGCTTGCGGTTTTATCGCCGTGCCGGGTTTCCCGTTCCGTGGGGCTCCCGGACGTATCGGACTCTCTGCCGCCCACTTTCTTTGCCGCTTCTCTCTCTGTTGCCCCTCTCTGCCTTCTTCTCTCTCTGCCGCTTCTCTCTCTCTGCTGCCCCTCTCTGTCTTCTCCTCTCTTTGCAGCCCCACTCTCTGCTCCCTTCCCGGCTTTATCGTTGCGGCCGGCGCTTGGCCGGCATTATTTGAAATCGAGGTACTCTTTCGTGTACTTGATCTCCGAGAAGGGGTAAGCGCGCGTAACGGTTACGAGCTGTTTGCGTTTTTTGCCCTCCACGCTCTGCTTCTCCTCGTAGGAGAGGGTTACGCCCTCGTCGCTCACGCCGTCGAGCCGGGCTACGATTTTCACTCCGCTGAGGAGCAGCACTTCGACGGTCGAACCGACCAGCTTGCGGTATTGGCGCAGGCACCTGAGTTCGGAGCCGATGCCGGCCGAGGCCACCGTGAGCGAGAAATCCTCCTCGTCGCGGTCGAATTCCGCTTCGATGGCGCGGCTCAGCTCGACGCAGGCGTCGATCGAGACCGACGTGTCGCTGTCCACGAGCAGTTCCACTTCGTTCGCGGGAGTGCTGGTGCAACCCACCACGAAGAGGTCCGTGCCCTCCGTGATCCGCTGCGCCGCTGCGATTATCTTTTCGGTATCCATCATAGTATCAGTAAATAGTATCTTCCTCAGACCGGCCGGCTTCGCAGGGGGGGCTCATCGGCGCCCTCGGCTGCAACTACGAAATAAGGGGACATCCCGTCCCCTTACCTCATTGCGCGTCCGTCTTCCGACAATGCAAATATAACGCTTTTTTCTCAGATACCAATATAATAGGTCGGAAAAATTATTTTTCGGCCGAATAGGGCTTGATGATCCCGCGCTGCGACGAACGGATGAACTCCACGAGCCGGTCGCGCTCCTCGCTCGCGGGTATCGTTCGCTCGACCTCGTCGCAGCCGTTCTGGTAGTTCAGGCCGCTCTGGAAGAGGATGCGGCAGGCGTCGTGGATCTCGCCGATGCGCGCGGGCGTGAATCCGCGGCGCGAAAGTCCGATCTTGTTGATGCCCGCGAAACGCATCGTGTCGTTGCGCACGATCACATACGGCGGCACATCCTGCCCCAGCAGCGCTCCGCCCTGAATCATGGCATGGTCGCCGATGCGGGTCCACTGATGGACGGCGGCGTGTCCGCCGATCACCACCCAGTCGCCCACCTGCACCTCGCCGGCCAGCGACACGCGGTTGGCGAAGACGCAATGGCTGCCCACCACGTCGTCGTGGGCGATGTGTACGTAGGCCATCAGCAGATTGCGGCTTCCCACGACGGTCTTGCCCTTCGAGGCGGTGCCGCGGCTGATGGTTACGTATTCGCGGATGTCGTTGTAGTCGCCGATTTCGGCCGTGGTCGCTTCGCCCGCGAACTTGAGGTCCTGCGGCGTGCAGGAGACGGAGGCTGCGGTGTGGATCCGGCATCCCTTGCCGATGCGTGCGCCGTCGTGGATCACGGCTCCGGGGCCGATCCAGCAGTCGTCGCCGATCTGCACGTCGCCGGCGATGCAGGCGAAGGGTTCGACCGTTACGTTCCGGCCCAGCCGGGCATCGGGGTGGATGTATGCTAAAGGACTGATCATTGGGCTGTCTCTATTTTTTGTTCTTGACGATCTGGGCCATCATCAGCGCTTCGCAGGCGAGCGTCTCGCCGACGAAGGCTTTGCCTTCGCACACGGCCACGCCGCGTCGGATGGGTTCGAGCAGATGGATTTCGAATTGGAGCGTGTCGCCCGGGACGACCTTGCGCTTGAATTTCACGCCGTCGATCTTCATGAAATAGGTCGAGTAGTTCTCCGGGTCGGGCACCGTGCCCAGCACGAGGATGCCGCTGCACTGCGCCATCGCCTCGATGATCAGCACGCCCGGCATGACGGGCTCGTCCGGGAAGTGGCCCACGAAGAAGGGCTCGTTCATCGTAACGTTCTTGATGCCGGCCACCGACTGCTGATCGAGGTGGAAGATGCGGTCGACCAACAGGAACGGCGGGCGGTGGGGCAGCATGCGGCGGATGGCGTTGATGTCGTAGAGCGGCGCCTTGCGGCCGTCGTACTGGAAACGGGGCTTCTCGCCTTCGCGGCGGATGGTCTGCTTGAGCTGCTTCATGAACTCCGTGTTGGCATAGTGGCCCGGGCGCGTAGCCCACACGCGGCCCTTGATGCGCATGCCCAGCAGCGCGAAATCGCCCAGCAGGTCGAGCAGTTTGTGGCGGGCCAGCTCGTTGTTGAAGCGGAGCTGGAGGTTGTTGAGGTATCCGCCCGTGATCTCGATGTCCTGTTTGCCGAAGATCTGTTTGAGGTGGGCCAGCTGCTCGTCGGGCACGGGGTTCTCGACCACGACGATGGCGTTGTCCAGATCGCCGCCCTTGATGAGGTTCATCTTCATCAGCGGCTCCAGTTCGTGCAGGAAGACGAACGTGCGGCAGGGGGCGATCTTCGAGGCGTAGTCGTCGCCCGGGTTGAAGGTGGCATACTGATTGCCGATCACCTTCGAGTTGTAGTCCACGTGCAGCGAGACGGAGAATTCGTCGTCGGGGTAGAGGATGATCGCCACGCCCTTTTCGGGGATGGTGTAGACCATCTTTTCGGTTACGTGGTAGTAGCGGCGCTCGGCTTCGAGCTCCGCGAGTCCGGCTTCGAGCACGGCGCGGGCGTATTCCTTGGACGAACCGTCCATGATGGGGGTCTCGGGGCCGTTTATGTCGATGCGGGCGTTGTCCACGCCCAGCGTCCAGAGCGCCGACATGATGTGTTCTATGGTGCTCACGCGGTGTCCGTCCTTTTCGATGGTCGTGCCGCGCGAAGTGTCGACCACATAATCGCACAGAGCGGGGATTTCGGGGCAGCCTTCGATATCGGTACGCCGGAACACGATGCCGGTGTCGGCCTCGGCCGGATGGACGGTCATGCTCACCCGAACACCCGTGTGCAGGCCCTTGCCCGAAAAGGAGAGGGAGGACCTGAGCGTTTGTTGTTTTGTAGGCATAAGCGAGGGAATCTTGTTATATTTGCGCGCAAAGATAGGAAATTTTCGGTTAAAAATAGTACTTTTGCCCAAAATTGTGAAACGCACGGATGGCATCCACCGAACCCCATAGACCGCCGCGTCGGCCGCGCCTGCATCTGCCCTTCGAACAGCGGCGGAGCGACGTCGGCGAGTGGGCTTACGACCATCGCGTCGGGCTTTGCGCGACGCTGATCGCCTATTTGTTCCTTGCCATCGCCTTCGTGGCGGGCAGGATCGTGATTGACACGCGGCCCCGCT
>ERZ1090879.2162-NODE-2164-length-10054-cov-3.528453_pt1 | contig 10054 bp, 7 predicted proteins | sample MGYA00478472_ERZ1090879 | MGnify/ENA primary metagenome ERZ1090879 (study PRJEB33644, sample SAMEA5815723) | chicken gut metagenome | biome: Chicken; feature: Gastrointestinal Tract; material: Caecum | place: Ireland | collected 2019-01-01 | study: A study of the...
ATCTGCAATTTGCTGCACCTGCCTGCGCAGTCCGGTTCCAGCCGCGTTCTTGCGCTCATGAACAGGCGGTATACGCGCGAGCAGTATCTGGAAAAGATCGCGCTTCTGCGGGCGGAAATCCCGGAAGCGGAGGTGACCACCGATCTTATCGTGGGCTTCCCTACGGAGACGGAGGAGGACTTTGAACAGACGCTTTCTCTTGTGCGGGAAGCGGATTTTTCTTCGGCGTTCACATTTATTTATTCGCCGAGGACGGGAACCAAGGCGGCGCAGATGGACGGTCAGATCCCCGAAGAGGTTTCCAAGCGTCGCATCGCACGTCTCATCGAACAGGTCAACGAAAATACGCGCCGCAAAAGTGAGGCATATGTCGGGAAGGCGATCGAGGTGCTGTGCGAGGATTATGATGCGAAGAAGGGCCTCTATCTCGGGCGGGAGCCGCTCGGCCGGATGGGGTACTTTGCCAGTGAGACCGATCGCATCGGGGAATTTGTACAGATGAAAGTGACGCGCGCAAACGGCGTGTCGCTCTACGGGGAATTGCTGTAACGGAGGAAACACAATGGGGCTTTCGCCGATGATGGAGCACTACCTCTCCATGAAGGAGAAGTATAAGGACTGCGTGCTCTTTTACCGTCTCGGGGATTTTTACGAGATGTTTTTCGATGACGCCGTACGCGTCTCCAAGCTGCTCGATCTGACGCTGACGGGCAGGGACTGCGGGCTGAAGGAACGTGCGCCCATGTGCGGCATTCCCTTTCATGCCGCCGATTCCTATATTGCCAAACTCGTTTCGATGGGGGAACGCGTCGCCATCTGCGAACAGCTGACGGAGCCGACTGCGGGAAAGGGAATGGTGGAGCGCGACGTGATCCGCATCGTGTCCGCAGGAACGGTCATTGAGGAAAACCAGCTCGACGAAAAACGAAACAATTACATTGCATGCGCCTGCAAGACGGAGAACGGCTACGCGATGGCTTGGGCGGATATTACGACGGGCGAACTGTGCGCTTCCGAGGCGGGCGGGAAAGAGGGCGTGCTGTCCTCTTTGCTCAACCTCTCCGTGGCGGAAGTCATCTGCAATGACGCGCTCCTGCTTGAAATCAAGGACGATGCGGAGGCGCAGCGCGGCGCTTTGCCGCCCTTTTCCTGTTATCTTCCGCAGGCGTTTTTCCTGCCTGCTGCGGAGCGCGCCGTTCTCGAGCAGCTGAAGACGGCTTCGCTCGAGGCGCTGGGGCTGGAAGGGCGCCCTGCGATCGTCTGCGCCGTCGGCGCGCTTTTGGAGTATTTGCGCGAGACGCAAAAACACGCGCTCAGCAATATCAACCGCCTGCGGCTTGTAGATGCGAGCAAGAACATGTCGCTCGATGCGACTGCCGTGCGCAATCTCGAGATCCTGAAAAACAACGCTGAGGGCAAGAAGTACGGTTCTCTGCTGTGGCTTCTGGACAAGACAAAGACGGGGATGGGGGCACGGAAACTTGTCTCCATGCTCAGCGCGCCTCTTTTGGAAAAGCGTGAGATCGAACGCCGTCTCGATGCGGTGGAAGAGCTCTTTAAGGGAACGGTCGTGCGCATGGGGATCGCGGATATGCTTGGCGGCGTTCGTGACATCGAGCGCCTGACAGGGCGCGTGTCTAACGGGAATATCCAGCCGCGGGACTGTCTTTTGCTTGCAAGCTCGCTTACAGCCGTGCCCAATCTCAAATTCCAGCTCACGGGGTTTTCTTCCGCGCTCCTGCGTGAAATTTCCGCGGAGCTTGTCGATACCGCGCCGGTATGCAAATTGCTGGAGAGCGCCATCGCGCCCGAAGCGACTACGCTGAAGGAGGGAAATTATATCCGCCGCGGCTATAACGCGCAGCTGGACGAGCTTCGTGCGGTCAAGGATGACGGCAAGTCCCTTGTGCTGGAGCTGGAAACGCGCGAGCGCGAGCGCACGGGCATCCGCACGCTGAAGGTTGGCTTCAACCGCGTCTTCGGATACTATATCGAGGTAAGCAACTCTTTCAAAGATAAGGTACCCTATTCCTATGTACCCCGTCAGACGCTTGCGAACGGCGTCCGTTACACGACGGAGGAATTGAAGGAGCTGGAGGGGAAAATTCTGGGCAGCAGTGATGCGGCGAGCCGTCTGGAGGAGCATCTCTTCGGGGAGATCGTGCAGATGCTCGCCCGGAACATTCCCGTGTTTCAGCGGATCGCGGAAGCGGTCGCCATGCTCGACTGTCTCGTGTCCCTTGCGGCCGTCGCCAAGGAAAATAAGTATTGCCGTCCGGAGATCGCCGAGGACGGCGCGCTCGAAATTGAAGAGGGACGGCATCCCGTCGTGGAAGCGATCTCCAAAGAGCGTTTTGTTCCCAACGACTGCACGTTGGATAACGATGCATCGCGCACAATGATCATCACGGGACCCAACATGGCGGGAAAGAGTACCTATCTCAGGCAGGTGGCGCTCATCACGTTCATGGCGCAGGTTGGCTCGTTTGTGCCTGCCAAACGTGCGCGCGTACCGCTGACCGACCGCATCTTTACGAGGATCGGCGCGAACGACAACCTCATTCTCGACAGAAGCACCTTCATGGTGGAGATGACGGAGGTCGCCAACATTCTGCGCAACGCTACGCCGAGGAGTCTGCTCATTCTCGATGAAGTGGGCAGGGGGACGAGTACGTTCGACGGATTGTCGATCGCATGGGCGGTCATTGAATATCTCACGCAGAATGTGCGCGCCAAGACGCTGTTTGCCACGCATTTCCACGAACTGACCGAACTCGAGGGCAAGCTGGAAGGGGTAAAGAATTATAAGATCGGCGTGCGCGAGATCGCGGGGAGCATTGTTTTTTTGAGAAAGATCGTGCGGGGCGGAGCTTCGCGCTCTTTCGGCGTAGAAGTTGCTGCGCTTGCAGGGGTGCCGGAGGAAGTCACTTCCCGCGCAAAAGTCATTCTGAAGGAATTGGAGCGCGGAGAAAAGAAGCGCATCCGCGAGCATGGGCAGCAGGTTGAGGAAGAGGAGCCTGCGGAAGAGCCGCTGCCCGATCTGCGGCAGGAACTGCGTGAGATCGACGCCAATCAGCTTACGCCCATGCAGGCGCTCGCGCTCATATCCGAATGGAAGGAGAAATATCAGTGAAAATCAATGTCTTGGCGCCGAACGTCTATAACAAGATCGCGGCAGGGGAGGTCGTGGACCGTCCCTATTCCGTCGTCAAGGAGTTGGTGGAAAACGCGATCGACGCGGGAGCGACGGAAATTTCCGTCGAGATCGAAAAGGGCGGCAAAAAGCTCATCCGCGTGACGGACAACGGAAGCGGTATTGCAAAGGAGGATCTTCCGCTTGCCTATTCCTCGCATGCGACGAGCAAGCTCAGGACGGCCGACGATCTGTTTTTCATTCATACGCTCGGATTCCGCGGCGAAGCGATCGCTTCCGTTGCGGCGGTCTCCCGTATGGAGATCGTTTCGCGCACGGCAGACGGGGAGGCGTACGTACTTTCCTGCGAGGGCGGTTCGCTCGGAGAGGTCCTGCCTGCGGCGGGGGCAAAAGGAACGGTCGTCACGGTAGACGATCTGTTTTTCAATGTGCCTGCGCGCTTGAAATTCCTCAAATCAGATGCGCAGGAGGAGGCGGACATCGGCAGCGTCATGGCGCGGTTTTTGCTGTCCCGTCCCGAAATTTCCTTCACATATATTGCGGACGGAAAGACAAAGTATCGTTCGTTCGGCGACGGGCTCTCCGCGGCGCTCGTTGCCGTGTACGGGGCGGATGCGCTTGCCAATTGCACCGAGATCCGCGCGGACAAACACGGGATAAAATTGCACGGATTTTTGGGGAACAGAAATTATTACAAGGCAAACCGCACCTATCAGAGCCTGTTCGTAAACGGGCGGTATGTCGTCAACCAGACGGTGGGCGCGGCGGTGACCAATGCCTATGCCGGCTATCTGATGAAGCGGCAGTATCCCTTCTATGTGCTCTTTCTCGACGTCCCTCCCGAAGCGGTGGACGTCAACGTGCATCCGAACAAGGCGGACGTGCGCTTTGCCGACAATCAGATCATTTACGGAAGCGTTTATTCCGTTGTTTCTGCCGTTTTGGACGGAAATTCGCGGGCGCTCGAATATCTTGCCGTTCCGCCGAAAGCTCCCGAAAAACAGGTGCAGGAGAGGGAAACGGAGGATCCCGTGCCGATTGTTTTGCAGAACGGGGCGCGCGGAACGGCCGGAATGAGCTATGCGGAGGCGAAACGTGAACTTGCGTTTGACGTGACCATTCCCAAGGGAAACGAGCCGCGTTTTTTGGAAGAAGATGTCCGCATGGAAGTGCGTCAGCCGGTCGCGTCGTCTGCCGCTGTGTCCGAGACGCCCGCCGAAGACGCGTTTGAAGAGAACCGCAGGCTGCTTGCCGCACAGGCGGCAAAGGCAAGGCAGGAGCATATCGATCCGTCGGAACTCGTCTATAAGGGAGAATTGTTCCGCACCTATCTCATCTATGAGGCGGGAGACAGTGCGTATTTTATCGACCAGCATGCAGCGCATGAGCGGATCCTCTTTGACCGTCTGCAAGCCTCCTGGGAGGCGCGAGCGGTCTCGTCGCAGCCGATGCTGATCCCGTTTGTGCTCTCGCTCAACGGACAGGAGTTTGCCTTTCTCGAAAGAAATTTTTCCGTGCTGCGCGAGATCGGGTTTGAGATCGAGGAATTCGGCGATACGAGCGTGCGCGTTTCGGCGGTTCCCGCCGACCTGATGGGAATGGATCTGAATGCGTTTTTCGGGAACGTGCTTTCCTCGATGGAGAGTCTGCGCGCGATCCGTCTTTCGGAGATCCTGAAGGACAAATTGGCGACCGCTGCCTGCAAAGCCGCGGTGAAGGGCGGCGAGCGGCTTACGGAGAACGAAGTCCGTGCGCTTGTGGAACAGATGGGCGGCGATGTCGGGATGAAATGCCCGCACGGGCGTCCTGCCGTCGTCAAAATGAAAAAGAGCGAATTTGAAAAGCTCTTCAAACGCATCGTATGAAGGTTCTTGCGATCTGCGGGGCAACCGCCTCGGGAAAAACGGCGCTTGCGGTCGAGTGTGCAAAGCGGCTGAACGGGGAAGTGGTTTCCTGTGACGCGCTGCTCGTCTACCGCGGTCTGAATATCGGCACGGCAAAACCGACGGCGGCGGAAATGGGCGGGGTTGCACATCATCTGATCGACGTTGCCGATCCGCGCGACGCTTTTTCCGTGCATGATTTTGAAACGCTTGCGCTGCCCGTGGTCGAAGAGATCATTGCGCGCGGGAAACTGCCTGTGCTCTGTGGGGGCACGGGCTTCTATATGAATGCGATCCTGTTCCAAAGCGGGTTCGGTCATGTTGCCGCCGACGCTTCCGTGCGCGCCAGATATGAGGCGTACGCTGCGGAAAACGGGAGAGGGGCGTTGCATGCGTTGCTTGCCGAACGCGATCCTGCAAGTGCGGAAAAATTACATCCGAACGACGTGAAGCGCGTTGTCCGCGCGCTTGAGATCTACGATCTCACGGGCAGAAAAAAATCCGATCAGCGGGATACGCGCGTGCCGCGCTACCCGTATGAGGCGTTTGCCTTCGACTATCCGCGCGAAACGCTGTATGAGCGTATTGCCGTGCGCACGCGTGCGATGATGGATGCCGGGTTGGTCCGGGAGGTGGAGGGGCTGCTTGCCGGCGGAGTTCCCCAAAATGCGCAGTGCATGCAGGGGATCGGCTACAAAGAAGTCGTTGAATGTCTGAAAAATGGCGATTCGCAAAGTACTATGTCTGACATAATAGAAAAAAATACGCGAAATTACGCCAAACGACAGCTCACTTTTTTCAAAAAAATGCCCAATTTGCATTGGCTCAGGCCGACCGATCCGATTTCGGCGGCGAAGGAGATCGAAAGGTATTTATGACGGTTGAGGAGAGAATTTCCGCAGCGGAACAAAAACTTGCGCCGATGTTTGCGCGGATCGATAAGATTGCGCTTCTGAATCAGGAAAAGGTGCTTCGTGCGTTCCGTGAAGAGCGCATTGCGCTGCGGCATTTTGCGGCGACTACGGGTTACGGATACGGCGACGAAGGGCGGGATGCGCTCGGACGCGTATATGCGCGTGCATTCGGGGCGGAACGGGCAGTTGTTTCTCCCGCGCTGTTGAGCGGCACGCATGCGCTGACGGTCGCGCTGTTCGGCATCCTTCGTCCCGGGGACCGTGTTTTGTGTGTGAGCGGAACGCCCTATGACACGCTGCGCGGCGTCGTTTGGGGAAAGGGAAACGGTTCGCTTTCGGATTTCGGGATCGCGTTCGACACGGTGCCGTTGGATGAAAACGGGAAGGTTGATTGTCTCGCCGTGCGGGAGCGCCTTCGCGCAGGCGGGTATCGGATGGTATATCTTCAGCGATCCCGCGGTTACGAACTGCGCGATTCCTTTACCGTCGATGAGATCGGCAAGGTCTGTTTCTGCGTGCGGGAAAGCGGTTTTTCGGGCTGTATTTTCGTCGATAACTGTTACGGCGAATTTGTGGAGGAGCGGGAACCGACGGAAGTCGGCGCGGACCTGATCGTCGGCTCTCTCATCAAGAATCCCGGAGGCGGGCTTGCGCCGACGGGCGGATATATTGCCGGACGGGCGGACTATGTGGAACGGTGTGAAAATCGTCTGACGGCGCCTTCGGTCGGCGGCGAGGTTGGTTCCTACGCGTACGGGTATCAGCTCTATTTTCAGGGGTTCTTTCTGGCGCCGCACGTCGTTGCGCAGGCGCTCAAGGGCGCGCTGTTGATCGGTCAGTGCATGCAGGAGCTTGGCTACGCCAATTATCCTGCGCTCGATCGGCTGCCTCCCGACATCACGCGTGCGGTGCGCTTTGATACCGAAAAGCAACTCACCGATTTTATTCAGTCCGTACAGGATGTTTCTCCGGTGGATTCCTTTGTGAAGCTGGAAGCGTGGGATATGCCGGGGTATGATTGTAAGGTCATTATGGCGGCAGGGACCTTCAATTCGGGCGCGAGTATTGAACTGTCTGCGGACGCGCCCATCCGCGAGCCGTACGTCGCCTATTTTCAGGGTGGTCTGACGTATGAACATTGCAAACTTGCCGTCCGCGAAGTTCTGAAAAAATTGCTTTCCTGATCATAAAAAATGCGCGCCGCTGCGGGCGCGCGTTTTTTTATGCAAGATATTCGGAGCGCTCTTCCCCGCGGACGCGTTCGGCGTTGTTTTCCGCAAGCCGTTCGAACAGAGTAAGGGGATGTTCCCGTTTTTTCAGTTTTTCGGTGAAGCGGGCGGAAAAAGCGAGGAAGATCAGATAGATATACGGCATGCCGAGGTTGGTTTCGAGCAGGGAATTGGTGACAAGCGTCAGAAGTTTGTCTGAAAAATTTTCAAATCCGGCGCTGCGGATCCCGCCCAGAAGCAGACCTGTTTCCCATCCGAACTGCACCAGAATGCCGATTGCGAGCAGCCAGAGCAAATTGACACGCCGGGATCGGTCTTTCTGAAAGAGGTTCCAGACGATGAGCCCCGCGTAGCCGAGAAAGAGGAGCAGCGCCATCCAACCGTGGTAGGAGCCCGTTGTCCGTTGGATGATGATGGGCGTCTCATGACTGCCGAACGTCGAGGCGAGCATCGGACAGCAGAGCCACCAAAGGAGAATAAAGACCGACCATTCAAGCAGATGTTTGTCCTTTGAGATCCACAGCCAGATCCATACGAAATTGGTGAATCCGTAGCTCATCGACATCCAGAGCAGCACGCCGAACAAGTCGCCGTTCTGAATGCTGCGGGCGTGAAATACAAGGTGAAAGAGTCCGTAATCTACTAAAAAGTAGATCACGCCGAAGCAGAGCCCGACAAGCACCGTCATATATTTTCTGCGGAGCAGCAACAGCACTGCAAAAATAATCAGAAATGCGATGTCCAGCCAGATATAGAGCGGATAAAACTGTCTCCGCGCAATGATTTCGTTCATCTTTTCTGCCTTGTCATATATTTTTATTACAGTATAGCGCATCATTCTGCGCTTGTCAAGTTTTCGGCGGAAAAAGTCGGAATTATTGCTTTGCATCTTGACATATGCGGCGGGGTATGATACCATGAAGAAGGTATGCAACAGGCATACGGAGGTGGAAAATGGAAAAAGAGATCAACGAAAAGCGCGCGCGGGAAAAGAACGGCTGGGTGATGCTCGTTGTTGTGCTGCTTGTGATGATCGGCGGAATTGCCATGTTTGCCGTCGGGGCGGTATACACGGATCAGATCCCGGCGCTTGCCGCGATCATGGTCTTGGGGATCGTGCTGTTTTTTGTGGGGATCGTCATGCTATGCGGATTCAAGACGCTTCAGCCGAACGAGTCCTATGTCTTTACGCTGTTCGGAAAATACTATGGCTCCCTGAAACGCGACGGATTTTATTGGGTAAATCCGTTCTGCGCGGCGGTCAATCCTGCGCGCGCGACGATGGGCTCTGCCAAAAAACTCTCGCTGAAAGCAATGACGCTGAATAACGAAAAGCAGAAGGTCAATGACGAAGAAGGCAATCCCATTGAAATCTCCGTTGTCGTGATCTGGCGCATTACGAATACAGCACGTGCGGTATTCAACGTGGACAACTACATGGCATATCTTTCAACGCAATGCGATGCGGCGATCCGTCAGGTTGCACGGCAGTATCCCTATGATGTTTCGTCAAACGGCGATGAAAAATCGCTGCGCGGATCGGCGCAGGAAGTTGCGGACATTCTCAAAGAGGAAATTCAGACGCGCGCCGATATGGCAGGGATCGAGATTCTGGAAGCGCGTATTTCGCACCTTGCATATGCGCCGGAGATCGCTGCGGCAATGCTGCAGCGGCAGCAGGCATCGGCGATCATCGCTGCCAGACAGAAGATCGTGGAAGGGGCTGTTTCCATGGTGAAAATGGCGCTCGATAAGCTCTCGGATGAAGAGATCGTCACGCTTGACGACGAAAAGAAAGCGCAGATGGTCAGCAATTTGTTGGTGGTGCTGTGCGGAAATAAGGATGCGCAGCCCATTGTAAACAGCGGTAGTTTGATGTAAATAGAAAAAACAGACCTATTTTGATAGTATTATGTGTGGCATAATACATCAGTGTTTGGGAAAAGCATGCGTTGATTTCCCATTGTGGTTGTATGGCTCGTTATTTTTGACGGGGACAGGCATCGTATGACATTTCAGGAATATATTGCATCCGGACCTTTTCAGCGACAGCTTTCCGATCTGAGAAAGGGAAAACAGTTCAGAAAATGGCTGTGGATTGGACCGGTTGCGGGCATTTTGTTGCTGATCGGCGCGCTCGTCTGTATGGACTGGCTTCCGGAAGAGATGAGAACGCCGGCGCTTCAGACGCTTGGGATCGTGCTCGGGGCAGTCGGCTTCGCGGTAGTGATCATATTTTCGTTGATCGGTGCAAAGCTGAGCGGGCGGGATGATAACGGAAGGCGCAAACCCGTATATGCCGCAGCGTTGCTGCTATACGCACGGGAATTTCTTGCCGACGGATGGCATGCGGAAAACGGTCTGCTTTCCTTTGTTATCGAAATTGCGGCGGAAGATAACCGTCAGTTGACGGGCGCCGTATTGGAGCGTGCGGATCATCGCCTTGAGATCGATCTGAGTGCATTTCTGCAGACGCTTGAACCGTCGGACGTTGCGTATCTGGTCCTTTACGGGATGTTTACCTATCTCGATCGGAGCGCGGTCTCGTTGACGGCGATCCGCTGTTCCGTCCGTCTGAAAGGGAAGCAGGGGAAAGACGAATTTCTCTATCGGAACGGGAAATGGACCTGGAACGGACGGATATGGAAGGGATATTATCGGCAGATCTTGCGCTATGCGCGAAAGAAGGGGATTTGCGCAGATTGAAACAACTATAAAAAAGACGGGCATGATGCTATGCACCCCAAAAGTTGGACAAACTTTTGGAGGTGCATATTTTTATGGCAAAAAAAGGAAACAAGCAGAAAAAGTATAGCGCGGAGTTCAAGGGATCTGTTATAATGGATATGCGCGAAAACCATTTGGGCTACAGGG
>ERZ1090879.2168-NODE-2170-length-10029-cov-10.231402_pt1 | contig 10029 bp, 23 predicted proteins | sample MGYA00478472_ERZ1090879 | MGnify/ENA primary metagenome ERZ1090879 (study PRJEB33644, sample SAMEA5815723) | chicken gut metagenome | biome: Chicken; feature: Gastrointestinal Tract; material: Caecum | place: Ireland | collected 2019-01-01 | study: A study of...
AGGCGTGGAGAAGGAATTGATACTCGAATTTCTGGGGAATAGCTCCGGCTACGGCTACGGCAACGGCTCCGGCTACGGCGACGGCTCCGGCGACGGCTCCGGCGACGGCAACGGCTCCGGCGACGGCAACGGCTCCGGCGACGGCTACGGCGACGGCTACGGCTACGGCAACGGCTCCGGCGACGGCAACGGCTCCGGCTACGGACTGAAGTGCATCAATGGCGAGGAGATATACTCGATCGATAACATCCCTACTGTGATCCGACAGATCCATGGTGACATCGCAAAAGGGGCCATGCTCAACAACGATTTGACGTTTACCGAGTGTTATGTCGTGAGGCGAGACGGCAAATTTGCTCACGGAGAGACCCTTAGAGATGCGATGGACGCTCTTACCGAAAAATTATTTATGGGGATGTCGGAGGATGAGCGCATCCAGAGTTTTATCGATGCGCATGAGCATGGGAAGACCTACCCCAACAAAGACTTTTTTGCGTGGCATCACCGTCTTACCGGCAGCTGTGAGGCCGGCAGAAAAAAGTTCATCCGGGACCACGGTATCGATATGGATGCGTCCATGACCGTTGATGAGTTCATCGCGTTGACCCGAGATGATTACGGGCGCGATACGATAAGACGGTTGGAGGGGCAGTGGAATGAAACGTGAATCTATCTTTCTCTGCCGCCCCTGCGCGGTGCGGCTGATGGAAGCCTTCTCTGTCGTCCCTCTCCCGGGTAGGACGGAGAAGGGCACCTGTGCCGAGTGCCGGAAGCGGCGCTACGGGCAGAAGTATGTGGTGGGGGCGAGCAAGTGATGCCCTGGAGAGTCCGCCGCATCTATCTCCCCTGGGACGATGCCCAGGCCCGTCTCCCCGCTGGGCTCTGCGCCCGCTGCGGCGCAGAGCTCTATGGGGACGATACGCTCTTATGTAATGAATGTGAGGAGGAATTGGAACATGACCGAGACATTGATGAACAGGCCGAGCCAGACCCGCATGGGTGAGTATAACGAGAGCAAGGCTCTCTCCGAGATCAAAGGGAAAATGTACCTCGCCCGGCAGTTCCCCCGGGACCCAAATTGGGCCCTTCAATCGGCGTTGGAGGAGTGCCGCCGGAAAGAGCTGGCAGAGGCCGCTCAGTATGAGTTCCCCAAGGGGGAAAAAGTAGTAAAAGGCCCGTCCATTCGGCTGGTGGAGGTGCTGGCCCGCCATTGGTGCAATCTTCTGAGCGGAGTGGACGAGCTGGAAACGAAAGACGGAGAGAGCGTCATCAAGGCGTTTGCCTGGGACCTGGAGACCAACGTATCCGACGAGAAGACCTTTACCGTCAAGCACGAGCGCACCACGAAGCAAGGCACATACAAGCTCAAGGACGAGCGCGACATCTATGAGATGGTGGCGAACAAGGGCGCCCGACGCAAGCGCACCTGCCTCCTGTCCGTCCTCCCGGGCTGGTATGTAGACGCCGCCGTTGCGGCCTGTGAGGAGACGCTGAAAGCCTCTTTGACCCAGGGAAAGAGCATGGAAGAGGTCATCTCTAGCATCGTCGCGTCCTTCCAGGAATTTGGCATCTCCCCGGCGCAGATCGAAGAAAAACTCGGCAAGGAGATCGGCAGCCTGTCCAAAAACGATGTGGTCAAGCTGCGGCACCTCTATTCCGCGATCAAAGATGGTTTCGTGAAGGCCGCCGATGCGTTCGGGATGGCGCAAGAGACGCCGGAGCTCCCCTCCGACAGCGAGGCGGCGGACCTGGATGCGCTGAACGCACGGCTCACGGGAGGGATCCACGATGGTGTTGACGAGGGATAACTACTACACTCCAGAGGCCGACTGGGAGTACATGTCTTGCTCCCAGTATCAGGGCTGGTGCGAATGCGAGGCAAAGCAGCTCGCGAAACTGCGCGGCCGGTGGGTGGACGAGCCCAAGGAGGCGTTCCTCGTCGGGAACTATTTCCATACCCACTTCGAAGGCACGGAGGCCCATGAGCAGTTCTGTGAAGAGCACTTCGAAGAGATCTTCAAGACAAAGACCACTAAGGCCGCCGGGACGGTCATCACAGGCAAGCGCGCCCCATTCGAGCTTGCGGACAAGATGATCGCCGTGGCGGAAGGCGACGAGCTCATCCGGTCCCTTCTGGATCTTCCGGGTGAAAACGAGAAGATCATGACCGGCTCACTGTTCGGCATCCCTTGGCGGATCCGGGTAGATAAGTATGTGCCGGACGGCCGGCTGGTCATCGACTACAAGACCGTCGCGAATATCAACGAGCTCAAGTGGGATGCCGGGCTCCGCGAAAAAGTGACCTTCATCGACGCATATGGGTATATGATGCGGGCCGCCGTCTACTCCGAGATCGAGAAGCAGTACGCTGGAGCGAACACGGACCCCCATTTCATCATCATCGCCATATCCAAGCAGGACTACCCGGACAAGGACGTATTGGAGCTCAACCACAGGCAGCGGTATGACTATGAGCTGGAACAGATCAAGGAGCGCATACAGCACATCCAGCGGGTCAAAGAGGGGATCCAGAAGCCTACCCGCTGCGGAACATGCGATTACTGCCGCGCCACGAAGAAGCTGTTCGCCATCCGTCCGTATTTCCGCCTGATGCCCGAGTTCAGAGAGGGGCGTGAAGAAGACTATGCCGCAGATGAAGACGCCGGATCGGGAGAGGTGCTGGCTGACGCACAGGAGGAGGCCGACGTGGATAGTGTGCCCGCAGTGCGGCCAGCCGATCCAGTGGAAGAAAACTGACGTTGACGGCTGGGTCCCATGTGACCCAGCCCCCGTCATCTTCGTTCGCGGCGGCAGGAAGAAGATGGTGAAGCGCCGCGATTTGATCGACGGGTGCGAGGTATGGTCCCCCAAACAGCAGCATACGGCCAAGCTCGAATACGCCTGGCTGCCCCATTTCTATTCTTGCCCTGTCCTGAAGCGGGAGAGGGCAGAATGGGCGCTCTCAAAACGATCAGAGGAGGGATCTCATGGAGCCTATGGCGCTCGAACTGCAAAATAAAGTGGACCGGGAATCGGTGGCTATGGCACTGTTCCGGGCCGGTTACACCGTCAGGGAGCGGAAGAAGAAGGACAACGGGAAAACAGTGGTGTATCTGGAGTATTGGAGGGGATAACGCATGCTAAACAGGATCCTTCTCCAGGGGCGGCTGGTGGCCGACCCTGAACTGCGGCACACCCCCTCCGGGGTGGCCGTGGCCTCCTTCCGTCTGGCGGTGGACCGGGACTTCAAGGACCGGGAGACCGGCGAGAAGAAAGCCGACTTCATCAACATCGTGGCCTGGCGGAGCACCGCGGAGTTCGTCTCCCGGTACTTCAACAAGGGCCGGATCGCCGTCGTGGACGGGCGTCTCCAGATACGGGATTACACCGACCGGGACGGCAACAAGCGCACTGCCGCCGAGGTGGTGGCGGAACACGTCTACTTCGGTGATACCCAGCGGGACGCCGGGAGCGGCAGCAATGGCGGTTACAGCGGCGGGTATTCCGCCCCTGCGTCCGCTGCCCCGTCTCCCAGCGCGGCCGTTCCCCCTCCGGCGTACTCTGCGCCCATGGGCGGCGGCCAGCTCTCCGAGCTGGACAACGATGACGGAGATTTTCCGTTTTAACTGAGATCCGCAAAAAGAGCGGATATATGAGGGACATATATGGCAAGAGATTTTGTTTGTCTGTACCACTCCTATTTGGACGCGATACAGGCACTCGGTGACGCCGAGAGAGGACGGCTGATGACGGCAATGCTGGAATACTCATTGACGGGAGCGGCCGGAGAACTTGGCGGGAACGAGAAATTCATCTGGCCTCTTATCAAAGCCCAGATCGACAGGGACACGGCAAAATATGAAACCCAGTGCAAAAGGAACTCGGAGAACGGGAAAACCGGTGGCAGACCCAAAAAGCGAAAAAACCCACTGGGTTTTTCAGAAAGCGAAAAAAGCCAAGGAGAAGGAGAAGGAGAAGGAAAAGGCAAAGGCGAAGGAAAAGGCGAAGGCGAAGGAAAAGGCGAATCCCCTTCGGGGAGCGTATCGCGCTTCGCGCCGCCCACTGTCGCCCAGGTCGCCGCTTACTGCGCTGAGAGGCAAAACGGCATAGACCCGCAGCGATTCGTGGATTTCTACGCCTCGAAGGGCTGGAAGGTCGGCCGGGAGCCCATGAAAGACTGGAAGGCGTCGGTCCGCACTTGGGAGCACCGCCGTGACCAACCGGCACCTTCGGCTCCTGCACCAAGCGGCCGGCGGCCGAGCTTCGCTGAGATCGCGGCAAAGCTGGCGGAGGAGGGGAGATCATGACGCTGGAAGAGACTGGGGTCATCATGGACATCCTGGCGGCGGCATACCCCCGCTTCTACGCCGGGCGAGATGCGAATGACCTGAAGAAGGCCGTGGAGCTGTGGGCGGGGATGTTCGCGGAAGACGATGTGGTCCTGGTGGCCGCCGCAGTCAAGGCCCTGATCGCCACCGACGACAAGGGCTTCCCGCCCCATATCGGGGCCGTGAAGGCCAAGCTCCGGCAGATCACCGAGCCGCAGCAGATGGACGCCGCCACCGCCTGGGGGCTGGTCATGAAGGCCACTCAACGGGCCCTGTATGGGAGCAGGGAGGAGTTCGGCAAGCTCCCGGAGCTGGTCCGACGGGTGGTGGGCAGCCCCCGGCAGCTCAGAGCCTGGGCCATGATGGACGCGGAGACGGTGCAGTCCGTCGTCGCCTCCAACTTCCAGCGGGCCTACCGGGCCCGGGCACAGTCCGACCGGGAGTATCAAGCGCTCCCCGCCGACGTGAAGAAGCTGATCTCGGCGGCGGCCGACCGTCTGGCGCTGGAGGGGAGAAAAGAGTGAGACTGTACATCGACTACCCGCCTACCAAGGCGGGGAAGGCCGCTTGGAACAAGCGCTTCGGGCTCAATGCCTACTACGCCGGGAAGCACTACCAACAGCGGAAGCGGGACGCGGAAGAGCTGCACTGGCTGGCCGCAGCCGCCATGAAGCGGGCCCGCATCCGCCGGGAGATGGTCAGGGGACCCGTGGAGGTCCGCTTCCGCTGGGACGACGGGCTGGATGTCGACAACCACGCCGTCCTGGGGAAAGCCTTCCTGGACGCTATGAAGGGCTACCTTCTGCCGGATGATAACAGGCGGTGGGTGAAGCGCGTGACACACGAATTTTGGGACGGCGGACGCATCATGATCGAGGTCCTGCCGTGGAAAGGAGACCAGAATGAAAACGAAAAAGACCGGACTGGTGGCGCAGCTCCGCCGCCGCGTGACTGAGCTGGAGCGGGAGGTATCCGCCGGGAGAGACCGGCGGCAGCGGATGTTCCGGGAGCTGTGCCGGGTCAATGGGGTGCTCTCCGAGACGCGGCAGCAGCTGGCGGCGGCGCAGTTCATCCTGCATGCCTCCCACGCCTTCCTGGCGGCGAGATACGGGGCGGAAGTCGCTCCGGGGGTGTGGGAGCTTCCCCTCCCCATTTCCGGCCTCCAGGAGGCGCAGGCGTGGACCGTGGAGCTCAAGGACGAAACGTTGCGGGTCAGGAAGGGCGAGGACCATGCTGGGTGACTACGGGCCTCTCGTCAACGCCCGGCGCCCCTGGGCCACCAGGAAGCAGGAGGGCATCGGGGCCGGCCGGAAGAAGAGCGCGAAGAGCGCCCACAGGCAGGCGGAGATCGACCGCTGCGTGGAGCGCTGCCCGTGGCCGGATATGTCCGGGATGTGCGACGCTTGCAGAGGACACCCGGAGCGGATCGAGAGCTACACGGCGGAGGACGCCGGGAGCGAGGACGGAGACATACGATGCGAGGGAGATATCCCGCTGGCTGTTCTCTGGCTGGAGTGGCGGGCCAGGGACCCGGACAACCCAAGGCCGGAGCGAACCAGGGAGATCTTGACGATGCTGCGGAGGTATCAGCATGGAAAATGATGGCATCGCTTTTTGGGATGGGAGTTGCTATGATCCATTTCTCTTCCCAAGGATGAAGGAACAGATCTATATCAGGGATAGCGCGATAAATATCCTGATGTCGGATCTTGCCCGGAAGTATGGCACAGAAGCATCGCCGGGAATATGGGAGCTCCCGCTTCCGACGGTCCAAGAGGTGGATGAGGCAAATAAATACCATGTGTCATGGACCAGAGAGAAGATCACGGTGATGGAGAGATCCCGGTATAGGGAAGAGATACTGGGCCTGCCCCGCCATAAACCCGGAGAGGACTCGGTAGACCCCGAAGATACTGCGGAGGAGATGACATAAGCATGCCAGAGATCGATTATGGGCCTGTCGCCAACTTTATCCGCCCTCAAACTGGAGCTGGTCAGAAGAACGCCGACGATGTGAAGCGCGCCCTGCTGGGCGACCACGAGGCGGCGAAGCGGCTGGCGAAGGAGGGGGTGCTGCTGCCGTGTCCTTATTGCAAAGGAGCCGCAGAAGTGATAGATAACAAAATCTGCGCCGATGTCAGTTGCAATACATATGGCTGCCGTGGGAACAGTTATTTTGCCGGAGGGGATGATGGCAGCGATCTTTATTTCGATACCGTATACGAAGCCATCCTCGCCTGGAACACCCGCGCGCCGATTCTGAGCGAAAGTGAATTGAAGAAATTGGAGGAGGAAGTATGAAATCCGCAAGAATTTATACCAACGACTTGAACCGCCTGATTGCGGCCACCAAGTCTTTTGTAAGTGATAATGACCACAAGCCCAGCTATCAGTACATCAAATTAGAGTTCCATGCGGCAGATAATCAAGTCGTGGCAATGGCCGTTGACGGGTATAGGATGTCTGTGGAGCACTCAGTCATCAGTGATTGCGACGAGGACTTTGTGGCGTTCATCAAGAGCAATACCAAACTCCCCAAAAAGCAGTATGCAACCATCTCTCTGACCGAGGACGGGAAAGAGGCCGTGATTCGGTGTTGTGGATTCTCTTTCGGATATACACAACCGCAGGACAGTGGATTTAAGTGGGAAAAGGTAATTCCGACTACCGATGTAAAATACCGGATTGGCTTTAATGGAAATTATCTTCTGGCTGCTCTGCAAGCGGCGAAAGTATCGGCTGGAGAGAGTTTCAGACAGCCCATTATTTTGGAGTTTCGCAGTAATACGGAGCCAATTCTTCTCCGCACCAACAAGGAGGACATAAAAATGGTTCTCCCCGTTCGTATCGAGGAAGGTTGAGCGGAGGAGATGGAGATGCTGGAGGGGATGAAATGATTAAGTTGGAGAAATGCCCACACTGCGGGAGCGATGTCATTCTGTGTAGCCTGAACGGATTGACATATATGGCTTACGAGTTTTCTATCGTTTGTCCGGGGTGTGGACTGGAAACAAGGATCACATACAACCCAAGCGCAAACTGCTGCTTTGACAAGGGAGAAGCGGTAAAACAGATTGTAGAGAAGTGGAACAGACGGGAGGCCCAGCCATGACGCGGGAAGAGGCGATTCAATAAAATAGACATATCCGGCCTTCTGCCAGGCGGGTTTTGATCTTCCCGCCCGCACCTTTCTGCCGTTGGTTGTTACGGGTCGGAACAATCCATAGCCGGAGGTGGTACCAGCACCGTTGATGCCTGTGGATTGCGTCCGGCAGAAGGCCGGAAGAAAGGAACAGAAATGAAAGTTATCCATAGTTATGAGAAGAAGAACCTGCGGAAGTTGAGAAGGAACGAGGAGGCAGATTGCACTAAATGCGCCTTTGCTGAAAAAACACCGGACATTGAAGGAGGATATGTTTATCTGTGCCATGCCGCACTATATGACATTGAAACACTTTCTTGCTTTGTTCCAAAAGAGGAAGAGAATGACGATCGATGAAGCCATTAAAAACCGTGAGGACTGCCTGAAATATCTGGAGGAGATAGGCCCGAAGGCAAGCCCTGACTGCTTGGAGGCCGTCCGCTGGTCTGCCAAGGCGCTGAAAGCCCTCCGCCCCGTCAGCCGGGAGCAGGTGGAGATGGTGTGGAGAGGTGAGTGGGTAGGCGTACCAAACATGGGGGTATACGACACTGCATGTTCGAAGTGCGGATATTGCCCTGGAATTAGGTTTTGGGATTCTGACTTTTGCCCCAACTGCGGCGCTCCCATGACGGACGAGGCCGTACAGATGGTGATGGAGAGATTGGAGGCGTTGGACGGTGAGGATGATTGATGCTGACGCTGTTTGTGAGCGGTGCAAAGCGAGTGGGGCTATATGCACGGGGAAAGACTGCGAGATACCGAACATGCCCACCCTCACCCCGCCGAACGAGTGGGTAAGCGTGGAGGATGCACTTCCGCACAATATGGACGATGTGCTTGTGGTAGTTCAAAACAACGGGGAGTGCTGGACGGTAACTGGGTACTATTCCAACACGTCTAATGTGTGGTATGCCATGTTAAATGGGCAGGACACTCAAATGGACGTTTTGTGGTGGATGCCCCTGCCCGCACCACCTGACAGCTGCACGCGGGAGGGAGGCGACACATGAATTGCCACGGCTGCAAATGGCTCGATGAGATAAGCAAAGGGCTTCCTGGTAGTGGGTATTGCTGCAGGGTAGTACGGTCAAAAAACTATCACACTATGGAATGCTCCATAGACTGCGGGCACCGCGCCCCGCAGATCAGGAGGCCGGAAGACGAGAGGTGTGAGCTGTACGAGGCTGGAGCTTGGGCGACGCGTTACGCACCGCCTGACCGCCACCCGCCGGAGGGAGAAGCATGAAACGATATTCGGAATCTCTTGAACAATGGGAACAAGAAGCCTATCACGATGGCTATGGCGCAGATTGGCTTGCGGACATTGGAGAGGGAGTGAAGTATTATGCTATGGAATGTGAATCAAAGGGGAGGCGGCCTACTTTTGCGGGCTTAATACGATACATTGACCGCAAACGGTGCCGCCCGCCGGAGGGAGACTGTGAGATAAAGGGCTATGCAGAAACTTGTAGGGAGTGCGGCTTTTGTGCTGACACGCTAGAAAGTTCGCCAGAGGTTTAGCCATGAGCACAGAGATTGTTAAAGGCCCGTTCTGGTCCAACTGTTTTTTGGAGGCGGCAAAGGCAAAAATTCGTCATCCATCCAGGGTCAAGGTGACGATGGTCCCACGCAGCGAGGCGCAGTGCCCACATTTCCTATGGAGCGATGGGGCATATGACTACGACTTTGGCGTGGAGCACCGCCTCGTTGGGGTACAAATCCTGTTATTTCGTGGGTACATTCGGCGGCGTGGCCTTGGATTTAACCGGAAGTATAAAGAGCGGATGCGTAAAGCATGGAGTTGCCCGCCGGAGGGAGAGGCATGAATAGATTTCCAAAAGACTGCTGGGGGAAGAATTGCCCACACTTCCATACAATTGATATGAGCATAGATGATCTACTTTGTGCCTGTGATATTTTGCAAAAAGAATGTGACGCTTGTGATGAGGACTTTTGCTTTCTTCTCTGCCCATTGAGCAAGCGCCCGCCGGAGGGAGGGGAGGAAAGCTAATGGAGATACCGAAAGAGTTGTGGGCATTTTTCGCGGAACGGATTTGACGGAGGATGAGATCCGGACGCTAATCTGGATTACCGGGTGGGAGCACCAAACGGAAGTGGCGTGGCCAGAAGGAGGAATAACCATGGATTATCCGTCATACCCGCCTGTGATACCAAACGCGTTTTTCGCCTATCCTTGGTATGGGTATGCTGGAAACTCCATGTGTTACGGATCTGGTTTACAACAAGCAACCCAGCAAGCGAACATTCAGCAGTTAAATTCGAGGATACTTGAATTGCAGATGCAGCAATGTTGTTGCAACCAGATAACGGCATTAAACAACAGACTTTCGGACATGGTGAACGCCGCACAGTTCCAGCGCGTGTTGGAGCCTAAAAGGCCGAAAGACTTTGTTTATGAGCTGGACAAGATCCTTTTCCCTGACAATCCGATAAGGGATTACATCCAGGAAGAAATCAGAAAAATCAAAGAAAAATACGCCGAAAGGATTAAAAAACTGGATGCTCTTTTGGCGTGAAGGAGGAATAAGCGTGGAGCGG
>ERZ1090879.2169-NODE-2171-length-10029-cov-3.690997_pt1 | contig 10029 bp, 9 predicted proteins | sample MGYA00478472_ERZ1090879 | MGnify/ENA primary metagenome ERZ1090879 (study PRJEB33644, sample SAMEA5815723) | chicken gut metagenome | biome: Chicken; feature: Gastrointestinal Tract; material: Caecum | place: Ireland | collected 2019-01-01 | study: A study of the...
CGCCGTCCGCGTGGTAGGGATAGCCCGCCGCGCCCTGCTGGACGGCCGTCACCGCCGCCGTCAGGTTGATCTGGTCGGTCTCCTGCAGGGAGAAGTGCTCGGTGCCCTGCGTTGTGGTGACGTCCATGCCCGCCGTGATCGCGGCATTGCACGCGGCTGACATCTCGGCGGTTTTCGCTGCACGCTTGTCTTCCAGCGGCACCGGATCAGGGTGCTCGGCCTCCCAGTCGGCGATCTCTTCTTCGGTCGCACCCTCGGTCCAGCTATTGCCGTCTTCATCCCACTTGGGCTTAACGAAACCAAGTGCGCCCGCATGCTGACGCATGGACGGCGGTTTTGTCTCGATCAGTGATTCGCCCGGAAGCATTGCGTAGTACTGCACCTCGGCTTTTGACGTTACGCTACCGTCTTCCCCCGGAGTGTTACGGATAATAACAAGCACAAGGGTTTTATAAAACTTCAAAGCATCAATTACACAGCAATGTTTATATTCCATTTAATTCTCCTTTCCGCCGCCCACAGGGGCGGCCTTTTTAGTTCGCCATAGTCGATTAAGGTTAATAGCGTGCCGATTGCTATTCATCCGTCTGTAGATGTTTTAACGCTGGAAACTGGACATGTTTATATAGTAGAAGGGGAAATTTCTACTGATTATAACCATCCGATCAATTCTTCATTTGCTCACCTTACATATGAAGTATTAGGATCTGTTTTCGGCAGTAATGGATATAAAGTGATTAAATGCACAGATGCGGACAGCGGAAAAAAATGGACTCGGACACAAAGATGGGGTGCATGGAACGATTGGGTTCCTGATGCCACCGCCACGCCGCTGCAAGAATTCGACTATTATCCGGCATCCATAAATATTTATGTAAATGGTAATTGTTTAGTCGGATACGGTGGTATTACCCATTCCGGCGCAATCAATTTGCATGGGTTTATTGAGTTTCCTACTGGCAGTTAATAAGCAACAAGAAATCGAGCTTATATAGTGCTTGATATAAATGATATCGTGCATAAGAATAGTTCAAGTATCTGTTTTTCTTGCACATCATATACTGTCATTTGCCCATTTTGATCTATGTTGATGTGTGTTAACAGTTTTGAACCATCTGTGTATTTAATATAGCATGGTACTATTGTTAAGCTATGAGGGCGAAATCCGGATGGCAATGTCGCTATAACAACAACATTTCCCGGAATCATAATATTGTTAAGGTATCCCCTTATCGTAACAACTCCATCTTGTGTTTTTGAATAAAAGCATGTTCCTGTTGGGATTTCATTTGCCATCGGCAGATCATATTCCTGCGGCGGCGTGGCGGTGGCGAGGGATATCCATCCAATCCATTCACCCGACACCGTAAAATTACAAATTACCTCTCTTGCGGTTGTATTGAACAAATACAGAGTCCATTCACTACCTGGGACGTTGATAAGAAGCGATCCCGCATACCATGCTGTAGTGTCTGGAACACCAGTGCAACCAGGAGCGACGGTAAATGCGCCATTACGAGTTTGTGCCTTTGCCCAGTCGAGGACGTTCTGCGCTTGCAGAACCCCATAGCTAGTCAAAGCGGTGTTTGACAATTGCGAACTTATCGAAGTCGGATCCGAAGCACTCGTGGGAATTGTATCGCCGGTGACATCACTCCCCAGCTTATCCGCCGTGACCGCGCCGTCCTGGAGCATGTCCGATGTGATCGACCCGCCCGGGATAATGCCGGACACGATGTTGTCGATATTCTTTCTCAGCTCCTCAAGTGCTTGCTGCACATTGGTCGCCGTCATACCGGCAATGGGCGCGTTGCCGACCTCTGCCGCGCCGGTCGCGGCCTTGATCTTTGCGATGTATGCCGTGAGATTCGCCTGCACCGCCTCGATCGCGGCCTGCACGGTGTCCTCGTCCACGCCCTCGCTCGGCGTGTATCCTACCTTGCCCGCGCCGTCTGCGCCGCCGTAATTGCCGCCGATGTCCGCCTGTATCTGCTCAAGCGCGTCCTGCAGCGTCTGCGCCGTCATGCCGTCAAATGGCGTTACGCCGATCTGCCCGGCGGCCGACATCTGCTGCATCTGGTCAATCAGGCTGTTCAACTTCTGGATCACCAAGGTCGGCAAGGCGTCAAACACCAGTTTGTTATCTGCCGCCGAGCCGGTCAGCGTATCAGCCTGAGACTGCACGCCGGTCGTCTGGATCTGCGACTCGCTGATTTTACAATCGTTAAAACTCACTGTTTCGCCTCCTTAATAACCATATAACTCGCTTCCACCTCATACAGGCCGAAGCCCTCGTTTACGCCTTCGGAAACGAGTATGAACTGGATTGCCTTCCAGTCGTCTATCTTGGTGTTCAGCGGCCGCATGCTGTTGCGCGTGCCGTCGAACGTGAAGCGATAAAAGGCAATGTCGTCAAAATTGAGGTTATCCGCATACAGCGTGCGGTACATCTTGCCCGGATCAGTCTCGATGCGTATCCATACCTGAACGCCGCTTCGCGCATAGCTTTTGAGGTGCACGGACGTGCCGCGCTTATTCAGCCGCTTGAGTTCGCTGATGCTGTCCATCGTGTCCAGCTTGGTTGCCCACTCCGCGCGGATCGCCGCGCCGTCATCGCTGTACGCGGACATCATCACATCGTTTTCGGCGTTCACCCGGTCGTCATTGAACTTACACACCTTGCCGTCCTTGGTGCCGAAATACAGCGTCTGTTCGTGGCTGCGCATCGAATGCGCGGGGATGTTCGTCCAGTAGTACCACTCATAGCCGTTATCGCTCCGATCCTGATTGCTGTCCGCGACATAGGCATGTCCGTTCGGCAGCACCAGTACATACCACCCGCGCCACACGGCGCTTACTGCTTCCGCAAGGTTCTTTTCCTTGGTCAGCTTGGGGTTGACGCGCCGGGAACGGCAGAACAGCTGCCGCACCTGCATGTTGTTGTAGTAGGTTGTTGTTGGCGCATACAGGCCGCGCGGCGACAAGTACAGCGGATCATCGTTGAGGTTTGCGGCCGAATACGGTGCAGTCGCGCCATAACCCGGCACGCCCTCGCGCAGCGGGAACGCCGCCACGTCGTTGACCAGCGTCCCCGCGTGGTGCCAGATCGTGCCTTCCTGCCGATTGTCCTTCTTGATGATCAGCAGCTCGCCCTGTGCCTTGACGTAACACATAATCGGAAAATCGCTCGAGCCGACGATCGAGTAATTGATATCCGGAAAATACGTCGGGTCGGACAGGCCGGAAAACCACTCGGTCGCCGCGTTATCCTTGTTCCCGCTGACGAACACGCGGTTGCTCGATCCGTCGAGGCCATATATCGCGTAGATCGTGCTTTTGAGGATTTTATTTCTGTCCTCGGTCGTCTTGGCGAACTTGATTTCGACGTTCGATGTTCCCGCATTCTCCGGTGCCGTGGGCGCTGTCGCAAATGTCACCGTGCCTTTTGACGCGTCGTAGCTCTGCACGGGGATGCTCTCGCCCGTGATGAAGTAGCTTGCCGTCGGGGTGACGCCCGTGTCCAGTCCGGTCACGTCGAGCTGAAAGGTCTTCGCCTCCCCGTCCGCAACAAAGCGGTTCCTGCGCCACTTGGACAACATGTTGACGCTCTCGTATGCCTCGCCGCCGCCCGTGGGTTCGCGCTGGTAGCTGGTCAACGGTGCATAGGCGTTATCGTCACCGACGCGCGCCGCCGTCCCCTCGCTGTACATGATGTACTCCGCGCCGGTCAGGATGAACAGTTTTCCATTCATGTAGAAACCCTGACTGCGTCCGCCGGACTTGAGGCCGGACAGCAGCGAAGTTTGACTGCCCGCGACGTACTCGTGCGTCTCGTTGTCGAATTTGACCCGGTACAGCGTGCTCCCCGCATGGACAAGGAACGTCTCGTTCTCCTCGTCGTCGTCATTCTCGATGGGGAAAATGCCTGCAATGCTCTCATTTGCCGCGAACTGGTGCACCGTGCGCCATCCCCAGCGTTTTTCAGGGAAGCCGCCCTCGTCCGCGATCATGTTGACCGCCCGCGGGCTCCTCCCCTTGTCGATCTGCGTCTCGTCCGTGGAGTAGTCCACCCCGCGGAAGTTGCGGTACTGCTGCCGCCCCATTTTCGGGGACGTAAAGGCCGGCACATCAATCTTCCTCGCCATCGTCTCCCACCTCCGGGATCGCAGGCGCGGCGTCCTCCAGCGCGCCGACAAAGCGGTTGTACTCGATCACCATCTCCGCTTTTTTGTCCGGGCTGTCCAGCATCAGCCGGGACGCAAGGCCGCTCGGCAGCGCGTCGCGCGTGATCCGGTCGTCCCAGTCGATTTCTGTGTCGTCGATCGCCGTTAACTCCGGCACATGCTCCACCAGCGGCTTGCCTGCCTGCCGGCGGATCATATTCTCGTACGGCATCGCCTCCACCAGCAGCTGCTCAAGCAGCATGGGCGAGTATTTGTCAAAATCCGTGTCCCCGCCGTACTGCTCAAAGATGATCGCCGCCGCAAGATCAAATATTCTGCGTACCGTCGCCACGTCGTTCACCTCCTATGGAAAAAGGGGACGGGCTTCTGCCCGCCCCCATCCGGTTGATTATTCGCCGTCGTCCGTGTCTTCGGCGATATCCGAAGTGAACTTACCCGCCGCGCCGTATGCGACAACGCGGATGGTCTGGCCGGTTTCGGTCGTAACCTTGCCGCCGGTCGCAACGATCTTACGCGACTGCGAGAAGCGCGGGTCGGATCCGTCCAGTGTGTAATAGATCTCCTGCGCATCTGCCGCCGTGACCGTCGCCTGGTGCGTGGCGATCGTGACCGAGCACGCCTGCTTGGTGCCGTTGCCGACCAGCGCATACACGCCCTTCGCCAGCGAGCCGATGACGAATGCGTCAAACAGGTTGCGCGCCTCGATCAGCGTGCCGGAAATGCCCTGCGGCGAAGTGTTTACCTTCAGCTCGGTGATCTTGTCCGCCTGTACCAGCGCGGACTTGTGCGCGCAGATAAACTGGCAGCCCGCAGGCATCAGATCATCCGGCACCTCGATCACGCGGAAGGTCTTGCACTGGCCGATCTCGCCCTTCCGGACAGCCGAAACGGCCAGCTTCTCGATCTCGGTAAACTGCTTGCTTTCCGCAACCAGGCCGGTAAACGCCGAGGTGGCCCAAACCACACGGTTTTCAACCGGTACGCGGCCGTTGACGAATGCCGCGCGTGCCTTTTCCAGCTCGGCGATCGCAGTGTCCTTGGTCAGCGACGCGCTGGAACCCAGCTCAACTACCCTGCCGTTCTGCGCGTAAACATTGAGCGCGTAGCGATCCTCAAACGGGATGACAATCTCGCTGTTCTGGTTCTTTACCCATTCGCCGGTTGCTGCGCCAATGGGACGGCTGCGGCTGTTGCCGAGGTCGATCGTACCGGTGTAGCTCTTGTCCTGCTTCATCTGGTATCGATGGACGTTCGGAATGATTTCCGAAGGATCGCCGTATCGCGCCGTGCCTTCCCTCTTATAGTCGTTCAGCGGGACGGTCGTCGGCACATATACCTGTACCGTATCAACGCCGCTGAATTCCAGCTCGCCATTGGTATACGGCTTCACGAACGAGTCGTGCAGCCACTGCTTTTCCATTTTGCCTGCATACTTGTTTGCAAGATTGTAAACGGGCATTGTATTCCCTCCTCATAAATTTAAAACTGAAATGCTTTCATGAACTCGGCTTCAAAGCCGCCCGGGCTGTCCGACCCTGTCAGGCTGCCCGCGGACTGCTGTCGGTTCTGCTGGTCCTTTTTTTTGATTGCGTTCTGCTGCTGCGCCTGCTCGAGCTGATACTGAAGATGCGCTTCTGTAGGCTTGAGGCCCTGCTGCTGCACCAGCTCCATCACACGCGGCGGGATGTCCTCGGGCTTATGTACCTTCGCCATCTGCTCGTAGCGATCCCATTCCGCGATTTCCGCCTTGCGGCGCGCCTCCTGCACGGCCTGCTCTGCGCGCTGCTGCACCTGCTGCACGGCGGCCTGCTGCTGTGCGCGCTGCTGCTGCTCGGCCGCGCGCTTCGAGGCAACGCGGCTCTTGGCAATCTCCTGCAAGGCCGCGTCCGGCGTGCCCTCGGGGAACTCGCTTCGCGCCTTCTCAAGCTCGGCGGCGAGCTCCTGCTGCTGCTGCGCCTGCTCAAGCTGGGCGAGGTACTGCGCCCGGGTCATGCCGCTTGCCGCCGCGTACTGATCCAGCACGCGCAGCTCGCGCTCGGCCTTGTGGTCGTAGTTCATGCCCTTCTGGAGCAGCGCCACGGGATCTGTGCCCAGTGCGCCGCGCAGCTGCTGTACTGCCTCCTGCGGCAGCATGATCTGCTGGCCGTTGAAGGTCATCGGCACCAGCTGGGGCGGCTGCTCCTGCCGGGCCTCTGCGGGCGGCTCCTGTCCGCCCTGCTGCTTGTCCTCCGGCTGCTCCTGCTGGCCTTCGGGCTGCTGGTTTTCCAGCCCGTCCGCCCCGCCTTCGCCCGGATCCTGCCCTGCGGGCTGCTGGTTTTCCAGCCCGTCGCCGAGCAGCCCGGCCTCAAAGTCGGTGCCGAAGTCGCCGTCCATGTCCGCGCCGGTATCTGCACCGCCGTCCCCGCCTTCGGCGAAGAACTGGATGCCGATCCAGTTGCGGATCTCGTTTCCGCTCTCGTATCCGCTGGTTTCCCGAATACTCATAGCTGTGTACTCCTTTCATCTTGGAACGCCTGCGCTCCGGCGGGCGCGCCGTTACCGGCGTGCCCCCGTATCCTTGCCCAGGTAGTGGGGTTCGGGCGTCAAATGGCAACCGCCCGCCGCAGCGCAGGCGCTGCGTTTATTAATTAATCCCGGTTACTGCGGTCTGAAGCAGGAACCCAAGCAGCATCCAAACCTTGTCCTTGATATGTTTCATGCAGATCTCCGCACCGAGCGTTTCGTCGTAGTTATCTGCACTCACGCAAGCCGAACTTTCGACGATCTCAAAGCCGTTGCGCAGCACCGCACGAACCACTGTGGTCTTTTCTCCCATAGTGGTAACCTCAGTCTCCTTGATGAAGTCGTCCACCATCTGCTGACTGATACTCGGTTTATCGGTTTTGAGATGCGGATTCGGTGTGATCTCCATATATGCCGCCTCGAAAACATCCTTCGGCGACCAGCTTTCATACCCGTCCGCATAGACGACCTTGTAGCCCGCACGACCGTCCTTTTCCATCGGCTCCGCACTGATCATCTTGATACCCATATACTGCTTCATGTAAAACGCTCCTTTCAATTTCTCCGGCGCTGTGACGGACGGGCGAGGGTTCCGCGCCTCGCCCCGCCGCCAAAAAGAAAAGGATGGTTTCGGGCAGGTGGGTCAATTCCGCCCGTCACAGCGCCGGAAAGTCATTACTTTTGTCATTACTTTTTCGCGTTCTTCCTTCGGCGCACCGCCTCGCGCATCCTGTCGTGCGGGCACTCCCGCACCTGCTCCGCGCGGCGCATCGCGCTTTCGCAGAACCCGTACCGATTCAGCATCGGACAGAACGCGCTGCAAATTATGCGGTCAGAACTTAAATCGGACAACATTGTTTTTCTTCTTGAACTGTGCCCGCGCCGTGTCCAGCGCTTCCTGGACCGCGCCGAACATAGCGTCGACCTGCTCCTCGGTGTACTCGTACCCGCTGCCCGCCAGATTGCCCAGCAGGCTGACCGCCTTGCACGCCCGGCTGACGCGCGGCTCCGCGATCCGGATGAACCGCTCTTCCTTGGTCTCGATTTTGTCCATTTTACATCACTCCTCCCTGTAATGCTGCTGCCGCCTCGCGCTGCTTCTGCACCCGCTCGACGGCGTCAATCAGCCCTGTCTTATCCTTTATCATGCTGTCCGATACCCGCTTGAGGTACTCGACCGCATTCGGGATGATCCCTGCGTTCATCAGGTTATCCAGCGTCGAGGTCTGCAAGGTCTCCGCCCAGTAGCTCGCCGCGCCGACGTTGATATTGAGGTCAAGCGCGTCAACCGGCATAGCCGAGAAGTCGAACATCTGGATGTCCGTCCGCTCCTGCACCTCGCCGGTCACCGGGTCGGCCTCCTTGACCGTGACCTTGACCTGCCGGATACCGTAATAGGCGTGCATCATATCGATGATGACGCGCGTGTAATCCTCTACCAGCTGGTAATAGGCCAGCTTCGTTAAGCTGAGCGGCGCGGCCGTCGCCTGCTGCACTGCGACGATTGCGCTTGTGTTGTCCGGGTTCTTGATATTGCCGAGCGCGGCGTCGTTCGCGCCTGCAACATTCTTTACCGTATCCAGCAGGTTCTGCGTCAGTGCAGTTGCATCCGTCGGGATAGGCATACTGCCTGCAACGCCGGTCAGCGCCTGCGTCGGGTCGCCGCGAACACCGATCGTCGTTGCCTCGGGCTTCCATCCGTCCGGGAATTTTGAAGTATCGTATACCAGCTTGGGGAAGGCATTGCTGTTGAGCTGATACGCAAGCGCCGTGTACTGTTTATTGACGCTGATCTGTGCATTGATGAGCTCCGCAACCTCGAGCACACCGTGATAGGAATTCTTGCGCGGACACCAACTCATATAAGCGATCGGGTACAGCGTCATCTCGGTCTGCGTCTCCTTTTGTACCATCGCCTGCCCGCATACTTTGCAGAAAAGCACCCTGCCGTCCGGGCCCTTCCAAAAGCGTGTGATCAGCGTCCCGTAGGTGTCGCCGTCTTTCAGCTCGTCGTCGCCCTTGTACTTTCCCTCGCTGTCGCCGATAATCTCATCCTCCGGCAATCCATTTTCCTTTGCCATCCGTCTGATCTGTGGCACAGGAAGCCGCTGCACCACCAGGATATACGGCTGTGTCTGCACCTTACGGCTTGACGGATCTCCAAAAAGTACGTTTGTATTCATCAGGATCTCGGCGACAATGTCGCCGGGCACACCTGCAAGCCCGCTTTTCTGGCTCGCATCCCACCAGAAGTACAGCGCAACATCGCCGTCTATGTACGCATCCCTGAGCATTTCGCGGTGCTTGTCCTTGATCTTCTGCCGCTCGACCACGCGGTCGATGCTCTGCTCCAGCACGGTCGCAGCCATCTTCGCCGGTTCATCCGGCAGGAAAGGCTCCAGCTGCTGCGCCACATCGTCCGAGACAATCTGCGCAACCTTGTAATTTGCAATCTGGCGAATGAAGTTTACCGTGATCGGCCGTACCTGCTTGGTCTTTACGCCGTTCCACTGGTCACCCTCGTAGAAGCGCTCGCACTGCTTGACCGTGTCATACAGCTCCAAACCGTCATTATACGAATCTCCGCTCACATACTCGGCTTGGATCAGCTGCGGCGTGATCTCCTTTTTATCCATGCTTCAGCTCCACCTGCCCCTCGTCCGTGCCGTTATAGGCCGCGATGTTGGCAAACTCCTGGGCGAGCTGATCCATCGTCACCGCAGGGCTTCCCGATCGGCCGATCAGCGGCAAACCATTCTCTTGCATGAACTTATCAATATCAATGTTTAAAGCTCTTACCATTTTTGTGGCATCAGCAAGGACATTTTCCTTGCTTGCGAGTTCTTTTTGCAGCTGCTCGCACTTGTCCTCGCTCTCGCGCAGGGCCGCGGCCAGCCGATCCGCGTGGCCACGCTCGGCGGCAACATGCTCCTCCATCGTCTTAGCCGCCGATTCAAATGCAGCTGCCGTCGCCTCAGCCTTGGCCGCCCGCTCCCTCTGGCGAGCGTTATCCAGCAAGAAATCCAGCATATCACTGAGATCTTTTCTTACACATTCGTCCAGCTTCTTATTTTTCTCAGACAGTTGGCGCAATCTGTATCCCAACGCCAGACAAATGCCCACTAAGATCAGGTCAATAATCCATAACATCGGCAAATTCCTCCTCGTAAGTCCTGTATTCCTCGTCCCGCATGCCCGGCACGCTTGCCGGCAGCGGGCACCCGTCGCAGAAATACCGGATTGCGTCCGGCGCGTGGGTGATCTCGTGCGGCTCGACCGCGCAGTCATTCGGGCGTTTCTCATCGTGCTGGAGTGCCGGCAGCGTCCGGATGAGGTTTACGCA
>ERZ1090879.2175-NODE-2177-length-10013-cov-10.643101_pt1 | contig 10013 bp, 6 predicted proteins | sample MGYA00478472_ERZ1090879 | MGnify/ENA primary metagenome ERZ1090879 (study PRJEB33644, sample SAMEA5815723) | chicken gut metagenome | biome: Chicken; feature: Gastrointestinal Tract; material: Caecum | place: Ireland | collected 2019-01-01 | study: A study of...
CTCGCAGAGCCCACTAAACTTCGGAACGAAGTATAGTGGGCTATACTTCTTCGTTAAAACAAAAAGTAGTTGCTTCCCGAAAAAAAGGCTTTTGATTGGCTATAAGCCATTGCTTTGTCATTACGGTTACGGCGGTCTGATGATTAGTTGTCTATTCATAACTCACCCCCAAGTTTTATTTTTATATCTTCTCCCGCGCCCAAAGGGGCGGGAAAACAGCTCGGTATAAAATAAAAAGCCCATAGAAAGCTACCTTCCTATGGACTGAAATAATTATGGATCGCCCAAAAAACGGTATGCTTATAACTGCCTTTGTCTGCGCACAGATGCGCAACAAAAGCAACGGCGGAAGTTAGTAAACTCCACCGCAAGCGGTCACAATGACCGCCCGTTATAAACAGTGATAACCGCCTCCGCGCTACCCGCAGAGCGGGGTCACAGCGCAGGCAAACAGCTATTCTTTGTAACCCGTCGTCGCAAGCCTCGGCTACGCAACCACGTTGCCGCTGCAAAAGAATCGTGATGCAGCGCCGGACGGCGCAGCTTGCTCGGGTACCGTTTTTTGTTTTGCAAAATACCGCCTTTACGACCGATTCGTCGTCAGCCGATCATGTCCGTTAAAGCCATATTTGCCGAACAGCCGCAAACTGCATAAGGCAATGGGAACAGACCTGACCGCTCGTTTCTTTCACCGATACGGGCATTTTGCTTGATATATTTCGCATTATATCATACCGCAAACCCGTCTGTCAAGCAAAATAAGAACATTTGTTTGTATTATTTGCGGATAGCGCGTGCTCTTACAAATCTTGAAAGCGAGTTTTGCATCGCTGTCTAATTTGGGGATCTTCTTGTTGCGCCGAAATGACAGCATGCCCTTATAGGGAACGGATGGTGTCGACGGGCTTTTTCCGGGCTGCGAAAAAGACGGGGAAGATGGTGCCGAGCAGCGCAACGGCAGCAGCAACGGCTGCCATCAGGAGAACGGATAGAGGCCCTACAAGGAAGACGGAGACGGCGAGGCCGAGCTGCTCTTTCAGGATGTGATTGAGGACCACTGCCGCGATCGCTGTTCCGAAGAGGGAAAACACAAGACAACTTCCGACGAGGATGCCCGATTCTGCAAAGAAGATCTTGAAGACGTCGAGCCCTCGTGCGCCTACTGCCCGCAAAATGCCGATCTCCCGCTGTTTGCCCGCGATGGAGATGATAATGAAATTGAGAAGCAGCAGGGCGGCGAAGGTCATAAAGATGAGCCCTATGACAAGGAATACGAGCGAAAGCGTTTCGACCGTATGCCCGACGCTCTCCACGGTACTTGCAAGGGCATTGACAAGTCCATAGGAAACGTCGCGCGTGTCTACGCCGTCCAAACGGTCAAAAATTCCCTTGAGTTCCCCCTCGTTGTGCGGCATGAGTAAAAAGGCATATTGATAGAGAGCATCCTCTTCCGGGGTATAGGCAGACGTAATTTTCTGCGCCGTGCGCGAGATCGTCAGTCCCTCGTAAAATTGTTCGGAACAGAAGAATCCGTCATTTTCTTCGAGATAGAAGCCGACGACCGCATAAGAGCCCAGATCTTCAAGACCGGGCTGTTCGGTCTTTTCGTCAAAGACCTCTTTTAAGAGCGGCACGGAGAGTTCGCCGTAAGACCTCCAAAGCGCCATCGTCTTTTCAAGTAAAGTTTTCTGCTCTGCGGGCGGCGCGGTTTCTAACTGAGTAAGGCTGTCGGAAAGTGCGGCAAGCTCCTGCGTTCCGTTTTCCGCGAGCGCGCGGCAGAGGCGGGCAACGAAGGAGAGCGGTGCGATGAACTGATCGTCTGCAAGCGTGCTTGTATCGAGAAGACAGTACGTCTTGTAAGGGATCTGCTCGTCTGCGATCTGAAAGCGGTCGACCGCCCAAAGTTCCTGCTCCTCTTCCGAGGGGAACGGTGAGAGATAATACCGCAGTCCCGACGTGTCGAAGGGATCGTTACCTGACGGCGCGGAAGAGCGGAGCGCTTCCCGAAAATCAGCTGCCGCTGTTTCGGAGATGAGCGCCGCGCCCTGCAATCCTTCACGTGTAAAGGTACGAAGTGCATAGTAGAGGCTGTCATAGGCATCGGAAGCAAGGAGCGCTTCAAACTTTTCGGGGATCGTGCCGCTGTCGAAGACGCCGCTGACGACATATCTTTGCCCGTTGAGGAGAAGCTCCTGCCCGAGAAGATCGTCGGGTTCCCCGAGTGTAACGCCCTTGTCGGATAGGCTGCCGTTTTCCTCGAGCGGAAAGACTTCGCCCGCCTTGCAGCTTTCGTAGAAATAGCTGCTCACACAGATCTCGTTTTCTGCTTCGGGATAGCGCCCCGCAAGAATACGGCTGCGAAGGGTATGCCCTTCGGGAACATAGACGGCGTTCTGAATGTGGCAGGACCAATAGACCGCCTTTTCGGAAAGGACTGTGTTTTCGGGTATCACGTTCCAGGCAAAAGCTCCCAGCGCACGTTCTCCGCCGAAGGAGGAGAGCTCCGACGGCGTAAAGAGCGCGGATGCACTCGTTTCATAGCTGTTCGGCGTTCCCCAGATCTTGTAGGAGACGGTCGAGCGGTACGTCTTTTCCAAAGTCAGGTATTCCGTATCACTGCTCAGAAAAGAGGCGCGGAGCACGGCGTTCTCATCATAGAGCATGACGGTAGAGAACAGCCCGAACGCGACAAAGGCGACGACGGAAAGCAGGATGGTGAGAGCGAGGCGGAAAGGTCTGCCTTTCAGTCCGGATGCTCCGAGACGAAAAGCCTTTCGGAAGGGAAGACGGGAGGGGAGAAAGCGTGCCGCTGCTTCGCTTTCCGTCGGCATATCTTCTGCGGGCGGCGTAGGGAGAAAGCGCTCCTGTGTTCCGTTGGGGGAAATGCGGCGGGAGCGTTTGAAGTCAAGGATGTTCCGCTTCCCTCTCAGGAGAACGAGTTCATCGCCTTCGCGGATAAAATGCTCTATCCTTTGCAGCGTTTCGGGAGAGATCTCTTTGCCGCTGCGGATAAGCAGGGTATCCTCGTCGGCTTCGGTCACCGTATCCTCCCGATCGACGGGGGCTTTTTCTCTCGTCCTGTCCGCGCAGATCCTGCCGTCTTTGAGTTCAATGATGCGGTCGGCATACGCTTCGGCAAATTCCCTGTCATGAGAGACGACGATGACGAGCCGTTCCCGCGCCAGCTTTTTCAGGATCTCAAAGACCTGTTTGCCTGTCTGAGAGTCGAGTGCGCCCGTCGGTTCATCGGCGAGAACGATCTTGGGGGCTTTCACGAGCGCCCGTGCGATCGCGACCCGTTGTTTCTGTCCGCCCGACAGGGTATTCGGTTTGCGGTCGGCGAGAGAGAGGAGATCGACTTCCCGCAGGATGACGGCGATTTTTTCCTTCGTCTGCGGTTTTCCCTGTAATTGCAGCGCGAGGGCGATATTCTCCTCCACCGTAAACTCATCAAGGACGTTGTATTCCTGAAAGATAAAGCCTACATAGGCATTGCGGTAGCCGTCGTAGTCGCTCTCCGTAAAATCCTTTGAACTCTTGCCCAAGACGACGATCTCCCCTTCGGTGGGGCTGTCCAGTCCGCCCGCAATGTGCAGGAGCGTCGATTTCCCCGAACCCGATTTGCCCAAAAGGAAGACAAGACCTTTTTCCGGGAACCGCAGGGAGACGTCATCGAGCGCCTTGACCGCTCCGCCCTTGCCTGTATAAACTTTTGTCACATTTTTGAGCTCTAACATGGTATTTCCTCCCGAAAATGTTCTCCCGCCCCGATCGGGGCGGGAGAGGATAGGTTATTTCAATTACTCCGAGTATAAGAAAGTGTTGTAACTATAAATGGTTGCGTCTGATACAACGACCTGAGCACCGGTAGTGCGGCCCGGATACCAACCCATATGAACCAAGAACGTATCATCATTTTTATTGTAGCCATAGGCTACGACTGTATGATACTCCTGCTTTTCAACGGTGATAGAACTCTTGAAGCTTGTCATAGTGATGAGCGTGGGATAACCGGAGTTGATATGTTTCCGAGGATTCTCATGTGTAAAGAACAGAGAACCGCTGACATATTCCACCTTTTTCTCGAAATCGCTTCCACAAACCTGGTTCAGGTAATCCCTCATTGTTTTTTTGATTTCAGCATTTGCCATAGGATAGCCGTTTCCGCCAATACCAAGGATTGTGTGTCGGCAATTGTTGAACATGTAATCATGCAGGGCTTGAGAAGTTCCTGTTCCGTTTTTGAACGATTGCCCGTTGTACATGTAATTATCGGGAATAAATCCATCGTTGACATATTCATCTAAATAACCGAGCATGATGCAGATCGCAACAATTGCACATGTCCCTTGCGAATTCTGAGGGAACTTAGTTAAGTTTTCGAAATACGCATGGTCGGCAATTCGAACGTACCCATCCAGATTCACTGTCTTTCCTGGCTGAGGCGTATCTTCAAAAGACGTTCCGTATGTAGAGATCTGAGGAGTTTCATAATACGCATCCTCTTTCAGATGGAATCCGCTTGGCAAATCTGTCCGAGTGTATTCATCAGCGGTTAAGATGTTGATGTACTTATCATCTTGTTCATAATAATATTCGCCAAAACCCAAGTAGACAACATCTTTATCCGCGTAAGAATAAAAAGGAGAGTTCATCGATAATGCGCCTTCTACAAATACACTTGCTGTGCCTTTGATGCTATAAATAGCGTAGCCTGTAGGCGCTAATTCATATAGCACAAATTTATTGCCCTCAAAGTCATTGATTTCTCTTTGACTGATAACGGTCTGATCTTCTTTAATGAAGTCAGATATGGTTTGTTGTTTCACATATGATTCGTTATAGTCTGCTGAGCTCCCTTGCGGTTCGTATGTAGCCGCAGAAACATCTGTGGCCTTCATACTGACGGCAATCAGTGAAGTTAACACCATTAATGCCGCTAATATAACAGCAACTAAATTTCATGTTTTTGCACTTCTCATAGTTTCCTCCAAATCATTTTATTTCGCTTCCATTATAAAGCTTTGCATATCGCCGCCGATCACGCGGAGGTGGGCGTCCATGTAAACGGCGCCCGTTTCCCGCGACTCTTTCAGCGTCCCTTCAAAGGCCATCTCCTGTCCGTTCCAAGAGAAGGTGCAGTTCAGGGTGTTCGTATAGTACATCACGCCGACGTCCGCTATCTCCTCTCCGTTGATGACAACGGCAAGGCGGTAACGTTCTTCTCCCACGAGCAGGACATCATCGCCCTCATCAGAGGCGTCGTCGAGGATGCTCACTTCAAGTTTCGCGATCTCGGTGCTGCCGACATGGATGTTTTCGGCAGTCCATGTGCCGAGGCGCATCTCGAGTTCTTTGTCCTTACAGCCCGCCATCATCAGCAGCGCGAAGAGCGCCAAGAGACAGCAAAGGATGCAGTCGAGCTTTTTGTGTAGTTTTGTTGTCATGATCTTACCTCCCTCTTGTTTTGAAGTTTGCGATGCAGGTGCGGCGGTTTGGCTTTCATGGAAGTTCCTCACTTTTTTCTTTATCATATCACGGATGCGGTTAAGTTGCGGTTAAAAAACGGTCAATTTGAAGTGAAGATAAAAAATTTACCCAAATTTAACCGTAGTATGCTATAATGGGGATAGAAAGGAGGGCGCGAGATGACGATCCTGATCGCCGATGACGATAAAAATATCCTTACGCTTTTGACGGCAGTCCTGAGCAAGGAAGGGTTTTCCATTTTGACGGCCGGGGACGGAGCGGAAGCCCTCGATGTGTTTTTGGACCGTCATATCGATATGCTCATCTGTGACGAAATGATGCCGAACCTTTCGGGCAATGAGCTCGTCCGCGAAGTACGCAAGATGAGCCGCGAACTCCCCGTCATCATGGTGACGGCGAAAGATGCGATCGGCGACAAGGGCATCAGTTTTGAAAGCGGTGTCGACGACTATATGGTCAAGCCCGTCGACTGTGACGAGCTGCTGATGCGCGTGAGAGCGGTGTTTCGCCGCGCCAAGATCAGGACCGACCGCAAGATCGTTGTGGATGGGACCGTGCTCGACAGCGACACGCACACCGTCTCCCATGTGGCGCGCGGGCAGAGTGTCACGCTCACCAAGACGCAGTTCGGGATCCTCTTCAAGCTGCTGCTCTATCCCGAGAAGGTGTTTTCCAAATGGCAGCTCTTTCATGAATTCTGGGGCGTCGATTCGGAGGTGGACGACGGCATCGTCAAGGTGTTCATCTCTCAGATCCGCAAACAGATCGAACCTTTCCCCGAGATCGGCATCAAGACGGTGATGGGCATTGGCTATCAGGGGGTGCGTCATGAAGAGACGTAGCTCCCGGTATTTCCTGTGCGTGCTTCTGAACACGCTTGTCGGCTATCTGCTGGCTGCCGCCATCATTTTTGCGGTGCTCATTGTCCTGCTGCTCCTCAATGTAGGCATCGAGAGCTGGGAAGCGATCCTCCTCATCATCGGTGCGGTGTGCTGCGGGATCGCCGTCTCCGCCGTCATGACGTATTATGCCATGAAGAAGCAGACGCAGCTCATCCGTGACATCGACCGCGTGTTAGACGCCATATCGGAGGGCGACCTTACGGCACGGCTCCCGCTCACGAGATACGATGTGCATCTCGATAAGATCATCACAAAGTTTAATGCTGCTATCGGTGAGCTCAACTCCGTCGCTATCCTCAAAAGCGATTTCATCCGCAATTTTTCGCATGAGTTCAAGACGCCCATCGCCTCGATCAAGGGCTTTGCAGAACTGTTGTATCGTGATAAAGCCCTTTCGCAGGAAGAGCAGGAAAGGTACTGCAAGATCATTGCCGAGGAGAGCGCACGCCTTTCCCGTCTTGCGGAGATGACGCTGCTCTTCGGCAAGTTTGACGCGCAGAATATCATCCTTGACCGCGAACCGTGTTATCTCGATGAAGAGATTGGAGAATGTATCTTAGAACTTTATGAGGCGGCGGACAAGAAAGGGCAGACGATGGAGATCGAGATAGGCCACATTGCCGTTTCCGCTTCCAAAGCGCTGTCGCGGCAGCTTTGGATCAATCTCTTCTCCAATGCGGTCAAATATACGGGAGAACACGGACACATAGCTCTTTCCGCACGAGAGAATGCCGAGGAGATCGTCGTCTCCTTCCGCGATGACGGGATCGGCATGACGGAGGAGACGATGAAGCATATCTTTCTGGCCTATTATCAGGCAGATGCTTCTCGTCACGGGCATGGGATCGGGCTGGGGCTTGCCATCTGCAAGCGCATTGCCGACCTCCACGGATGGAAGATCGAGGTCTCTTCCGAGTTCGGGAAGGGGAGTACATTTTCCGTTCATATTCCTCGTACTGTTCCGGAGGCGGAAGGTTCGGCAAGCGAGACGGAAAAGGTCTCGCACGAAAGTGTCGGGCTTCATACCTTATAGCGGTTCGGATGCTTCAGCGCCATTCGACGCCGATAAAATGCTTTATAAAAAGTCGCGGTCTGTTAGGACCGCGACTTTTTATCTCATTGAAAACAGCTGCTGTGATGCGATTATTTTTTCGTAGTTTCCTTTTTGAACGCGCACATTCGCCCTTGTGATAAAGTTATACCTCAGCTCGTGGGTATGATGGTTCGGGAAGCGAAGTTGTTGAGTGCAACAATTACGATACCATGTTTGCATTTAAATACTTTGATTAAACATAAAACAGGAGTTCTGCGTCGTGAACGATCGTTTTTTTAAGACGGCAATGCGGCTCTCATTTCGCGGCAAATGGATGGTGAGGGTTCTCACCATCCTTCTTTCCGCGATGTCCTTCATGTTGTTTGCCATTGCTTCCACTGCCTTTACATTCGACGTATTTGATTTTCAGGTCAGAGGATATCAATACTATATGTCGGATAAGGACTATTATCTGTTCTCAAATACTACCGGAAATACCGGTTATGCCCCCGGGGATCCAGAGCTGCTGTTGACGGAAGAGGAAGTTGTTTCCATTGAAAACGGAGTGGACTTGAATTTTGTCACTTCCTGCAGGAATCAGATCGATGTGGGGTATTTCTTCGACAAGAGCTATTTTCGCGGCGAAAAGTACAAATATGACGAAAACGAGGAGATCGAGGACTATACCGATGAGTATAAGGCATATCTGAAAGAGGTCGAAGGAAGGTCTCTTGCATATTCGGTGAGTGATGTAACGGTCGGCTCCGAGGCTACTTATGACGACTTGAACTATCGTCTGCTTGCAGGGCGGTATCCCGAGGCGGTGAACGAGATCGCCGTCTCGGAAGAAATTTACGAAATGTTTGCCTGGGGCGGATATGTCGACGCGATTGCGGAGGGCTGCTATACACTGCAGGAGTTTACCTTCGTCTTTGAAACATACGAGGCATACGCCTGGGATGATTCCGTCATTCCGCCCGAGGAGGCGGGGGAGAAGATCGATTCCTACGAGGATCTTTTGGGTAAGACGCTTGCGAATTACGAATTACAGGAGGAAAACCCCAACGCACAGCACGAAACGATGCCGGACGAAGTCGTCATCGTGGGGATCGTGGATATGGAAGATCGCCCCGCCTGGTCGCGCAGATATCCACAGCCAAGTTATTTTAGCGGGATCCTGCGGTCTGAGGCATGGCGGCAGGAGCAGATCGCGGCGGATAAGCTGTATGCCGAGGCGCTGGTCGCACGCAACTTTAACAACAGCGAGCAGGTCGTGCGGGACGCCGTCTCTCTCACGCTCGAACTTTCGGAATTGGCAAGGTCCCGCTTTGAAGGGCTTACGCCGTATGTCAGGATCAACGTCGGCGCTTATTCCGTACATATCCTCGTCAACTACATCATGGACTCCAATTTATACATTTTGATCTTAATTGTCTGTGGCATCGGTTTGGTTTTTTTGATCTTCTCCGTGCTCCTGAATGCGCATCTCAAAACGGCGATCATGGAGATGAAGCGCAAACAGATCGGCGTGCTCCGCGCGCTGGGCGGGAGCGAACGAATGGTGCGGGCGCTCTATCTGACGGGTACGGCGGGCAATCAGGTTACGCACCTTACGCCAAGTATTTGTTCCCACATACAGCCGTGCAGCGTCCGTATCTTTGAAATACGGGCGCATCTCTTTGAGGATAAGCGCTTTCCGCTTATATCTCGTCTATGCCAAGCACACGCCACGGTGCCAAAAGGTTGTTTTCGAGGGGTCTGAGCCGAAAGCAATGGCAAGAAGCGCAAGTAATGTGCTAGATATTTTCCATATGAAAGAATAGAGACATGTGGATTTGCTTTTTCATTCGTAGTCTGTTATAATAGAAATAAATTAAGCGTTTGCAGATTTTTCTTGCGCTATAAGAGACTTATAGGAAGGAACTATAACGACGGTTAGCTATAAAAATTATGGGAAATGCTAATAGATCGCGACGTGAAATGTATATAGAATAGAATCAACCGTTACTTGATATTCAGAGCCTTTCTAATATTTAGAAGCATACAAATAAAACTTAGACGTGAACTATAAAAGTTAGACTATTCAAGCTCCATTTCCAAATACTCGTTGAGTTCACGCAAGCGCTGCACTTCATCCAAAAGATCGCTTTCCGCTTCTGGCAATAATACCTTCTTCCTCGGTCTGCCTTTTGAGCCTCGTCCTCGACGTTCTGTCATAAAGCCTGCCGCTCCTTCCGTTAGGTATATGCGCTCCCATCTATGCAAAGTGGATATTGCCCCGCCCATAGAACTTTCTACAAGCCCATAGTTGCGAGCCGTTTCCCTGTAGCCCATATGGTTTTTGCGCATATCATTATAACAGACATCTTGAACTCCGCGCTATACTTTTTTTGCTTGTTTCCTTTTTTTGCCATAAAAATATGCACCTCCAAAAGTCTGCCCAACTTTTGGAGGTGCATATCATCTGCTGGGTCTTTTTTATGTAAAAAGCGAGAAAATCTCCGAATTTTTCGGGATTCGTGCAGGGATTGTAGCACAGCGTTCGCGGAAGTCAACGGGAAAAATTGTCGCTGAAAATGGTCGTACTT
>ERZ1090879.2176-NODE-2178-length-10013-cov-6.282085_pt1 | contig 10013 bp, 10 predicted proteins | sample MGYA00478472_ERZ1090879 | MGnify/ENA primary metagenome ERZ1090879 (study PRJEB33644, sample SAMEA5815723) | chicken gut metagenome | biome: Chicken; feature: Gastrointestinal Tract; material: Caecum | place: Ireland | collected 2019-01-01 | study: A study of...
GCCAGAAGGAGGGCGGCCAGCGCCGCCGGAAGGCGGTTCATGCGCCCCCCCGCAGGGCACCGGCCAGCCAGAACAGGCCGAAGCCCGCCATATCCACGGCCACGATGGTGGCCCCTACCGGGGTACCGGCCAGGATGGCCACCACGATGCCCCCTGCGGCACAGAGTACCGAGAACACCGCCGCGCAGACCGTCACGCCCAGGAAGCTGCGGCAGACCCGCATGGCGGCCAGTGCCGGGAAGATGATCAGGGCGGAGATGAGCAGCGACCCCACCAGGTACATGGCCAGCACAATGATGACGGCGATGATGACGGCCAGCAGCAGCTGCCACCGGGCGGCGCCCATGCCCGAGGCCCGGGCAAAGGCTTCGTCGAAGGTGACGGCGAAAATCTTATGGTAGAGCAGCACAAACAGGGCCACGACCACCACGGCCAGCCCGGCGCAGAGCCAGACTTCGGCCTCGGTGAGGGTGAGGATGGAGGTGGAGCCGAAGAGGGTGCTGCACACATCCCCCGCCAGGTTGGGGGTGGCGGAGAAAAGATTCACCACCAGATACCCCAGGGCCAGGGTGCCCACCGAGAGCATCCCCACGGCGGCATCGCCGCGGATCTTGGCGTTCTGGCCGCCCCGCAGCAGCAGCACGGCGCAGAGGATGGTGACCGGCAGCACCAGCAGCATGGAATCGGCCAGGCGCAGCACGGTGGCCACCGACATTGCCCCGAAGGCCACGTGGGAAAGCCCGTCCCCCAGGTAGGAGAACCGCTTGAGCACCAGCGTGACGCCGAACAGCGAGGAACACAGGGCGATGAGCACCCCCACGATGAGGGCGTACCGCACAAAGGGAAAGGTCCAGTAATATTGCAGGGTGGCGATCATGCGGGGCCTCCTTCCGGGCGGGCAAAGCGGCGGCCCGCTTCGGTTTGCAGGTAGTCGTCGCGGCTGCCGCAGAACACGGTGCCGCCGATGTGCAGGATGCGGGTGGCCGACCGCAGCGCCGGGCCCACATCGTGGGTGATCATCAGGATGGTGACCCCCTCGGCGTGGAGTTGGTCGATGAGGTCGTACAGGGTGGCGGCGGCTTCGGGGTCCAGGCCGGTGACCGGTTCGTCCAGCAGCAGGGCTTTGCGGGCTGCACACAGCGCCCGGGCCAGCAGCACACGCTGCTGCTGCCCGCCGGAAAGTTCCCGGTAGCACCGCCCGGCCAGGTCCGCCGCCCCTACTTTTTGCAGCATACGGTCGGCTTCGGCCTTTTCTTCTTTTGTGTAAAAGGGGCGCAGCCCGCACCGGCCCTGGAATCCGGAGCGCACGATCTCCCGCACCAGGGCCGGGAAATCCCGCTGCACGTCGGTCTGCTGGGGCAGATAGCCGATGTCCTTGCGGGTGAGGCCGTCCCCGAAGCTGATGCGCCCCGCCAGCGGCGGCTGCAGGCCCAGCAGCGTTTTCATCAGGGTGGTTTTGCCGCTGCCGTTCTCCCCCACGATGCAGAAGTAGTCCCCTGCTTCCACCGCAAAGTTCAGGTCCCGCAGCACGGCTTTGCCGTCGTACCCCAGGGTGAGGTTTTCACCGGTGATCTGTGCCATTTATGCCTCCTCTTCCACGCCCAGCGCCTGCCGCAGCACCGCCAGGTTCTGCTCCATTACCGAAAGATAGGTCGTGCCCGCAGCGGCATCCTCTGCTGAGGTGGCCTGCATGGCGTCCAGCGTCAGGATGGCCCGGTCGCCCCCGGCGTTCTGCACGATGGTTTGGGCAATTTTCTGGTCCGAGCCTTCGATGGTCAGCACCGCGGGCAGGTCCAGTTCCGACACCTTGCCCGCCAGGAAAGCCACCGTTTCAAAACTGGCTTCGGTTTCGGCGGAGCAGCCCGGGAAGGCCGCGTAATAGGCAAGGCCGTAATCCTCCACCAGATAGCGGAAGGGGAACCGGTCCCCGAAGAGCAGCGTCTTGACGGGGGCTGCCTCCACCGCGGCGGCATATTCGCCGTCCAGGGCGTTGAGCTTTTCGCCGTAAGCTGCGGCGTTGGCGGTGTAGCGGGCGGCGTTGGCCGGGTCCAGTTCGCCCAGGGCATCGGCCAGGGACGCCGACAGTTCGGCGGCGTTTTGCAGCGAGGTCCAGATATGTTCGTCGGTTTCGTGCTCCTCGTGGTCGTGGTCGTCGTGGTCCTCGGCCTCCATGCCCTCCACGGTTTCCTCCTCATAGACGCGGGTGCCCAGCAGTTCCATGAGGTTCACCGCCTTGCGGTCCGGGTTGGCGGATTCCTGCAGGGCATCGGCCACCCAGGCGTCCGAAGCACCGCCCACATACACAAAGAGGTCACAATTGGCGATGGCCGCCATATCCTGGGCCGAGGGCTGGTAGCTGTGCAGGTCGGTGCCGCCGTCCAGCAGCAGGGTCAGGTCCAGGTTTTCGGCGTCGGGGCCGGCCACCTCCCGCACCCAGTCGTACACCGGGAAGATGGTGGCGACCACCTGCAGCTTATCGGCGGATTCGGGGGTGGTCTGGGGTGCCGCCGGGGCGGCGCAGCCCGCCAGCAGCGCGGCGGACAACAGAACAGAAAGGATTTTTTTCATGGGTATTTCCTCCGGTTGCTTATCCAATGACGGTAAACGGGGGTTTGGCGGCCGGGCAGGGATTCAGGCCCCGGCCGCGTGGCAGGCTTCGCAAAGGCCGTAGAACACCGTGCGGCGTCCGTCCAGGGCAAAGCCGTGGTGGGCCAGCATGTGGCGGCGCAGGTGCTCCACCTCGTCGCAGTGCAGATGGATCAGCGCCCCGCACTGCTCGCATTTGCAGTGGTAGCAGGTCTCCCCGGCGGATGCTTCGTGGGGGCCGGTGTAGGCGTAGCAGGCGCCGGTGGCGCCGTCCACCGTGTAGCGGGTGACGGTGCCCTCCTCCACCATCCGGTCCAGATGGCGGTAGACGGTGGCCTTGCCCATGTGTACCCCATTGCCGGCAAAATGGGCGCAGAGTTCCGCCGCCGTGACATGCTGCCCCGGCCGGCTGCGCAGATAGTCGGCGATCTGTTCGCTCTGGCGGGTCTTGTAATGACTTTTGGTTTCCATGGTGCGGCCCCTCTCAATTTGAAACTGTGTTTCAGTTTACAGGATGGAAGGGGGCTTTGTCAAGGGGCTGGAAAATAGCGGCAGTGCCGCCCGCAAAAAAAGAGGACTGCCGCGGCAGTCCCCTTTGGGAATGATTTTTCTGTTACAGTTTCACCGGTACCGGGCGGCACAGGGCCAGGCTGTCCGGTGTGACGGTACATTCCACCGCCAGCACCTGTACCCCCTCGGCAGCGGCCCGGCGCAGCGCCGCGCCAAAGGCCGGGTGGGTGGCATCGTTGGGGGCAAAGTCCACCATGCCCGCCATCTGCAGCACAAAGCAGACCGCCGCTTCGTACCCTTCCCCCCGGCAGAGGGCCAGTTCCTCCAGGTGCTTGACCCCCCGCAGGGTGGGTGCATCGGGAAAGCGGGCGTGGCCGTTTTCTTCCAGCGTGACGCCCTTGACCTCCACGAAGCCTTTGCGGCCGTCCGCGGCTTCCCAGTAAAAGTCAAACCGGGAGTTGCCCCACACGGTTTCCGGCCGCAGCAGCGTCAGCCCCGGGCGGAAATTCCCGGCCCGGGCCCACTCGGCAAAGACCTTGTTGGGCGCCTGGGAATCCAGGTTCACCAGCAGGGGGCCTTTTTCCACCGCCACCAGGTCATACCGGGTCTTGCGGTTGGGGTTGTCCCCTTCCGCCAGATACACCGTGGCCCCCGGCACCAGCAGTTCCCGGCAGCGGCCGGTGTTTTTTACGTGGACGGTTTCCTCGGTGCCATCCCGCAGCACGCGGGCCACAAACCGGTTGGGCCGGGCCACAAACTGCGCCCGGCAGATATTGGGATACTGCATGGAACCTTTCCCCGCCTTTCGTTGTGATAGGGTGAGTATAGCACCCCGGGCCGCACTTCGCAACAAAAACAGGGCGGCGGGCACAAATTTCTGCCCGCCGCCCTGTTATGCAGCGTTTGGGTACCGGGAATGGGGTCCGGTCTTATTTGCCAATGACTTCGCTGACGCTGACCTTGCGGTCCTCCCGCAGAGAGAGGGTGGCGGCATCGGCGGTGGCGATGGCGGCACGGGCGGCCTCGCCGGTCATCAGGGGACGGAATTCATCGGTGATCTCGGCACCGTGCATGACGCCGTTGAAGAACTCCATCTCGTCGTTCATGATGCTGTTCAGCCACATGGGCGGCTTCTTGCCGGGATGGCCGTACTGGATGGCGCCGTCCATCTCGGTGCTGTGGTAGATGCGGGTGCGGTCGTCGTCGATCTCCTTGTTGGCGTGGACGCAGTAGTGTTCCTCGGTGCCGTCGGCCAGCTTCACCGTCATGCCGGTGTTGCACATATCAATGCGGATGGCGCCCTTGGTGCCCTGGATCAGCACGTAGTGCTCGGGCCAGTGGAAGGCAGAACCCCACTCGCACAGGGCGTAGGTGTTGTTGCCGAATTCCAGGTTGATGAGCAGCATATCGTCCTCATCACCGAACTGCGGGCCCTGGTGTGCCACGTTGCCGCCGGTCATGGTAACGCGGGTGGCGGGTCCCATGATGAACTGGATGCAGTCCAGCTCATGGATGTGGTGGTACAGGTGGCCGCCGGACTTGGCGCGGAGTTTCTTCCAGCTGACGGAAGGCTGCGGCTCTTCCCATCCGTTGCGGGCAGAGTGGGCATACAGCACGTTGCCGATCTTGCCTTCCTGGATGAACTTCTTGGCCAGGCGCACGCCGTGGAAGAAGTTCATGACATGGCCGGCCATAAAGACCACGCCGTTCTCCTTGCAGGTGTTGACCATCTCGTCGCAGTCGGCATAGGACAGGGCGATGGGCTTCTCGCAGAAGACGTTCTTCTTATGGCGGGCTGCGCACAGCACGGGCTCTTTATGCAGGTAGTTGGGGGTGGCCACGATCACCGCGTCCACATCCTCACGGGAGCAGAGGCTTTCCAGGTCGTTTTCGGCGTCACAGCCCAATTCTTCGGCGATGGTCTTGCCGTTTTCGGGGTCATAGACCGCCACGATCTTGGCGCCCTCTTTCTGGGCCATGATGCGGCCGAGTTCTGCGCCGAAATAACCGGTACCGACGATTCCGTAACCGATGGTTTTCATAATAACATTCTCCTTATTTGTTTTTTGAATGGTAGATGGTTATTTAACTGCACCGTCCGACAGACCGCCGGCCAGTTTGCTCTGGATGAAGCAGAAGAAGATGATGGACGGCACCACGACGATGGCACAGGCAGCCATGAGGGAACCCCAGTTGAGGATGTCGGCGCCTTCCAGCGTTTTGACCGCCACCGAGATGGTGGTCTTGTCGGAGCTGCTCATCAGGATCATGGAGTAGAGGTATTCGTTCCAGGCGTTGATGAACACGTAGATGGCCGTGGACACGATGCCGGGGGCTACCAGGGGCAGCACCACCCGCACAAAGACCTGCAGTTTGTTGGCGCCGTCAATGCGGGCCGCTTCCTCGATGCCGATGGGCACCGTCTTGAAGAAGCCGACCAGCATCCACACCGCGTAGGGCACGCTGAAGGAGAGGTAAACCAGTACCAGACCGATGCGGGTATTGGTGAGCCCCAGCTTGGACATGACCATGGCGTAGGGGATGACCAGCATGATGGACGGGAACATATAGGTAGTGACCAGGACCTTGGTCATCACATCGCCCAGCTTGGGGAAGAAGCGCACAACACCGTAGGCAGCCAGCGAGGAAATGACGATGGCGATGAGGGTGGTGGCGGCGGCGATGATGACACTGTTGCGGATGTTGATGGTGAAGTTCAGGGTGATGAGGACGGTTTTGAAGTTTTCCAGCGTCCACTGGATGGGCAGGATCTTGGTGGGATTGTTGAGCATCTCACTGCTGCTCTTGAAAGAGGAAACCAGCAGCCACAGCAGCGGAAAGACCGCGAACACTGCCAGAATGATCAGGTAGACATTGCATAGAATGTCGCCTACGCGCTTGCCTTTTTTCATGCCCGGTCCTCCTTCTCCCAGTGGGTGATGACGGCGAAGTAGATCAGGCAGACTGCGATCAGGAAGATCAGCAGCAGGATCGACGCAGCCGATGCACGGCCGACCAGCTTGTTGGTCCAGCCCAGCTCATAGATGTAGATGGGCATGGTGGTGGTGCGCCCTGCGGGGCCGCCTGCCGTCGTCATGAAGATGATATCGAAGTTGTTGAACACCCAGATGGTACGCAGCACCACCAGCAGGCCCACAACGACCTTGATGTGCGGCACCGTGATGTGGATGAAGGACTGCCAGGCGTTGGCACCGTCGATGACGGCGGCTTCGTACTGGTCACGGGGCACGGTCTGCAGCGCCGCATAGACGTTGACCATGATCATGGGGGCGCCGAACCAGATGTTGATGAACACCAGCGTGGGCAGTACCAGCTTGGGATCGCTGAGGAACTGGATCATCCCGTCGCTCAGGCCCAGGTTCATCAGCATGGTGGGGATGTAACCCTGGATGCCGTTGAGCATCCACTTCCACACCAGGGCAATGGCAACCGAGGGGAACGCCCAGGGAATGATCATGCAGATGCGGTAGATGGGGCGGGTGATGCGGTGGTTGATGCGGTTGAGTGCCAGCGCGCCGGTAAAGCCGACCAGCAGCTGGCCCAGCAGGCTGGAGAACGTCCAGACCAGCGTCGTGCCGAAGGCACGCAGGAAATCCGGGTCGGACAGGATCTTGATATAGTTTTCCAGCCCTTTGAAGCTGTACGTGGTTTTGATGAGTGTTTTGTTGGTGAAGCTGTACAGAAGCGTGGACCCCAGGGGGTAGACCAGCAAGCAGAGCACCACCAGCATGGCGGGGCCGACAAACAGCCACCGCGTAAGGTTGCGGTCCTTTTTGTTGTAAACGGACGCAGCCCCGGTCTTTATGCCTTTCAAAATGTAACCTCCCTGTCAGCGCGTGGCCTGCAGGCGGCGCCTGCTACGGGCCGCCAGATGAAGAGGGGGAAGGCGTTGCTTCCCCCTCAAGGCGTTTCAACGTCAGGCGATCATGGTATCGAAGATCTCGTTCAGGCGGTCTTCCGCAGCCTTGGCGGCGCTTTCCACATCGGTGCCGTTGGTGATGATGTCCTGGAACATCTCTTCAATGACACCCTGGGAGGTCAGATAGCTGGCCTGCGGCGTGGGGCCGTGCTCGAAGCCGATGGCGTGGCCGTTGTCCACAGCCTCCTGGATGACGTCAACACAGTCGGCGTATTCCTGGATGGTGGGATCGTTGAGGTAGGCTTCGTTGGTGGCGATGTCGCTCAGAGCGGGCAGCATGCCAACCGGTACGGCGTGGATGAATTCGATGTAGTTATCGTCCTGATACAGGTATTCAATAAAGGCTTTGCAGATTTCGGGATGCTCGGTGTTGCTCCATTCCACCAGAGGAATGTGAGAACTTTCGGCACTGTAGACGGGATCATCGGCGTTCATGCGGGGCAGCGGAGCGCAGCGCACGTACTCGGCGATCTCGGGGGTGTTGCTCTGCACGCCGCTGATCATAAAGCCGGAGTTGAAGTCAAAGGCCGTGGTGCCCTGGTAGAACAGGGTGGCGTGGTCGTTGACGGTGTAGTTGATGGTTTCGGCGGGCGAGCAGTTCTTGTAGACGTTGACCCAGAAGTTGATGCCGTCGATGGCTTCGGGGCTGGTGAGGTTGGCGGTGAGGTCATCGTTGAGCAGGCTGCCGCCGGCGCTGACCACGTAGTAGTTGAGGTAACGGCTGCACAGCAGGTCGTTGGGGCTGCAGGAGAAGGCTGCACCGTAGGTGCCGTCCTTGGTCAGGGCCACTGCGGCGTCATAGAACTCGTCCCAGGTCTGGGGGATCTCCAGCCCGGCCTGTTCCAGCAGGTCGGTACGGTACCACATGACCTGTGCATGAGAATAGTACGGGATGCCGTACACGGCGCCGTCCATGGTCATATCCGCCAGGGCGTTGGTGGAGAAGCGGTCCCGGCCGATCTCGTCCACGATGTCGTCCACAGGGTTGATGACGCCGGCATTGATCATCTCGACCACTTCGCCGGTGCCCTGGGCGGTACTGATGTCGGGCAGGTCGCCGGTGGTGATGCCGGCGTTCCACTTGGTGTTGAAGTCGCCCCAGGAGTAGGTTTCAATGTTGATCTTGACGCCGGGGTTCTCCTGCATGAAGGCATCGGCGGCTTTCTGGATGGCATCCATGCGCGCACCCTGGGTGAAGGAATGCCAGAATGTGATCTCGCCTTCCAGCGGAGCGTCGGTTTCAGAAGCCGCGCTCGCCGCGGTATCGGCTGTACCGGCGGTGCCGGCAGAACTGGTTTCGCTTCCACCACAGCCTGCGAACAGCGACGCTGCCATTCCAACGGCCATCAGGGTGGCGATTGCCTTTTTCTTCATGTGTGTTTCCTCCTTGATTTGATGTGCTTTTTGTTCTGTTGTTCCCTCATGCCGGCTTGGGGAACGTGGTAAAGTCCGTTTCTTGTTGAACGCCTGATCGGGGCGTTCCCGTTGATTTTATTATACGGGGCCGGGGCCCATCTTTCCAGACCAAAACCCGGGCAAAACTGTAACAATCCGCTCATTTTCTGATTGTATTGTTTCAAAGTATACAACAAATCGTTTGCTTTTTGTTCATTTTGACGAATTTTGCCTATACATCGTGGGACGTGCGGCGGTACTCCTGGGGGGAAAGACCAAACACCTCCTTAAAGCATTTTGCAAAATAGCTGGGGGTTTCGTACCCCAGGGCGTAGGCGATGGAAGAGATGGGTTCATTGGTGACCAGCAGCTTGCGGGCGGCATTGGTCATCTTGATGTCCTTGATAAAGTCGTATACCGTTTTGCCGGTCTGTTCCTTAAAAAGACGGCGCAGGGTGCTCTCGCTGAATCCGGCCAGCTCGCACAGCTCCTTGCTGGTAAAGTTTTTTTCCGGGTGGGTGACGATGGTATCCACAATAATGGTGATGCGGGGGTCCTTGTTGGTGCGGGCGGTTTTTTCCGCCCGGTGGCGGATGCTCTGCAGGTCAAAATGGGCTTCCGTTTCCCGCCGGTCTTCCTCCAGGGTGGTGTCCCGGTTGAAGTTCTCCCGGGATACGCAGGCCATGTGGGCCAGGATCAGGTTCAGATACCCGCGGATCTCCAGCATTTTGAAGGTGCTGCGGGTCAGGGCGCTGGCATAGATCCGCTCAAAGAATTCCCGCACTTCGGGCACCTGACCGAAATTGTGCTGGATGGGCACGTTCCACAGCATACTGAGCATATCGGCCCCCTCCAGCTGAATGGAACCGATGAACCGGATGCTGATAAAGACGATCTCCTCCCGGGCGGCACAGCTGAGCAGTTTTCCCTGGGGAATATAAAACACATCGCCGGGCCCCACTTCATAAGAGGTATCATCCAGGGAAAAGACCGCTGTGCCGGAAACCACATAGCGGATCAGCGAATAGGGTACCGGCGCACTGGGGTAGACCCAGTTCTTGGAAAAACGGTACTTATCCACATAAATGAAGATCGGATAATAGTCTGAATAGATAGCTTCCATGGCAAAGGCTCCTTTCCGGTGCAAATTTGCATTTTCCGCTCTTATTATAACAGATTTGATATATTTGTGTAAACTATTCGTTTATTTTGCGCGCGTTTTGTTTTATAGATTGGCGTTTTTTCTCTAACACCCTGCGGGCCGGATTGGTATACTGAAAGTACAGACAAACCCGACCCGATGCACGGGTCGTTCACCACCGGAAGCAGCCGCTGCGGCGGCAGAAAATACAGCATTGAGGTAAGGAGCGTATCAACATGAAGGACATCAATAAATACCGCGGCGTGATCCCGGCATTCTATGCCTGTTACGACAAGGACGGCGCCGTATCGGTGGAGGGGGTCAAGGCGCTGACCCGCCACCTGATCGCCAAGGGCGTCAAGGGCGTGTATGTGGGCGGTTACTCCGGCGAGTGCATCTACCAGAGCTTAGCCGAGCGCAAAACCGTGGTGGAAGGCGTTA
>ERZ1090879.2177-NODE-2179-length-10012-cov-7.473938_pt1 | contig 10012 bp, 10 predicted proteins | sample MGYA00478472_ERZ1090879 | MGnify/ENA primary metagenome ERZ1090879 (study PRJEB33644, sample SAMEA5815723) | chicken gut metagenome | biome: Chicken; feature: Gastrointestinal Tract; material: Caecum | place: Ireland | collected 2019-01-01 | study: A study of...
TATTTATTATTGTGCGCATCACACCTCTATATACTTTATAACCCTTGCCGGCACACCCGCAACGACGGTGTTCGCAGGGACGTCTTTGGACACAACCGCACCCGCGGCTATTACGGCGTTATCGCCTATGGTTACGCCGGGGAGGATTACAGCACGCGCACCGACCCATACGTTTTTGCCAATTACCACACGCTTTGGGAACATACTTGCGCGCTTTTCTGGGCGCAGGTCGTGATTAAGTGTTGCTATGACCACCTGGTGACCTATAAGACAGCCGTCGCCTATCTCTATGCCGCCCTGGTCCTGAAAGCAACAGCACGAATTGATAAATACATTTTTACCGAGCTTTATATTTTTGCCAAAGTCGGTATAGAACGGCGGGAAGAGCCCGAACCCTTCGTCCACCTCATACCCCACAAGTTGCGAAAAAAGTTTGCGCAGCTCGTCCGCCTCGCGGTATGAATTGTTAATCGTGCAGGTAATTTTGCGCGCATCCTCCGCCGCCTTTTGCATAAGAATATGCTTTTCACTGCCCGCCTCGATATATTCGCCGCGCGCAGTGCTCGCTTTATACTCATCAATATCCATATTTTGCTCCTTTAATTTTCAATAAATATTATATTTAAATGATAAATCTATGTCAAATACCTATATTTAATAGCAAACTATGTTTGACAGGCATATTGAATTATATTATACTTTGTTTAAGAAAGATTAAAGAACGGCGCAGGCGCCTTATTTTAAAATATGGCAGAGAGCGCCGATTTTATCAACAAAAAGTTTAAGGGGCAGCCATGGAACTTAGGGAACTTAAATATTTTCTGGCGGTAGCCGAAACGGGCAGTATATCCGCGGCGGCAGAATACCTGTATATAACGCAGCCCAGCCTTTCAAGGCAGATGCAGAACCTTGAGAGAGAGGTCGGAGGGCAGCTTTTTGAGCGCGGCAACAGACGCATAACACTTACAGAGCGCGGTAAACTGCTGAAAAAACGCGCTGAGGAGATGCTTGAGTTGTATGGAAAGACCCTTGCCGAAGTGAGCGCGCCTTCGCAGGAGATAAGCGGCGAGGTGTATATAAGCGGCGGCGAGTCGCCTGCCGTAGAGACGGTCATACACGCGGCAATGAATGTGCGCAAGGCGTACCCTGCGGTAAAGTTCCGTTTTTTCAGCGGCGACGCTTCGGCCGTCACTGAAAAGGTCGATAAAGGGCTTGCAGATTTCGGGATAGTCATAGATATGCCCGATACTTCAAGCTACAATTCACTGAGACTGCCAGGCGGCGATATATGGGGCGTATTTGTAAAACGCGACGAGGAGCTTGCAACAAAGCCATATATAACAGCGTCCGATATGGCGAACAGGACTATTATAACTTCGGACCAGGCATATGCGCGCGGACTTATAGCGCAGTGGCTGGGCGTACCTGCCGACAAGATAGACGTTGCCGCAACATACAACCTTTTATATGTAGGCTCGCAGCTGGCAAAGGCGGGCGCAGGATATGTGCTCGGACTGGAGGGGATAATCAACACCGAGGGAACGGACCTGTGCTTTAAGAGGCTGGAGCCCACCGTGCGCACTCATGCCGACGTTATCTGGAAGAAGTACGGCGCATTGACGCGCGCCGCAGAATACTTTTTGCGCGAACTCAAAGCGTTATGCGCTACGGAGTAATTATTTAGAGCGAAGAGCGACCGTGTTTAAGATAAAGCGATTTTTTGCGCGGAGCAGAAAGATTGTCGGTTGCATATATGAGAAAAAAAGATTGTCTGGTACAAAACCGATACAAATTTTAAAACCTGTTTAAGCAAGATAAACAGTTTTGCGCGATATATTTAAGCGGCGGGCACCAGCCCGCCGCTTTGTTATGTGCTTGTTTTTGCTATATTCCAATACTATACTTCGGCTATTATTATACTCAAACAATAAATCTTTAATTAAACATTATACTTTTGCTCGGGCAGAAGATACAGTCCTTACTTAAGTTTGCTGCCTGAAGGCACAGAGGCAAGTATACCCGTCTTCAACAACAGCTTGGAATGCTCTGCAGAAAAATCTGATACTGCCTGCTCTATAACGCCCTTGAGTATGGGGTGAAATTTTTTAAAAGAGGGTGCAAACAAATACCACGCCAGCGAACCAGGCACAGTGTTCACCTCGCTCAGATAGACATTTTCACCGCTTACAATAAAATCAAAACGGATTATACCGCGCAAATTGAGGTGGGAATATATGGCAAATACCGTATTTTTTATACTATTTTCAATCTCCTGCGGTATATCCGCAGGAATTACCGACCTGCCTCCGCCTGAATATTTATCGTCGAAAGAGAGCATACCGTTCGAGGCAAACGCCTCCTCGCACTGCGACAGCACTATTTTGCCGCCCATAAAACAAGCGGCACAGTTAATCTCTCTGCGCTCGGCAAGGAAGCTTTCGCAAAGAGCAATCTCGTCATAGCAGATGGCGCTCTCTATTGCGGCAATGTACTCTTCGTCCGTCCGCGCAACAGATATGCCTATGCTTGAGCCGAGGCGTGAAGGCTTGATTATTGCAGGCAGGCCTGTAAGCGCCTTTGCGGCGGCAAAATCCTCCTTACGGCACGCAGAATATGACGGCAATGCGCACACGTCCAGACCCTTTAAAATTATTTTTGTGAGGTGTTTGTTAAGAAAGGCCGCACCGCCGAAGATGTCGCCGCCAGCCATAGGAATGCCTGCAAGGGCAAACAGTCCCCCTACGCCGCCGCCCTCTCCCAGACCGCCATGACAGCAGTTGATTGCGGCATATATGGGCACGAATTTTTTTATTTTACCCCTTTTGTTGAGTATATGCACGCCGCCGCCTTCAACAATACAGCGCGTACTTTTCAGCTCTTCGCCGCGTTTGAATACAGATATATCCGCAAGCTCTTCGCCGCAATACATTCCGCCCGACGGCGATATATAGACGGGAAGTACATCTTCCCCTCCATACTTCAGAACATTTGCGCACATTGTACCCGTAATCACGGAAATTTCACTCTCGTTTGAAGCACCGCCGAAAACTACGGCAATAGTTTTAAACTGCATAAAAAATCACCTCCGCTTTTTTGCTTTGGTGAATGTGCGGCTTACGCCGCGAAAAGACAGACCGACGCAAACGCGCAGGTCACTCAACAAATTTTTAAATTATGCTACAAATGTACAAGTCAATCTATTAACGCGCGGCCGCAACAGGAAATCAATACACTCTGACGCAAATATACGGCCCATACCGCAAAGAAGTAAACATGCCTGCAAATAAGCACGCAGACTGCAAGTCAGTTAGGCCGCGCAAAGACATCAAAGTCAGTAAATATCAGGCAAATCGTTTAAAAACAGTACGGTATCGCCCTTTTCAAGCACAGTTTTAAGCTCGGCCTGGGCGTCTTTGAGCGTCTGCTTTACAACCAGCTTTTCCGCCTGGCCGCCTGCGGCAAGATACCCTTCTTTTACGGGCGTAACTAAAGTATCGCCCACCAGAATGACAAAATCCAGCCCTGCGAGAAGCGCGCCGAACTCTCTGTTTTCGCTCTCTTCCAGAATACCGAGCTCCACAATTCCCGGTGTAACGATTATTTTGCGGCCGCCGAATGAGCGGAGCACTTCGAGCGCGGCACGCGCGCCCTTTACATTTGCATTGTAGCCGTCGTCCAGGATATTTATGCCGTTTGACTGCGTTAGTTGCAGACGGTGCTCAACAAAATCAAGCTCCTCGGCGGCGGATACTATATCGCAGAATGGCACGCCCATATCGTAAGCAAGCTGAGCGGCAAGGCCGATATTATAGGCGCAGTGTGCGCCGAGAAGTTTTGTTTTTACCACGGCGCGCTCTGTACCGAGCTTAAGCGTGAACGCCGTTCCGCCGGAAGTTGCCACGACGTCGCTTACACAGGAGCAGGTCTGCACGGGACAGGGAGCATCCGCAAAGTAGTCGGCACAGTCCGCGGCGATATACGCGCATTTTTTTGTGGCGGCAAGAATTTCACCCTTTGCCTTTATTATATTTTCCAGGCTTTCAAAAGTTTCCAGATGCTGGGCGCATATGCCCGTTATAAGCGAGTAATCGGGCGGGCAGATGGCGCACAGCTCGGCAATATCGCCCACATTGCGCGCGCCCATTTCGGCTATAAACACGTCGTAATCTTTAAGATTGTTGGCGTTTACGGCCAGCGAAATGCCTATCGGCGTATTGTGCGAGCGAGGAGTGGCCAGCACTCTGAATTTTTTGCCGAGAATTGCGGTGAGAATATTTTTTGTGCTCGTTTTGCCATAGCTGCCGGTAATCCCAACCACTGTTATGCCTGAGGCAGCAATCTTTTCCGACGCCTTTCTGATATAAGCACGGTTGTGCGGTACTTCGTAAATCTTTGCAATGGCGTTAGAAAGGCATACAAGGGGCAACAGAATGAGTGGCAGAACGGCAAGCAGGCAATAGCGCAGCACATAGAACATAGGCTGCTGCCATACTTCCGCCGCAAAATTGACGAGCGTTATTATAATATATGAGATAATGGCGCAGACAACAAAGAGCACGACCTCGAGGCGGATAAAGCGCTTTGTGCGCACGGCGGGCACGCGCAGGGCGATTTTGCCGTCCGCATAGATGTAGAGGCCGAAAAATATAGCGTAAGGCAGAAGTCCCACCACGGCAGACCACTCACCCGCAAATGAAAAACAGAGCGATACCACCGCACACGAGAGGGCGCACAGCATTGCGAGCAGCGCCAGCCTTTCAAAAGACATATTGTTGCGTTTGCGCGCCCAGCGCATAAGTTTTGCACCCGAATAGTTGCATGCCTGAAGAGCGCCAAGCAACTTCACCGACGACATTGTCAGAAGCGCGGCGAAACAGAGCGCAACTATTATACATTCCACGGTTTTTTCAACAGATACAAAAATACCCATATGCCTTTACTCCTGCGCCTCACCTGCAAGAAAGGCGCGAACCTCTTTGTTGAATAAGTTATAATTCTGCGAAAAACAGAAGTGCCCGCCATCCATTTCCAGCAAAACGGAGCCGGATATGGCCGAATTAAAGGCCTTCCCCTCCTCGCCTATCGGCGTTACGGTATCGTTTTTGCCATAGACGAGCAGTACCGGCGATGTGACCTGCGCCGCGCAGGCGAGCAAATCTTCGTTGACTATTTTTTTGTAGCTCTGCCGCATTATCGGGCTGAGCGAGCGATATTCCGCGCTGCCGAAAGTCCTCTCCGCGAACGCGGGAGCAAACTTTTTTATAAAACGATAGGCGGCAACCCTGCGGCGATATGCTCGTGTGCGCGGTTTGACTATTCCCGCACCGCCGCATATAACTATTTTACTGAAGCAACCCGGATGTTCGGCGGCGTACCTGAACACCACGCGCGTACCGAATGAATGGGCTATAACGCTTGGTCTTTTAAGGCCTGCGGCAGCAATGAACTTGCTCAGCCAGTCGGCATAGTCGCCGACAGACCAGGCGCTGCACAGCGGCGCAGACGCGCCAAACCCAGGAAAGTCGGGCGCGGTTACCCTGTAATATCTTTTAAAATAACTTAAATTATAGTAAAAACTTTCTTTGCAGGAGAGATAGCCGTGCAGAAAGAGCAGGTCTTCCCCCTCGCCTTCGGAGATAAGCGCCACATGGCGACCATCTATAAAAATAAAATTACCCCCGCAATATGCGCGAATTAACGCGCTTTTTACCATACTGCGGCACAGCCCGTGCCGCGAAAACCACCTGCTTAAAAACATTTACGGCATAAAAACGCCATTAACGGCTGCTGTTTGCCGCAAAAAATTTAACCAGAGCGCTGTGCCATAATCACATCTTTTTTACTAACAGCCGCGCTCAGTAAAAGCGGAAAAAATTTTACAGTTCCCTTGCCATTACAAGGCAATCTTCGCCGTTGGTATAATATCTTGTGCGGGCATACACCCCTTTGAAGAAGTGGTTTAGGTAGAGCTTCATTGCCTCGGCGTTGGAGACGCGCACCTCAAGAAAGACGCGTGACATACCTTTTTCGCGCGCAACGGCGACGAGCGCCTCTAAAATTGCGCCGCCTATGCCGCCACAACGGAAATTTTCCGCCACGGCGATATTATCTATGTCGGCAGTATCGTAGCCGACTGTAATGCCGCCATAACCGCGGATTTCGCCTTCGTCTTCGCATAAAATGCCCGTAAAATTTTCGTTCCCGAAACTTTCGGCAAGCATGCTGTAAGTCCACGGCTCCTGCGGGAAGCACTCCTTTTCCATCTCGGATATGGCAAGAATATCTTCAAACTTCCAGGGACGGATAGTCACTTTCTGCCCTCCTCCGCCTGCGATTTGCGTGCATAGAGCGCGTGCATTTCGCCGAACGGCTCTGAAAGGGTGAGTTTGCGCTCTATTGCAGGGGCAAGGCATTCGCCCGCGTCCAGCATTGTATAGCGGGGCAAATCGAGCGGCTGAAAGCCGTAGACGGGTAGCCCGCGCGAGATTACTTCGTCAACTGAAAGGTATTCAGGCGCGCCCATCTCGCCGCCTTTGAAAGCGCAGCAATAGAGGTGTCCGTGCGCCGCGTCCACTACCGTGAGGAAATCGTCGCTGTTTACATTATATGCAACCAACTCGAACGAGGTGAGCGGCATGAGCGGCTTTGCCGCCGCAAGCGAAAAGGCCTTTACTGCGGAGATGCCTATTCTTATGCCTGTAAAAGAACCCGGACCTGTAACCGCACAGAAAAAATCGCAGTCCTTCACCGAAAGAGAAACCTCGTCCATGGCGGCATCCACCTCGTCCATGAGCAACACGGAATGCCTGAGCGCGCAATCCTTTATGTAGCGCAGCGCGCGCTTTTGCCCGTTTGCCGCCAGTACGGTAAGGTGCGCCGAGGCCGTATCCACCGTCAGAAATTTATTAAGTTTTGTGTAGTCTGATTGCATCGTCATAGAGCCATGCGTTTAAATTTGCGCCGCCGCGCCAAACTCAATAATCTATTTCACGGGTATTTTCGTCAATTTTTTTTATGGAGACCGTCCTGGTCTTTTCGGGAAGGACGTCGGCTATATTCTCCGACCACTCTACAAGGCATACGCCGTCGCCGTAAAAATAGTCAGTAAGGCCGAGCCCCTCTGCCTGCGCGCCCGACTTAAGGCGGTAACAATCGTAGTGATATAGCTTGCCGTAGTAGTCGTTCATATACGCGTATGTGGGGCTTGTGACCTCGTCCTCTATGCCGAGGCCGAGCGCCACCCCCTTGGCAAAAACAGTTTTGCCTGCGCCCATATCGCCATTTAAAAGCACCACGTCGCCCTTATTGAGCGTTGCCGCATATTCTTTTGCAAAGTTCAGCGTGTCCTCCGCCGAACGGGAAATAAAAACTGCCATACGCTTATATTATAGCGCGCACGGCAGTTTTTGGCAATTAAATTAGTATTTGATTTTTCAAGGCATACCACGGTACGCCCGTTTGTATATTATTTTAAATTTTGCAGTCCTTTACTGCATACATATCAAACATTCAGGTTTCGGCCGTCAAGGCTTATAATGCCTGCACATTTCACCCCCTCTGTTGCAAAGTCTGCAAAAGTTGTGCAACCTTGCTCAGAGCGGAGCATTAAAAATTCAGGAAAGGAAAAAGCGCAGCAACACGCCGCCCACAAGCAGCAGCACAACCGCCGCGCAGACGGCTATGCGGATTATAAGGCGTTTGCGTACAGCGGCGGCACATTCGGCAGAAACTTCGCCGCCATCGCCGCTAACGCAGGCCTTGGGCATAAACTTTTCGTTCATTCTGTTGATAAGCAATGATATGCGCTTATATACGGGCAGGGTGATGAGTATGGCTATAAGGCAGCGCATTATGTTGAAGGGCAGCACGGAAATCCACAGATAGTAAGTATAGAATGTGTCCTCCGTTACGCCGTCGCCGAAGAGAGCACGCATGGGGTCGAGCAGTATATCCCAGTTGCCGCCGAAGGAAACCTGAAGATAATAAGGAATGAGTACGAGCCAGTTGGCGATTATGGAGAGCGCGACGGAACAGAGCGAACCTATGCCCATACCGAGGAGAGCGCCCTTGAAAGTGCGGTGCTTTTTATATATTATGCCCGCGGGCACGACAAAGGCAAGGCCGATTATAAGGTCGGCAAAGTCGCCTATGAACACCGTGGTAGTACCCTTTATTATCAGCTTTATGAGTACCTTTACAAAAACTATTATGCCGCCCGAAACAGGGCCGAGTGCAAAAGTGCCTATGAGGGCGGGTATGTCTGAAAAGTTCAGCTCCAGCCACGAGGGGAAGGCAAAGCCCATCGGGAAGCCGAACACATACAGCACGCCTGCGATGGTGGCAAACATTGCGATTACCGCAATGCGGGTTGCAGTAAAGTACTGCGAGGTCTTGTTCTGCATTTTAAGAACTCCTTTGAAAAATATTTTTTAAAGCAGTTCTTTTGCTCCGCATAAAAAAAGCGCCCTCAAAAAACTAAGGGCGCGCAAAAAGCGGTTTGATAAAAATTCTTTTACCATCCGGACTATACCGTCGGTTACGGAATTGCACCGTATCGGGAGGACGAAACAGGCCGCCCTCTTCGCAGACTTACGACTATACGCGCCAACTGACGCGCGTGCCGCTCACTGCCGGTGGGGAATTACACCCCGCCCCAAAGAACTACTATTAAAACTGAAATACAAATAAACTATGCCCAAAAGTTTTCCGTGCGGAAAATTACTTCCGCATCTATTCACAGACGCGCTTAAATTTTAAAGCATGCCGCGCGGAAAAACTGCACAGAGGCATAAGTCTTATTGAAGTCTGTAATAATTATATAACGCAAAAAAAGCGCTGTCAACTACATTGCAGGCAAACCTGACTTTAAAAATGCAAAATTTTTGGTAAATATAAGACCAAATTATCGCCAGCTATTGAAATCGGAGGCAATTTGTGCTATCATATATTTAAATACAGCATTAAATGATAAGGAGCTTGCAATGAAAATAAGAATTTCTTCCGATTCCACCTGCGACCTCGGAAAAGAGCTTACCGAAAAATACAATGTGGGCATAATACCCCTCTCTGTAATTCTGGGCGATAAAATATATTACGACGGTATAGACATAAGTCCTCAGCAGATATTCGACTATGTGTCCGCAACGGGCACGCTGCCCAAGACCGCCGCCTGCACCGAGGAGGCATACTCCGAACAGTTTGCCGCACTGCTTGAAGGGTACGACGCTCTCATTCACTACAACATTTCATCCAAGGCTTCGGTCACGCACCAGAATGCTCTGGCCGCTGCGAAGCGCTTTGGCGGCAAGGTTAAAGTGGTAGACAGCCACGCCCTTTCCACGGGGCAGGGGCTGCTGGTGCTCAAGGCGTGCGATTTTGCGGCCGCAGGCGACTCGCCTGAAGAGATAGTTGCCAAGACCGAGGCGTTGCGGAATAAAGTAAACACCTCCTTTGTGCCCGACTCTCTTGAATACCTGCACAAGGGCGGAAGATGCTCGCTCGCCGCGCTGATGGGTGCAAAAGTGCTTAAACTGCACCCTATGATAGAGATGGAAGACGGCCAGCTGCATGCCACCAAAAAATATATGGGCGGACTTACCCGATGCCTTAAAAATTATGTTGCCGACCTTGCCAGGGAATACCCCGACTACGACAAGAGCCGCTGTTTTATAACGCACAGTTGTTGCGAAAAGGATGTGGTGGATATGGTGCGCGGACTTGTTGAGAGCACCTTTGAGTTTGAAAACATCTATGAAACTGTTGCGGGCGGAGTTATAACCGGACACTGCGGCAAGAATACTCTTGGCGTGCTCTTTATATCAGAATAAACCAATTATTGTAGAAGCGCTGCGGCAGCAAAAATTTGCTGCCGCAGCAATTTTTGTTTAATCGAATTCTCATTTACCCCCATATATGCCGCATATATATGCAGAATACAAAGTTATATAGTCATATTTACGCCATATTTTGAGTTAAAGAAAAAAAATTATTCTTATTTTTTATGCCATAATAT
>ERZ1090879.2178-NODE-2180-length-10008-cov-4.166181_pt1 | contig 10008 bp, 10 predicted proteins | sample MGYA00478472_ERZ1090879 | MGnify/ENA primary metagenome ERZ1090879 (study PRJEB33644, sample SAMEA5815723) | chicken gut metagenome | biome: Chicken; feature: Gastrointestinal Tract; material: Caecum | place: Ireland | collected 2019-01-01 | study: A study of...
CGCGTCCGGGAAAGCCCGGGGTCACGCAGAAGGTCGTGTGCGATGATGGACGAGATGTTCTTATGGTCGGCGAGGTGTTCGGCAAACACGACGAACGCGACGGGGATATAGGCGACCGCGATGGTGCCGATATAGGCACCGACGTTCGTTCCGTCAAACAGCCCGTTTGCGCCCTTGAACATTTCAACGAAAGTGAAGTCCGGCAGCCATTCCATAGACTGAAAGACGGTAAAGTCAATGACGCGCATCGCTTCCGCGCCGGGAATATAGCTGAACGCCGTGAAAACGGCGGCGACGGCATAGCCCGAGAGGATGCCGATGATGAACGGGATCATCTTCATCATCTTTTTGCCGTAGACCGAGCAGACGATTGTAACGGCGAGGGAAACGAGCGCACAGATGAGGCAGAGAACGGAATTCAGCCCCATGATATATCCGTTTTCGCCGAGCGTGGCGCTTACAGAACTCTGTACGGCGCTGCCCGAAAGAGAAAGACCGATGAGCGCGACCGTAGGCCCGATGACGGCGGCGGGCATGACCTTGTCTATCCACTTTACGCCCGCAAATTTAACGACGATCGCTATGACCACATAGACCAGCCCCGCAAAGACCGCGCCGACGATCAGCCCGAACGAACCGAGCGACATGGAAACGCCGCCGGCGAACGCCGCGCACATGGGGCCGATAAACGCGAAGGAGCTGCCGAGGAACACGGGGCTGCGGAACTTTGTAAACAGCTGATAAATGAGGGTGCCCGCCCCCGCGCCGAACAGCGCCGCCGAAATGGACATCTCGCTGCCCGTCGCCGTATTGACCGCGATCGGCACCGTGATGGTCGCCGCGAGGATCGCGAGCAGCTGCTGCAAGGCAAACAGGATCAGCTGCCCGGCTTTGGGCCTGTCTTTTACGCCATAGATCAGATTCATTGGTAAAAAACTCCTGAAAAGTATTGTATCTTCCGCGGCGAAAGACAGAAACAGGGACCTCCGCGCAAACGCCGCTCCGATTCTTTTCCTTATCCCTTCTATTTTACTATAACGAATGGTGAATTGCAATCGAAATCGCAGGATTTTTTCGTGAAATTATCACTTCTCTTTCACCTTGCCTTTCTTTCGGGTCAGTTCGCGGCTCAGCAGAAGAATGTTCCTGATCTCTTCGTCCGGCACGCCGCAGCCGAGCCGCACCGTCACCCACTGTTCTTTATTCATATGATAGGCGGGCAGGATCCCCGCATAGCTTTGCCGCAGCATGGCGGAGAGCTCGGGCGGACACTTTGCGTTGAGGCAGACCTCGCTGCCCTCCCCTTCTCCGAAGTACCTGCGCGGCACGGAAAGCAGCAGCCCGAACCACTTTTTCGTATCCGCATGGCGGAATACGAGCGCGCCGTCTTTCTCCGCGAACGGGCAGTCTGCCGCCGTGCCTGCGAGCGACAGCGCAAAAGCCGTCAGTTCAGCTTCCGTCATCTTTTTCCCTCCCCGCGGCCGAACGAAAATTCGTCGACACTTTCGGTCTCCGCGTCGAACTTTTATAAAACTCTCGACAAGTGTTGATTTTTTTATAATTTCGTGATACAATACAGATAACGTTAACTCATAAAGGAGGATCAACAATGGCAAAAAAGAATCTCAAATACTACATTCCCGGAGCGATCGCGCTCGTATTCGGCATCGCGGCATTCTGCATGATGTTCCTCGAAGCCGTCAAGTACACAGCCGATCTGCTCATCACGGAAACTTCTTATTCCTATACGGGAATGCAGATCGCTTTCGGCTATAAGGAAACGATGGGAAGCGGCGCGTTGAGCGTGCAAACGACTATCCTCAACTTCAATTTCCTCGCCCTTCTCGCATTCCTTCTCCCCGTCATCGGCGGCGTGCTCGCCCTCGTTTTCAAAAACGGGCTGATTACCAAGATCGTGACGACCGCCTGCTTCGTCGCCGGCGCCGTGCTCATCTTTTCGATCGTCGGCTATGCCGGCATGGGAATGAGCGACGCGCAGAAGGCGCTCGTGGAAAATCTGACTCCGACCCTCTGCGCCGGCCCCATCGTCGGCGGAATCCTCTCCGCGCTCGGCGCGTTTGTCTGCCTCTTCAAGGGCACCATCGCCAAAGCGATCAAATAACGGAATACGGCACGACGCGGGGCGCAGAACTTTCTGCGCCCCGCCTTTTTCGTACTTTTTTGACGCGGACGCTCCCGCGTTTTTCAGTCTATCACGCCGCCGCCGATGCACTTTTCCCCGCGGTAAAAGACGGCATACTGCCCGCCGGTCACGGCGCGCTGCGGGAGGTCGAAAAACACCTCCGCACTGTCTGCCCCCGTCCGCTTCACGCGCACGCCCTGTTCGGTCTGGCGGTAGCGGAACTTCGCCGTGCAGGAAAACTCCTCTTCTTCGGGAGGCAGAGGGATCCAGTTTATCCCGGAAACGGTGCAGGAGGAGGAATACAGCGGAGATTCGTCCCCGTGCGAAACGTACAGGACATTGTTCTTCACGTCTTTGCGGACGACGAACCAGCGCCCTTCCGCGGCGTCGCCCTTTCTGCCGCCGAGATCCAGCCCCCTGCGCTGGCCGAGCGTATAATACATCAGCCCGATATGCTCCCCGACCTCTTCGCCCGAGAGCGTGCAGATCTTGCCGGGGCGGGCGGGCAGATAGCTTTTGAGAAAATTCCGGAAATTCCGTTCGCCGATAAAGCAGATGCCCGTGCTGTCCTTCTTTTCGGCGGTGGAAAGCCCGTTCTCCTCCGCGATGGCGCGCACCTGCGGCTTTTTCATCCTCCCGAGCGGAAAAAGCACGCCTTCGAACTGCGGCTGCGTCACCTGATTGAGAAAGTAGGTCTGATCCTTGTTCGCGTCCGCCGCCTTCAGGAGAAAATGCAGCCAGTCCTCGTGCAGAATGTCGCAGTAATGCCCCGTGGCGACGAAATCGGCGCCGAGCGCCTTTGCATAATCGCGGAAGGGGCCGAACTTTATTTCCCGGTTGCACAGCACGTCGGGGTTGGGCGTCCTGCCCTTTTCGTATTCTTCGAGGAAATGCGAAAACACCCGTTCGCGGTATTCCTTTGCGAAATTGACGGTATAATACGGGATGCCGACCGCGTTGCACACGCGCTTCACGTCTTCGTAGTCCGCTTCGGCGGTGCAGCAGCCGTTCTCCCCTTCCTCTTCCCAATTTACCATGTACAGACCGATCACGTCGTATCCCTGTTCCTTCAGCAGGAGCGCGGCGACCGAGCTGTCCACGCCGCCGCTCATGCCGACGACGCAAGTGCCTTTGTTTCGCATAATCTTTTCTCTCGGGATTTTTCTTCCATTATACCGCGGTGAACGGGCAGATGTCAACCCGAAACGCGCTTTCACTGTCCTTTCGCGCAAAAACGGGCGCCCCGCGATGCGGGACGCCCGTAAATTCTGCGTTGTTATGCCTGGGGCTGCTGCGGAGGAACCGCCATGCGATCCGCCGCGCTGTTGAGCGCGCTCTGCGCGAGGAGGGCGTCGATAAAGCCGAAACCGATGAGGCTGAGGATGAGATACAGCACGCCGTGGTTGCCGCCGCCTTCGATCTCGCCGACCTTTTTGCCGAGCTTATAGCTCCAATACAGGCCGTAGATGCCGCAGGTGATGATGGTGAACAGGAACGCCAGTCCGCCGCCCGCGGTTTTGGACTGCGCGAGCTTGTTCGTGTCATTCGTCAGCACGACAAACCAATAGATGGCATAGATGCCGCAGGTGATGATGCTGAACAGGATGCACAGAAACAGGTTTCTTCTTTTGATCATGAGTTTCCTCCCACTAATATAATTTTTTTATGCAAGCGGAGTCTTTCCGCAATGCTTTCCCCACAATATTCAGGATACTGATCAGCCCGTCTGCGGAAGGATGTTGCTGCCTCCGCTCGTGCTCCTCCATGAATATTTCATTGACCTTTTTCTGCAATGCTTCGCGGGAGCAGTCTCCCCCGAAAACACGCCGCGAGATGCGATCGCCGTATTCTTCCGCCGCCGCCAGCATCTCCCCGATATATTGGCTCGAAAAATTGTAATGGTTCTTTTTGAAATCGTTGCAGATGGAAACGTCTATATCCAGAATAGGAACATCCGAAGAAAACTCTTTACGGTAATCGTAGCGCGCATCGAAATGCAGCACGATGATCAGGTCAAGCTCTTCTTCTTCGGGCGTGAACAGGTTCCCCTTCCGCAGCAGCGGATACAGCGGGATATTATCTACCGCGCCGCCGTCCATAGCCATCCTGCCGCGCAGAAAGCTCGGAAAGATGCGCAGAAAAGGGAAGTTCGTTCCCGCACGGATATATTTTTTCCAACAGGGATTGTACTCTCCGAACAGCCAGTAATAGCGCACCGCGAAAATCGGTATGAACGTGACGGGGAAACACATGGGAATGTCCAGCATATCCCCCAAAGAGATGATGTTGTCCGTCGTGTCGGAGAGGAGATTGCGGGCGAACACCTCCCAGAAGAGTTCGCTCTTTTTCGGTATATCAATGTTGCGGTACATGCACTCGAGCGATCCGAGTTTATCCGCCGAAAGCGCATATGCGGAAAAAATGCCCATCGACGCACCGGTAATGAGGCGTATCTGTTCCCTGCCGATGTGCCGCAGCAGCGCGTTGGTAAACCCGATCTGGTAGGCACACTTGCTGATACCGCCCGAATAGACGATGCCTACTTTGAGTTGTCGTCCTTCGTCATGGCGTTTTTTAGTTTTTCAACGCCCTGCGATACAAAATTGCCCAGCTTCTGCGCGCCGCTCTCGATGGTATCGCCGACCTTGCGCAGCGCTTCTTTGCCCTCGGTAAAGAATTTTTCCGCCTGCGAAGGTTCCGGCTCCGCGGGAGGCGGGGGCGGATTGAGCGCGAGGGAGATCTGCTCGACGTTCGCGACCATCTTGGCGCAGAAATTGTCGAGATATTCCTGCGCGCGCTTATAGCGGTCGACCTTCCCGGTCGCCTCTTTCAGGCGCGCGAGCAGTTCTTCAAACTCGTCCGTCAGCTCGGAAAGCTCGTTCGCATCCGCTTCCGTGAGAGGAAGGGAAGCGCGGCGGAGCCATTTCTTTTCCAGCCTTACGGTCTTGCGCGCGTAGCCGATCACCTGCGGCCTGTCCGCATACGCCTGCGCGGTGCGCGCGAGCGTGAGAAGGCGGCGGATGTACTTCAGCTTTTCCTGCAGACTTACCTTCACGACATTGTCCATAATAAATACCCCACTTGCCGGCGCTCCCCGAGGGGAGGTGCGCCTTCTGCATATGTTTTTATCATATGAATTATTTAACTATGTTAATTATACAACATGAATTCATACTCTGTCAAGCATATGGACAAAAAACATTTTGTAATTTTTTTGTTATCCGTAAAAATCATAAAAAAGAGGGAACGCTCTCTGAAGAGCGCTCCCTCCCGCCGTTCCGTACGGAAACGTTTCATTTTTCCATATGTTTCAGGTATACGAGCGCCGCATCTACGCAGCCGTCTACCCCGACCAGCCCGCTGTCGAGGCACAGATGGTGGTTTTCCGCCATGCCCCACTTCTGATCCGTATAATATTCATAGTATTTTTTGCGCTTTTTGTCCGTCGCCTTTATATGGTCTTCCATCTTTTCGGCAGGCACGCCGATATCCATCGACAGTTTGCGTTCGACGCGCTTTTCGAGAGGCGCGTGGATATAGATCTTCACGCTGTCTTCGACGATGACGTCCGAACACCTGCCGATGATGACGCACGGCCCCTGCGCCGCGAGCTTTTTGATGAGGTTCGACTGCGCGATATAGATCTGATCGGTCATCGGCATCTGATAATAGGAATACAGCGTGCGCGAAAAAATATTCGGGGCGCTCTCCTCGTAGTGCTTCATGAACTCTTCGGAGAGGTTGCTGTCCTCCGCCGCCATAGAGATGAGGTCTTTGTCGTAAAACGGGATATTCAGCGCGTGCGCGAGCTTGATGCCGAATTCCCTTCCCCCGCTGCCGAACTGGCGGCTGACCGTAATGACTTTGTTCATGCCTGCCTCCTTCCGCGCCCCGCGGGCGCCTTTCTTATTTCTATTAAACCGCAAAAAACGCCGTTTGTCAAGACCATTTTCAAAAATTTTTTTGAATTTTCGTACGAAAAAGGGCGGGAACCCGCCCCGCCCTGTTCACTCCTTTGCCTGCCCGATACAGCCCTGCACATATTCTTCGGAGATGTTCTGATATTCTCCGAACCGCTGCGGGAAACCGTCTAGCACTATTTGAAAATTCATGACATAAAAAGGGAAGCAGCCCGCAAAGCCGCTTCCCTCTTTTCCGATCGCCGGAATGCAATCCGTTTATTTCTTTTTCATGCCGAAAATATCCGAACCGGCGCTCGCCGCCATGATCTTTTTATAGGCTTCGTCCTGCGAAAAATCGCGCTGCTTTTCATACTCTCCGCCCAACGCTTCGATGGCGAATTTCAATTCCTGAAAGGCGACAAAGCCGATATCCTCCCGCTCGATCTCGCGCAGAAGCACGGGCAGGGCGCGCTCGTCGCCGTAGGCGGCGAGGTATCCCGCATACAGCGGAAGGTCTGTCTCCTCCGCCTCGCGGAAAGCTGCGAGCAGCGCGTTGTACACGCGGTCGTCGCGCTTCTTCGTGCCCGAGAGTATCTCCAGAGCATACGGCTCGTTCTCCGTTCCGAGCAATGCGAGCATTTCCTCGGTGACGGCGTCGGCGCACTGTTTCAGAAGTTCCGCAACGTTGTCTTTGATATGCTCGTCGTACACGTCCTCTGCAAGCATGGCTGCATAGCGCGGCAGCGCGCGGGCATCGGTGCCGACAAGGTTGAGCGCATAGTGCACGAGTTCTTCGTCGCTCTCCTCCAAAAGGGAGAGCAAGGCGGGGAAGGCGCCCCGCTCCTCGATCTCTTCGCACAAAAGGTCGGGAACGGAAACGCCCTGCAGGATATACTCTTTGAGCATTTCCACGAGCTGCACGTCGGTCATGGCTGCAAAGTACTGCCGCGGCGTCATGCCGAGCTCGCCCATATAGGCGTCGCCGAACTTCGCATATTCTTCGGCGATGGCGCTTTCCCATTCCTCTTCGGTGCGCTCGCCCGCATGACGTTCGATCATTTTCGCCATCTTTTTGTTGAACTTTTCGTCGAAATCAATGAGTTTCATTGTCCTTATCTCCCTCCGTCTCCGGTTTTGCTTCCTCTTTTTCCGCTTCGCCTTTGTCTTCCGTGCCGTCGGCCGCCGCTGCCTCCGCCTCTGCGGCGGCATCGCGGAGCGCGCTCAAAATGCGCGCGACGAGGCGTGCGTCCGCTCCCAGAGCCTCGAGCAGGCGCTTCGTGCCCTTCGCGTCGGTGCCGAGCACTGCCATGCAGATCGCGCAGGCGACGCTGCCCGCGTCCGACACTTCGGAAAGCAGCCCGCGCGCCTCCAATGTCGTATACAGCCCTTCCGCCGCGCGGCGGTACGCCTCGCCGTCCTGCCCGCCGGGCACGGCGAAGCGCGCGAAGCAGGACGCATACGCTTCGAGGAAGAGGCGGTGCTTTTTCCGCCCACGTTCAGGCGCGCAAAATCGACGGAACGGTAGACGTTTCCGAGCACGATCCCGCAGGAAAACTCCCTGTTCTGCATACATACCGCGCGCAGCGTTTCCAGTTTTACTCCGTCGGCGACCCTGCCTCCCAGCAGCAGCCCGCAGACAAAATTGTTGTATCCGCAGCGCGCCGCCACCGTTGCCCCCAGGATCTGCAGGTCTCCGTCCTGTCCGTCCCCCTCGTCGAAGCACCACTCGAAAAGTTCGCTTAAATCGCTCTCCCGGCAATAGGCGCGCAGATCGGAAGTCTTCATCTTTGCGAGCGCGGCAAGAAAATTGACGCGCGCCTCCTTCTCCTCCCGGGGAATGCGGTAGAAAAAGGAGGTCTCCGGCACCGCCCCGCCCTCTTCGGCATAGGTGCGCACCGCGCGGTAATAATAGCGCGTGACCGCCGCCGCGGGATAGATATCGAGGATCTTCCCGTAAGAGGCGAGGCATTCCTGCACCCTGCCGCTGCGCAGCGCGGCGACCGCCTTGAAAAAGAGCAGCGTCTTGTCGTACCCGACCATCGTTTCGAGGCGGCAGAACTTTTCGTATGCCTCGTCGTACAGCTTGTTTTCGCAGCAGACCGTCGCGATCTTATACAGCTCGTCCGCGCTCTCCGCGGGCAGTTTCGCGAGTTTTTCCGCGACGGCGCGCGCGTCCTGCGGACGGTCGAGTTCGGTGAGGACGGCGGCATATGTGGAGAGCGCCTGCACGTTTTCCGGCTCCTTCTCCAGCAGTTTCAGGCAGACCTTTTCCGCCTTTTCCGGTTCCCCCGCCAGAAGGTAGGTGACGGTGAGGTAATTCATCGCCGCGGCGCCGTATTCCGACTGCGGATGAACGGAAGCAAACCTGTTTTCCGCCTCTTCAAAATCCCCGCGGCGCAGCGCCTTCAGCCCGGCGTCGATCTCCTCGGAATAATCGGCGCTTTCGGGCGGCCACGCCACGCGCAGCGCGGTGCGGGGATGCTTTTCGAACAGTTCCCCCATCTCTATGTTGTTGGAGGGGGAAAGGTACTTGTCGGAAAGCATCTTTTTATAATAATAGTTGGCGGCGGGCTCGTTGCCCAGATTGTAAAAACAGGCGGCGAGCCCCTCGTAAGCGTCCACGAGCTCGTCCTCTTCGCATATGTCGAGGAAGCGGAACCAGCAGTCGGCGGATTCCTCGTAAAGCTCCATCTCGTCGTATGCGTCCGCGAGGGAGGCGTACTCGTCCGCCGCGGGGCCGTACAGATCCAGCGATTTGTGCAGCAGGCGCAGCGCGGAGAGATAGTTCCCGTCGTCGATGCGCGCATCCGCCATGTCGAGCAGCGTGTCCGCGCTTAAATCGAATTTTATCGTCTTTTCTTCCATGCGTGATCCTTGCTTATGTACGCTTCATGAGGCGCTCCGCCTCTTCGGGCGTGAAGATGTAATCGGTATTGCAGTAATGGCAGTGAACGGAGATCTTTCCCTGTTCGGCGAGGATGGAACGCAGTTCCTCCTCCCCCATGCCCGCGAGCAGCCCCTCTATATAATGTCTGCTGCAATTACACTTATATTCGGGATAGCGCGTGTAAAAATTAACCTCGCCGAAAAAGTGCCGCAGCACCTCTTCCGCGGTGTGCTCCTGCATGAGCGTGCTCACGGCGGAAAACTGCCCGATGCACTCCTCCGCGCGGCGGATGTTCTCCTCCGACGCGCCCGGCATGGGCTGCAAAAACACGCCGCCCGCGCCGAGGCAGTTCCCTTCCCTGCCGACCTTTACCCCCACCGCGATCGCCGTGGGGAGCTGTTCGCTGTACGCGTAATAGGCTGCGAAATCCTCGCCGATCTCCCCGCTCACGAGCTCGGTCGTGCCGCCGAAGGGCTGCCCTTCGCCGTCGTCGCGCACGACGGTGAGCGTGCCGTGTTTTCCGATACAGCCGCCCACGTCGAGCTTTCCCTGCGCGTTGGGCGGGAGATCTGCCTGCGGTTCGTCGATATACCCGCGCATATGCAGGGCGGCGTCTCCGCTCACCGAAACGGTGCCGCCGGCGCCGTCCCCCTTTATCGTGACGGACAGCGCGCCCCGCTCGTCTTTGAGGGAGGAGCACATATACGCTGCGACGGTGAGCGTCCTTCCGAGCGCCGCAGCCGACAGCGGGGAAAGTTTATGGATGCGTATCGCCTCGTTCACGAGCGCGGTGGTATCGGCCACCGCGAGGGAGACCTCTCCGCCGAACACGAGGGCGCGCAGGATAACGTCTTGTTTTTTCATAAAAACCTCGAACGGATAATAAAAATAAACTGAAGGGAGCAGAGGCTGTCAGCGCCTTTCTTTTTCTTCCTTCACGCACAGAAAGCTGCGCCGCATCCTGTCGTCGGGGTCGCCGCAGGCGCCCTCCTCGGCGCATATGCGGAAGCCCGCCCCTTCGGCGGCGGCGCGCAGCGCGCCCCACGCGGCCAGCGCCGCCAAAACCAGCGCCGCCA
>ERZ1090879.2181-NODE-2183-length-9994-cov-4.913372_pt1 | contig 9994 bp, 6 predicted proteins | sample MGYA00478472_ERZ1090879 | MGnify/ENA primary metagenome ERZ1090879 (study PRJEB33644, sample SAMEA5815723) | chicken gut metagenome | biome: Chicken; feature: Gastrointestinal Tract; material: Caecum | place: Ireland | collected 2019-01-01 | study: A study of the...
CCTCCGCCGTGATGCCCGCTGTCCCCGGTTTTACGGTAAAATCATATTCGCCGTCGTCGAAATCCTGCACGATCTCCTCGCCCTCGACGTCATAGATCCCCGCCGACGCGTCCGTTATGAGTGTTGCGTCATCTAAATACACGATCTCCTCAGCGCCGCCCTCGTGGCGGATACCGAGTTGGATCTCCCTGCTTTCATCGAGCGTAAATTTGACGCTGACCGTTGTAAACGTATCCGATGCCGCAACCGATTGCGAAACGATCTCCTCGCCCGTAAGAGAATCGCGCACGAAAAGCGTCGCCTGCCCGGAAAGCAGCTTGACGTCCATACCAAACACATACGCGCCGAACGTCTTATAAAGACCCTGATAGAGCTCGCCGTTTCCTTTGATGAATGCAGCGTAGTCCTTGACTTCCAGCGCCCCGCCGGAATAGGCAGACCCGTCCGCATTGTATTTCGGCGTCTTCATTTTCGTGCCGCGTTCCTCGTAACCGGCTTCTCCGTTTTCTCCGAGTTTCCTGCTCCAATTCGTGAGCCCGGAAACGAACTGCGTTTCAGTTGCGTAACGGAAATCGCGCTCAAAGCTCGGATTGAGGATCTGATCGGACGAATGAATGCCGCAATCCGTATAGAGGTTGGTGATCCTGACCGACCCGATATTACAGATCATCTCTGCACTTCCGGTCTGCGTGTAGTCAGCCCGATAGACATTGTTGTAGATCCGCACGTCACGGATAGGAGAGAAGTCGTCCGCTTCGCCGTTGTCGAGATTATAATCGTAGAAACTGCTCCAGCCATAATAGGGATTGTCGCGCCACGAACCGATCGCCCGCGACGTACCGCCGAGGATATTGTCGGTGATCAAGATCTCCCGCATCTCCTGACGTCCGAGGTCGGGATCCGCCGTACCCCAAGGCACGAATGCAATGCCCAGCCCGCCCCATAGGTTGTTATGCGTGATGAGCACGTTTTCCAGACAGTTGTCTTCACCGGGCTGCGATTCCCACCAGACGTGTCCGCGGGGATCGTTATACTGCACGCCCAGCGTGATCGCATCGTCGTTCGTGTAGGCAAAGCAGCGATCGATGACTGCGTTTTTCGTTGCGGTAAGCCCGAAGCCGTCCGCATTGATACATTCCGCTTCCTGCACATTCACGTTTCCGAGATACACGTTCTCGCTGAAACGCACCGAAATGTTCCAAATATTGTTGCGCAGAATGGTCAGATCGCGGATCTCAACGTTTTTACACTTATCCACCGTGATGGGCTGGATATGAATAGTGTTTGCGCAACCTGTTGTGATATTCCGGTCCGCGGGACCGTTCATAAGCGTAACGTCCGTGCTCCACTCATAGTTATAGCCGTCCGCCTGCTCGCTGCCCGCCGTCATTAGGCGGATGGTGCCGCCACCCGTCACTTTGACGTTTTCACAGCTGTTGAGCTGGATCAGGGGATAGTTGAGCACCACGCCCACATGACACCAGACGATACCCTCGATGTCCTTATCGTGACCGTATATGACCTCATAGTCGTAATCCTCCGCACGGCTCGACTGCAAGAGCACGGCACCCTCTTCAATACGAAGCTCTACATTGCTCTTCATTTTAATATTGGTTGCAACGTACCGTCTGCCGTAAGCACTGTCATCACCCGTGAGTACGACCGTACCGCCGCCGCGGGAATTGACGTAGTCAATGGCTGCCTGGATCGCCGCAGTATCGTTGGTGAAGCCGTCACCCTTGGCACCGAATTGCGCGTCCGTCACGCTGACCGTGAGATCGGGCAGCGTAAACGCATAGGGATTCTCCGAGAAGTCGTAATAATTTTCAATGGCAAACGACTTAGCGACCTTCACGCCCTCAACACCCGCCAGCAGCCGGGAAGAGAGATGCGTCATGCCGTCCGCCTTGTCCAGATCGAACGTGATCGTAAACGCGCCGTCCGTGACCATCGCCTTGCCGAGCACGGGCATGGGGTTGTCCTTTCCGCTCTGATCGTGGTAAACGTAGTCGAGGCTGTCCGTATAATTGGTGATATACGATTCGTAGAGCGTGACCGTCTTGCCGTTGTACTGTTTATCCACCTTTCCTGTGACCGTAACGACGCGCGTATCTTTGTCCGCGACGGCGCTTACGATCTCGCCCGCATAGGCGTAATAGGGATCCTCGCGTTCGAAGGTAACAGCGTCGATATACACATCGCCGCTCACCGCGCCGAGCAGCGTGAGTTTAAAGCCGCGCAGATACCCTTTGCAACCCTTCGAGGAAGACAGATTCAGGTAGTACGTCCGATATTCGCTGTCCGGTTCCACGTCAAACGTGAGCGTCTTTTCCGCATCGAAAGTACTGCTTTCCGACGTGATAAATTCCACTTTCAGCTGCTCCGCCAGCGTCCCGTTCTTCATGCGGAGCACGATCGTGTTCGTCACGGGAAGATAGGCGCTGTTCTTATCGCCCGCGGGCTCCTTGAGCTCTGCAAGCGTGATCGTCGCGTTGCTATCTGTGACCGTCGCCTTCATCTGCCCTTCGGTGTGGGAAAGCATTGCCCCCTCTGCCGTAAAACGGCTGATGCTGCGCGGCGTGCTGAATTCAAGGTCCAAATCGAGCTCTTCCAAATCGGCAATGTCGGTTTCGGTAAAAGCAAGATTTTTGACGGACGCACTGTGTCCCCATGAATAGAGAAAGATTTGCGCCGCAGCAAAATCCGTTTCGAAATTACCGAACGCCCACAAAACGGGCTCGTCGTCGACATAGGCGGCAAGGCATTGTGCGGAAAATACGAACTTCATGTTGACCCATCCGCCGTCATAAGGGACATCGCCGATGCCGTTCTTTTTCAACGTCGTCGTCCAATCGTTGAAAACGGGTCCCGATTGAATGACAAACTGTCCGTGATAGGGATAATAGGTGATGAGATAGCTCTCTTCTGCGCCGCCGTCAATGGCGAACGCAAAGTTGCAGGTGTTGCTTGCCTCCGTGATGTCCGTCAGCATCACGTCAAGCGAAAGCGTGTTGCCCGTCACTTCCTGCCGGTTGTACAGTCTGCCCCCGTCAAATGTGCAGGTATAGACCGTTTCACCGTTTTCCGTCTTTTTCGACCAACTTGCACTCCCAGGCTCCCACGGTGCGGACGGCTCGGGCTGTACATGTTCAAGATCTTCCGGCACGACCGTCTTGGTGACGATGTTCCTGATCTGTACGTTTACGCCCCACGCATAAAAAAGCGGCGTGACCTTTGTAAAATCAGTCGCCGAATAGTCCCCCGTCGCCTTGGCGATGAGCTCGCCGTCAACATACATGGCAAGGTAGTCGTTTTCAAAGACGAAAGCAAACTTTCGCCATGTGTCCGTGAAGATCAACCCGTCCGCACCTGTATTGTATTCGTAATCGTCGCCCATGTTATCCCAAACGCCGTAATAAATCCGTACACTCTGCCATGTCGGCTCCGGATAATAACGAAAATAAGCGTTAGTAGATGTGTCGTTTCCCGTGTGCAGGGCGAACAGGAATTGACTCGTCTGCAACGCATCCGACATTTTGACGTCCGCTTCCAGATAGTTGAAATCTACTGTTCCATCGTAAGTCAGACGCCCCGCATCCGACATGGTATAGGTGATAACGCCCTCCTCTTCCGACGTCTGCCATGTATCGCCCGACCAACTGCCTGCGGCGGCAGCCGCGGCCGCGTTGCCCGCCGCAAGCCCCACGCAAAGCGCCAGAAGGACCGAAAGGATCCCTGCGGCAAGCCATCTTCTTTTGCTCATTTGTTTTCCTCCTTATCTCGTTCCCGTTTCCATTTTTCATACAAGCCGTCATATACCGATTGCTCGATGACGGGATTTCCCTTGGCGTTGGCGGGCAGAAGCTGATCGCCCGCGGCGGCGGGGTCGGTGCAGGACGTATCGCCGCGCCATTTATCGCGCTCGGAACGGAGGCGGAAATCCGGGACTTCCATGGGGACCCCGCCCGCAAGCACCGATTTATAGGCAAAAATGCCCGGAAGGAACATATCCATTGCCTCATACACGCCGATGGCGTCCCCTTCGCCGCCCGAAAGTACGTCGAGGAAGTTTTCGATCATATAGCGGTCGGAGAGCGCGTGCCCGCCCTGCGGCGCGTCCGGGAAGGCGTTCTTCGGCACGTATTCATCGACCTCGTCGCAGGGTTCGCCCTCCTTCAGATCGAGCGAAGCATACAGGGTGCCCTGCCGCTTGCCGCCGCCCAGCACCGCCGCCTCGCGCACCGCCTCGATATGCCCGAGGCTTCCGTACATGGAAAACCAGACGGAATTTTTGGTGAGCTGACCGTGCAGGCTGCGCACGACGGCGCCGTTTTCCAGCGTGACCATCTCCACGGAATAGGGCGCGGAGAGCGCCCCCATGCGCGCCATCTTGCGGTTGTAGGGCGGCTCGAAGCCCACCACGCGCACGGGACGCAGCCCCGTGGCGTGCAGAATGGGTCCCAGCGAATGCGTGCAGTAAAAAGACGCATATTTCAGGTTCCGCCAATGGTCGCGCTGTCCGTAAGTGAGCTGATGCCAGATGGGTTCGCAGTTGTGCAGATACTCCCCTTCGCCGTATTCGAACTCGCCCAAAAGCCCCTTCCGGTACAGCCTGCGCATTTCGCGCGGACCCTCCATGAAGCAATAATTTTCGGCATAGAGGTAGGCCGCCTTGCTGCGCTCCACCGCGTCGCACAGCTCCGCCGCCTCGCGCAGGTTCTGCGCGGGCAGCACTTCGCTGATGACCGCTACCTTTTTGTCAAGGCAGCGCACGGCGTAAGGCGCGTGCTCGTTGGCATAATTGGCAAGCACCACGCAGGAGGGCTTTGCCGCAAACAGCCCGTCAAATTCCCTGACCTGCAGCGGCGGGGCGCCGCGCGCCTCGCAATAGGCGCGCACGTCCTGCAGCACCTCTTCGTCGCGGTCGCACACCGCCACGAGCTCCCCCTTGCCGCATGCCGACGTATGATCGAGGAAGGTCTTTCCCCTCTGTCCGCCAAATACGGCGATCCGCGGTTTTTCCATAGGCCACCTCTTTCTCTGCACCATCATTATATTGCCTGTCTTTTGTCGGTTCAATGGTTTTTTTCTCACTAAAAGTGTAATTTTTCTCTTGGAATATTTCGGTAATTTTTCCCCTCCTCTTGACAAATACCCCGCCGCGGAATATAATGCCGGAAAGGAGAGCTTTATGGCAAAATACAATTCCACCAGCATCTGCCAATTTCCCGCCCCCGCAAGTTCCTTGAGCGGACAGACGCTGGAAGTCGTCAACTTTGTGTATGAACCGCACCCCTTCGACTACGACGATTTCATTGCCGAGGACAACTACGTCTTCTTTCTGGTGACGGCGGGCAGCGGCACGTTCTTTACAGACTACGCTGACTTCCCCATAAAAAAGGGAGACTGTTGTTTTGCATTTCCGCACAAACGCTACAAATTTGGAAGGATAGAGCGCATGAAACTGCTCTATATCACTTTTACCAACGCCGAGGCGCTCACGCTGCTTTCTTCTTTCGGCATCCTTTACACCGCCCCCGTCCGCCGTCTGCCCGAAAACAGGATCGGCTTTTTCTACAAAGAGTTCGAACGATCTCTCACCTTAAAATCCCCCGCAATCATTCCCAAGGCGCTCCTCTACTTTGCACTGAGCTACTTTGCCGAAACGCATCCCGTACAACAGCCCGCGGACAAGGACCTTACCGAACTCATGAGCAAAATCGTAAGCTACGTCAACGAACACTACCGCGAAACATTCACACTGCAGCAGCTGTGCGAGCAGTATTATTTCAGCTACAACTATATCTCGCAGGCGTTCAAGGCTTACACGGGGACCACTTTTTCCGCCTACGTGCAGAACGTGCGCCTGCGCCTTGCCAAGGAGCTTTTGAAAAATTCCTGCAAGAGCGTGACGCAGATCGCCGAAGAAGTCGGCTACAACGACGCACACTACTTCGACAAGGTTTTCAAACGGACGTGCGGCATAACGCCCAAACAATTCCGGCAACGTTTCTCAACTAACAATGGTACGCAAACAGATATGATGCCATAGCCTGATCGAAAAAGTAAATTCAGAGATGTCTTGTACCCTTTTTAAAAAGCAAAAAATGACCCTATCAAATATAGTGTCGCAAAAAAAATCGTCCCGCCGAACACATACAGGAACAGCGTTACATACTTACCGACCTCATAGAGAATACCCCATTATTTGGAAATTTGGACAATATGGATAAATACGATCGGACTTGTCCATACAAACAAATTTCAACTCAATTCTGTGTAACCGACAAAAAGGACGGCTGCCGTAAGACAGCCGTCCTTTTTGCATGAAACGCGGTTTTACTTGAAAAGATATTCCGCAAACACTTCGCCCATCCGGCGATATTTCATCTCGACACAGCGAACTCGATCTCCAAACCGTCATAGGCGACGACGATGCCGTATTTTGCCATTTCCGAGACCATCTCGTCATAGGTCTGTCCGCCGTTATGAGAAAAGTGATTGGCGACGAAGATCGTTTTTTCGTCTGCGATCCCTTCCCTGCGCAGCCGTTCCATCACCTCGAGATTGGTTTTCAGGCTCATATGTCCGTCCCGCCAGCTCCCGCCGAGTCCCAGACAGCCCGTGCAGTCGAGGGAAACAAGATCGAACCTGCCGAATGCCTTTAACAGCGCATAGTCCTCCTCGGGAAATACCCCCGTATCATGCGCGTATAAGAGACGTTTTCCGCCACGCGCGATCGCATAGAATACAGGAGTTGTCTCAGCGGCATGATTTGCCCGCAGCGCAAGGACTTGATACTTTCGGTCTGAAGTGAAAAAGACGTCTCCGGGCTGTATGAGATGCGCCTCCACCCTGTTTTGCATATGAAGGCGTTCGATCTCACATACGATCTTATCATATCCGTCCTGCGCGGAATAGAAATGGACCGTACGGTGTTCATGGCTGATCGGATCGGACAAGATCTCCAGATCGGCGGGACAGAGATGGTCGCTGTGACTGTGGGTGATCAGACAGTCGCCGATCTTCTCCCATTCGACGCGGTATTGCAGGGAATGACAGACGGTGTCTGCATTGTAATCGAGCAGCAATTCCCCATCCACGAGCGCCTGCGAGCGTGAACGCAGCGCCCTTCCGCCCGTGCGGAAGGATTCCCTGCACACGCGGCACTTGCAATACGGGGCGGGAACGCCCTCATAAGCGGCTGTTCCCAGATACTTGATCTTCATCTGTTCTCCTCACTCAGTCCCTTTTCTTTGCACAACGGAGCAAAAACGTGTCGGGTCGGTGCGACGCTGCGTTATTCTTTTTTTCCGCGTTCTTTGACCTTCTCTTTTGCGAGCAGATAGATCTCCTCCGTCGCGAAAGAAACTTTGGTGAGCTGATCGCGCAGCCCGACGGGATGCAGCCAGTAGCTGTCGTCGTGCGTGGAAATATCGATACAATCACCGAAGAGATTCTTCTTGTACTTGTCCTTGCGGTAGGGATAGTCGTATTCGATATGCACGCTCTCGAGTTCCGTTCCCGCCCAGAAAAGTTCCCGCTTTTCGCCGTATGCGGTACAGGAAAGCCGCGTCCCCTCGCACGTCTGCACGAGTTTCCCCATGCCCTGATCGTAGAACCGCTTCGCGTTCGGAAGCGTATGCACGGTGACGTCCGCCTCAAACCGATACCGTCCTTCGCGCACTTCGCGGCGGACGTTTTCGCGCTCCCATGCCGTCCAGTCGGGAATATAACGGAATTCCGTCTCCCCTTCCTCCGCCTGCAGTTCGGAGAGCGTGCTCACCTGCCACGCCTTTCCGCAGGAAGCGCACCAAAGGCGCGTCCCCTCCGAATACATCATGAATTCTTTTCCGCAATGCGGGCACTGGTAGAGAATGTTGTGCAGCCCGTTCGCCCGCCTGGGATTTTTGAGCTCGATGCCCTCTGCACGCTGATAGGCGTAGTCGTCGCGCTGCATCGCCGCATGCACGCGGCGGTTGAGCTTGTCTGCGTGGAGCGTTTTCACTTCTTCCTTGGAGGCAACACACTCCAATTCGCACCTGATGGGCAGATACTGCTCGTCCTTGTTCCACTGCGGGGCGGAAATGAACGTACCGTACAGCCGCAGCACCACGGCGGGGACGTTCATCAGCTTGCACATTTTTCCGAGGGAGTCGGGCAGGAAGCCCGTCGTCCCGTCCAGCGTATAGCGCGCCTCCGGATAGATGCACACGATCGTCCCGTACTTTTCCGCGCAGTAGCGCATATTGCGGATGAGACTGAGGTCCTTGACAAATTTGCGCTTGGTGATGCACCCGAGACGACGCATCAAGAAGTCCCCCACGTCGCGCACGGCGTCGATCGCGACGACGTTGTTCGCATTGTAGGGCGCGACCGCGGTATACATGGCGGGAAAATCCAGCATGCTCGCATGCGTGACGAACAGCAGATAGGGCGGCTCGATGCCGTCCATGTTCTTTTTGACCACCGTCACCTTGCGCCCCTTGAGCCGCGGACGGATGGCAAAATTACGCGCCAGCCACATCCAGAACGCGCTCGGCTTCCCGGGTCTTTTCGTGAAATCGTAATGCTTGATCTTTTTCGCCATAACTCTCCTCCCACGGCGGACGGGGCGGCAGCAACCGCCCGTCGATGACATTATATCATCCCGCGGAGGAAATGTCAATATTGTAATGATTTTTTACATCAGCCCTTCCGCAAGCAGTTTGACGCCGATGGCGATGAGCACGGCGCCGCCGAAGATCCCCGCCGAATCGGCAAAGCGGTCCCCCGCACGCCGCCCGATCTGCACGCCTGCAAACGAGAGCGCAAACGTGACCGCGCCGATGACGGCGGCGCAGCCCGCGACATGAACGGGCAGCCCTTCCGACGTCTCGGCGGCAAGCAGCGTCACGCCGACGGCGAGCGCGTCGAGACTGGTCGCCACGCCCTGCGCAAGCAGCCCTCCGAGGCGGGCGCCCCGCGCGGACGGCAGACGGAGCGGGAGCATGGACCGCAGCAGCGCTTCTTCCTTCTTTTCGCACAGCTCTCCGGCGCAGTCAAAGATCATTTTGCCGCCGATCAGGACCAGAAGCGCAAACGAGAGCCACGGCGCGATGCGCTCGACCGCCGCAGAAAAGGCATAGCCGCAATAATAGCCGAGCAGCGGCATGCCGAACTGAAAGAGCGCAAACGTCAGCGCAATGGCGCACGCCCGCCCCAATCCCATGCGCGGCTCCGTCATGCCGCTTGCCATGCTCACGGCGACGGCGTCCATTGCGAGCGCCGCCCCGATGAGAACGATCTCCCAAAAGGACACAGCCAATCTCCTCTCCGGGAAGTACAAAAAAAAACTTATGCGCAAAGCGGCAACGCCGATATGCGCATAAGTCTCGTCATTTCAGATAGCGCCCGCGGAAAACCCGCAATGTGTGGACGGTATCGCTCCAAGAGCCGACTACTCCCCTATGTCTTCTATTTCATTGTACTCGCCCGCGCCGCGTCTGTCAAGGATTTTCGGGAGATTTCGCCAAAGATTCCGCATCCGCTGCGCATCCGATCACGCGCAGGACCTCGCGGACGCGGTTCAGGGGGACGGGCGCGGTCTGCGGCGTACAGTCCTCGCAGCGCAGCACCGTGCCCTCCGCAGGGCGGCCCGTCTTCCCGCAGGGGACCAGGACGCGCTGCCCCGGCGCAAGCCTGCGCGGCGCCAGATACCAGTACGGCGTTCCGGAAACGTCCACTTTGACAAAGGAATGCATGCCGTTGTCGGCGATCACGCCGCCCGATAATGAATGGATCAAAACGACCTCCCTGCGCCGTCCGCGGCGCGCTTTTTCATGATCTTTCCGCCGCAGCGCGGACTAAAAGAGCGGCGCAAACAGTTTTGCGATCTCGCACACCCAGCGCCAGACGACGTTCTTTTTTGCGTCCTCGGGCGTCTGCAGCCTGGAAACGGCAAAGGTCTGCTCCATATCCGCTTTCATGCCGGCGAGCGCGCGCGTCTTGTACA
>ERZ1090879.2196-NODE-2198-length-9951-cov-10.629547_pt1 | contig 9951 bp, 9 predicted proteins | sample MGYA00478472_ERZ1090879 | MGnify/ENA primary metagenome ERZ1090879 (study PRJEB33644, sample SAMEA5815723) | chicken gut metagenome | biome: Chicken; feature: Gastrointestinal Tract; material: Caecum | place: Ireland | collected 2019-01-01 | study: A study of the...
TAGTTTACCCTTTTAGGGTCTGTGCAAACCACCAGTTCACTGGTGGTTTTGACTTTGCGGGGATTGACAAGGGCAGGGGGACGGGATATAATATTTCTATGGGGGAAACTTCTTTGTCGGAAAAGCGGACCTTTCAGTTTGTCTGCAAATATTTTCTGCTTGCCTCGGCGGTGGCGTTTTTCGGCTGGCTGTTTGAAACGCTCAGCTTTGTCATTCTCTGGCAGCCAAGCGACCGCGGAATGCTCACGCTCCCGTTTTGTTATCTTTACGGGGCGGTGGCGCTTGCCGTTTGGTTCACGCTCGGCACGCCCTTTTCGGGGAATATGGGCAAGCTTTACGCAAAGATGAAAGGGGAACATCCTTCCCGCCTGCGCATCGCTGCCTGTGCCGCCTTGATGTTTGTCCTGTATTTTGCGGCGGTCACGCTGCTTTCCACCCTGGTCGAACTGATCGTCGGTCTCATCTTTATCAAGGGGCTGGGGATGCCGCTGTGGAGTTACAGAAATTACGACCGTACTTTTTTGGATATCGTATGTCTGGATTTTTCCCTGCTGTGGGGAGCTTTGATCACATTGGGGATGTGTACGCTCTGGCGCCTGTTTATGTTTGCAGAACAAAAGCTTTCTCCGCGCGTGCGCGCCGTTTCGGCAATCGTTCTGGTGTCGCTCGTTCTCTGCGATTTTATCTTTAATTGTACCTATTTTTTTTATAACGTGCGAGGAACTGGACCGCAGAGATTTTGACGTATTGGACAGGATCGACGCCCTATTCCAAGAGGTCGGCTTTTAAAATGAGAGGGACTTTTTTGAACGTTTGGAATCGGAAGTAAAGCGCAAGGCGATCTACTCGGACGAGATCGATGCGGCAAAGAAACGGCTGGAAGAAAAGATCTCCGAAATCAAGTCTGTCAGCTGCAAGGAAGTTACCGTCATCAGTCCTATAACCTGGAATCTGGACGAATATTATATGCTCTTTCAGGACTTGTATACGGTGGGCGTGCATTATCACGGGAAGGATTATTTTGCATCCTATGAGAATGAGAGGTTTCCCAAATTCCCGTCGAATATTCCCGCAAAGCCCTGGAGGAAACGGCGAAAAAAATTGAACAGGTCAGGGCGATCTTGAAGAAAAGGCGCAACCGCAGCGTTGCTGTCGGGCTGATCGCTCTGTTTGTTTCGGTCGCGATGTTTGCGGTGACAATTCTGGCCAGATATGCTTTTCAGAACACCGAGCAGTATTCGGTGGGCTGGATCAAGTATTTCACATATTTCCCGAACAGTCTCGTGGCGCTCATCCCCATCGGTTTATTGGTGATCGCTTTCTTCGTCATGCTGTATGAGGCATCTTGCACCATTTCTTATTTAAGAGCTGACCCTTCTCATAAGTCTGTACAGGAGATGCTGGAAATCATAGACTACGTTATCGATGCAAAATATTATAACTATGGATATTCGCGCAATCAGAAAGATCTGCCGCAGTCCTCGTCCATTACCAAGCAGATAGGGTATAATCATTATCTTTCCGACCATAACGATCGTAAGAAGCATTATTCCGTGTTTCTTCTCCCTACGTCTTTGGAGAATGAACCGATAGAATATGTCGGCTATGCTGCGAGCGAGAAAGAGAAGAATGTGATAGATAAAGTGGCGGTTTGCCTGATCGATTTGAGGACGCTCGTCGATGTGTTTTACGGTACGTCACGACAAGGAATATCACGTGAGGATCTGCGTCAAATGCTTCGTCATATCTTAAGTGAGAATTTTCTTAACCATTGATAAAACAATCAGCAAAAGAGCCGAGCAAGGAATGCAAATCCTTACTCGGCTATTAATGTCTTTTATGGGTGTTTTCAGCATCGATTTTGCGAACGTTGACGTCCGCGAGGAACTATGCTACCATAGCCGACCGAAAAAGCAAATTCGAGAGGCTTATTTTAATCGGATAACGGCGCCAAAGAAATCGCGGGCAAAAAATAATACGAACTCCGTTTTAGAGTTCGTATTATTCACGCATGGCGCAGAGAGAGGGATTTGAACCCTCGGTACGCTTATGACGTACACACGATTTCCAGTCGTGCTCCTTAGGCCGCTCAGACATCTCTGCAGAAGATGATCTTCATCGCTTGCACAGCATGATAAATTATATCTTATTTTCAGAATTTTGTCAACGGATTTTCTCTCTTTTTGCGAATAAAATTTACGGGAGCGGCGCAGAAATACGCCGCTCCCGCAAACATCACTTTTTGCCGTTCCAGCAATAGGTGCAGCACTTGCAGGCGGGAACGCCCGTCGCCGCAAGCATATCGTCCAGCCTGTTGTAGCGCAGGGAAGTAAACTGCAATTCGCTGCGGATCGCCTCGATCATCGCCGCATATTCGGGCGAATCTGGATCGGTGTATGCCTGCAATTTGCTTTCGTAGCCTTCTCCTTCCAGGGCGGCCACCTTTCTGCGGGCGATGAGTTCCAGTTCGGAGGAGGAGCGCGAGAAATTCAGGTACGGGCAGCCGTACAACAGGGGCGGGCAGGCGAGGCGGATATGCAGCTCTTTGGCGCCGCTCCTGTACAGAAAGTCCGCCGTTCCGCGCAGCTGGGTGCCGCGCACGAGAGAATCGTCGATGAGTACCAGCCGTTTGCTGCGGATCATCATGTCCAGCGGAATGAGTTTCATGTGTGCGATGAGGTCGCGCCTGCTCTGGTTTTGCGGCATAAAGGAGCGCGGCCAGGTGTGCGTATATTTGACAAACGGGCGGGTGAGCGGAAGTTTGGAGGCGTTGGCGTAGCCGACGGCGTGCGCCGTGCCGGAATCGGGCAGACCCGCGACGGCGTCGGCGGTGATATTGTCCCGCTTGGCGAGCATGGAACCGCAGCCGTAGCGCATATTTTCCACATTTTGACCTTCATAGATGGAGGCGGGATTGCCGTAATACACCCACAGGAAGGTACAGATATTTGTTTCTCCGCGCGGCGGGCAGAGGACGTCTACGCCTTCGGCGGCGATAAAATCGATTTCTCCGGGTCCGAGTTCTTTCAGCGGTTCGTACCCGAGGTTGAGGTAGGCAAACGATTCAAAGGAAACGCAGAAGGCGTCCGCCTTTTTGCCGATGACGACGGGCGTTTTGCCGAACTTGTCGCGGGCGGCAAAGATGCCTTTGGAAGTCAGAATGAGGATGGACATGGAGCCGTCGATGGCATCCTGCGCAATTTTGATCCCCTCGGTGATGTTGGCGCCGCGGTTGACGAGGGAAGCGACCAGCTCGGTGGCGTTGATGCTGCCGCCGCTCATTTCCAGAAAGTGTGTCGTACCCTCCTGAAAAGCTTTTTGAACGAGCGCATCGATGTTGTTGATTCGGCCCACCGTTGCAATGGCAAAATTGCCCAGGTGCGAGCGCACCAGCAGGGGCTGCGGTTCGCTGTCCGAGATACAGCCGATACCGATGTTTCCTTTCATCTCGTCGAAGTCGCGTTCAAACTTTGTGCGGAAGGGGGAATTTTCAATGTTATGGATGGCTCGGTTGAACCCGTTTGCGCCATAGACGGCCATGCCGCCGCGCCGCGTGCCGAGGTGGGAATGGTAATCCGTTCCGAAAAACAGATCAAAGACGCAATCTTTTTTTGAGACAACTCCGAAAAAACCGCTCAAAACGTTGACCTCCGTAAGTACAGAATTTATGTAAAAAAGACTTTTTTATTATAGCATACTTTTTTCGAAAAGTCAGCCAAAACGGAGGTGAGAAAAATTTTTTACAGGCCGAATTTTCCGGACAGGGGATCGCGGAACAGGAAGATATGAGGGGGAAAGAGGGTGAACGTTGCAAAGCAGACGATCAGGACTGCAATGCCTGTAGCGGCGAGGATGCTCGCGTATTTTGGCATGGACGCGGCGCATAGGATAGGGTAAGAGAGGGCGAAGGCGGCGGCGACGCTGACAAAATAAATGGCGATGTCGGCGGCGAGAAAGGATGTCCCCGCAACGGACGTGTACGAATAAAAGAGAACGGGAATGAGAATGACGGGGACGATCAGCGCGGCAAAGCAGGCGACGAGACAGCCGGGACTTTTCAAAAAGAAAGCTCCTGTAAAAAAGAAGAGCAGGGTGGGGAAAAAAGCAAGTTTGAGGTGTTCCCAGGTGCTCTCGTTGGCGGCGAAAAAGAAGCCGACGATCTTGTTGTTCCCGCTCCATTCGTAAAAAAAGTGGGACAGGGCCCCCAGCAGGGAAACGAACAAAAACCCTGTCAGACAAAAGAAAAAGATTTGTTTGTTCATGCTTCTAACAAATGCGGAAGAAAGGGGATGTATTCCGGATTTTTTTTATTCCGCGCCGAAAATGTCTGTATTATTTTGGCTTTCGTCGGCTCGGAAAACAGGGAAAAAACTTGCCGTTCGGCGTATTTTATGGTAAAATAGCGTATCGGAGGAAAGAACAGTGGAAAAGATAGCGAGCTTTACGGTGGATCATCTGCATCTGAAAAAGGGACTGTACCTGTCCAGACAGGACAAACAGGGAGACGTTACCGTCTCCACCTTCGATCTGCGCTTTACGGCGCCCAACCGCGAACCTGTCATGGATACGCCCGCCGTTCATACCATCGAACATCTGGGGGCGACCTTTCTGCGCAACGGCGCGAGGAAGGAGGAGATCGTCTATTTCGGGCCGATGGGGTGTAGGACGGGGTTTTATCTCGTGATGTTCGGCGATCTGAAATCGGAGGACGTCTTGCCGCTCGTCTTGCAGATGTGCGATTTTATCCTGAATTTTGAAGGGGAGATCCCCGGCGCAAAGGCGGAAGAATGCGGGAACTATCTCGATCAGAATCTTTCGGAGGCAAAATATTACACGCGGATTTATCGCGACGCGCTCATTTCGGAGAAAAATCTGCGTTATCCGCAGGCGTGAGCCAAAAAAAGTCAGGCGCAAAATTTTTATCATCTCTTTACTTTTTGCAATGTGTATTGTATAATAAAAAAGGAATAAAACACAGGAGCCAGGCATGAAAATTTTAGTGATCGGCGGCGTTGCGGCAGGCACAAAGGCCGCGGCGAAGCTGAAACGCGAGAATCGCGCAAACGAAGTGAAAGTTCTCACAAAGGGTGCGGACATTTCCTATGCCGGGTGCGGATTGCCCTATTATGTGGGCGGAATGATCGGATCCCGCGACGAACTCATCGTCAACACGCCGCAGAAATATATGGGACTGACGGGTGCGGAAGTGGTAACAGGGTGCGAAGTGACCGCCGTAGATCCCGTTGCCAAGAAGGTAAAAGCCGTCAGATACGGCGAAGAATTTGAAGAATCTTACGACAAACTTATCATCGCCACGGGCGCGGTGCCGTTTGTTCCCGACCTGCCCGGGAAAGACCTTGCGGGCGTTTACTGTATGCGCACGCCCGACGACGCGACGGGCCTTTTGGAATACGTCAAAAAGAATTCCTGCCACAGCGCAGTCATTGCGGGCGCAGGGTTCATCGGCCTGGAAGTGGCGGAAAACCTGAAATCGCAGGGGCTGAGCGTCACCGTCATCGATGCGGCGCCGCAGGTCATGCCCAACGCGTTCGATGCGGAAATGGCGGACTACGTCAAGCGCAATCTCAAGGACGCGGGAATGCGTATTCTCACCAACACGAAGATCCTTTCCGTGCTCGGCAAAGACAAGTCGGAAGGGGTGCAGACGAGCAACGGCGAGATCAGGGCGGACGTCACCGTCCTTGCCATCGGCATCCGTCCCGCAACCGATTTCCTTGCGGGGACGGGCCTGGAAATGGTCAAGGGCGCCATCGTCACGGACGAAAAACTGCAGACCAATCTGCCCGACGTGTACGCCGTGGGCGATTGCGCGCTGGTACATAACAGAATGAGCGGCAAGCCGATGTGGTCGGCGATGGGCTCCACCGCCAACATTGCGGCGCGCGCCATGGCAAAGGCGATGTCGGGGAAAGAGAGCGTGTACAAGGGTGCAATGGGGACGGGCGTTGTCAAGCTTCTGCCCGAACTCAACGCGGGCCGCACGGGCTATACCGAAGCCCAGGCCAAGGCGGAAGGGTACGATCCCGCCACCGTCGTCTGCGTGACGGACGATAAGGCGCACTATTACCCGGACGCATCTTTCTTTGTCACCAAGCTGATCGCGGACAAAAAGACGCACCTGCTTCTCGGTGTTCAGGTGATCGGCGCGGGCGCGGTGGACAAGATGGTGGACATTGCCGTGACGGGCATTGCGGCGGGCATGAAGATTGAGGATTTCGACACGCTGGATTACGCGTATGCGCCCCCGTTCTCCACGGCCATTCATCCGTTCGTGCAGGCGTGCTACATTCTCGAAAACAAGATGAGCGGGGAGTTTGAAACCTTTACCCCCGCGGAATATGCCGCAGGCGCGGCCAAGGATTACCGCGTGATCGACGTTCTGCCCGAGGCGGGGATCCCCGGCGCAAAGTGGGTGAACCTCGGCGCGGTGAACGGTCCTCTGGAAGGCATCGGAAAGGACGAAAAACTTCTCCTCGTCTGCGCGAGGGGCAAGCGCGGCTATTTCCTGCAGAACAGGCTGAAATTTTACGGATATACAAACACGCGCGTGCTGGAAGGCGGCATCACGTTCAACCGCGTGAAAGTGGAATTTGCGGGCAAAGCTCTCCCGCCGGAAGAGATCAAGCGCGTCAAGGCGCTGGGCTGCCTGTGGGATAAACGCACCGTCGACCGCTTCAACGTGCGCGTCATCACCCGCAACGGCAAGATCACCTATAAAGAGCAGTGCGCCATCGCGGAAGCCGCCGAAAAATTCGGTTCGGGCGAAGTGACCATGACCACCCGCCTCACGCTGGAAATTCAGGACGTGCCGCACGACAAGCTGGACGATCTGTTCGAGTTCCTGCACGCAAACGGGCTGGAAACGGGCGGAACGGGCTCCAAAGTGCGCCCCGTGGTGTCCTGCAAGGGTACGACCTGCCAGTACGGCCTGATCGATACTTTCGCGCTCAGCGAAAAGCTGCACAAGCTCTTCTATGAAGGGTATCACGACGTCGCTCTGCCGCACAAGTTCAAGCTTGCGGTGGGCGGCTGCCCAAACAACTGCGTCAAGCCTAACCTCAACGATCTGGGCGTGATCGGACAGCGCATTCCCGAACCCGATCTTTCCAAGTGCCGCGGCTGTAAAGTGTGCCAGGTAGAAAAGACCTGCCCGATGCACGCCGCATCCGTCAAGGACGGAAAACTGGTCATCGACCAGAGCGTGTGCAACAACTGCGGGCGCTGTGTCACGAAATGCCCGTTCCACGCCAACGACGAAGGAACGTACGGGTATAAGATCTACATCGGCGGGAGATGGGGCAAGAAGGTGGCGGAAGGCCGCGCGCTTTCCCGCATCTTCACGACGGAAGAGGAAGTCATCGAGATCGTGGAAAAGGCGATCCTGTTCTTCCGCGACGAGGGCATCTCGGGCGAACGCTTTGCCGATACCATTGCAAGGCTCGGGTTTGATTATGTGGAGGACAAACTTCTCAACGGCAAGGTAGACAAGGCTGCCGTCATGAAAAAGAACGTCGTCGGCGGCGCAACCTGCTGACGGACCTAAAAAAGCGGGCGAAGGCATCGACCTACGCCCGCCTTTTGTTTTTCTGCGGAATGGGATATTTTCGGTACATTGATTGTCGTATAATAAGAGGGAAGAGAGCGCGTCCGAACCGCTCGGAAGCGCGGACAGAAAGAGAGGAACAAATATGAGCGAAGTGAGTTTTGAATCCAAAAAGCTGGCGCCCCTGCGCATTCTGGAAGTGCTGGAAAAATACAGCGATGAAAACCACATTCTGACGCAGGCGGAGATCGCCGAAAAGCTGGACAGAGAGTACGGGATCGTGCTGGAACGCAAGGCGGTGGCGAGGAATATCAAGCTTCTGGAAGACGCGGGTTTTGAATTCGGTACGGGCAAGGACGGCCGCGGCGTGTATCTTTTGTCCCGTCATTTTGAAGAGGGGGAGCTGAGAATGCTCATCGACAGCGTCGCCTTTTCGCGGCACATTCCCGAAAAGTATGTAAACGACCTCGTCGAAAAACTCCGCAGTCTGGGAAGCGTGTATTTCGGCCGCTCGTTCCGCGCGGTGCAAAGGGCGGATATGCTGTACCGTTCGCAGTCGAAAGACATCTTTTATATCATCGAGAAGCTGGGCGACGCCATCGCCAACGAAGTGCAGGTCAGCTTCATGTACAACGAATACGGCACGGACAAAAAACTGCATCCCGCCTGGAGCGCGCCGCAAAACGTCAATCCGTACAGGCTGGTCGCGGTCAACAACTATTATTATCTGCTGGCAAACATCGATCAGTACGACAACCTTGTCAGCCTGCGCCTGGACAAGGTGACGCAATTTGCGCTCACCTCTCTCCCGCGCAAAAATATCCGCAACACGTCGGCGGGGCCCGTGTGCATCGGCACCTATCTTTCCGCCCATCCGTATATGCTCACGGGGGAACCCGTTCACGTCGTGGCGGAACTCGCGCGCGACAGGGTCGGCCTCGCCATCGACGCCTTCGGCGAAAATTTCACCCTGACCGACAGCGGCAAGGAAACGGTGACCGTTTCGGTCAGCGTCAACGAGGAAGACGCCTACCTTTGGGCCATGCAAAACGGGGACGTTGTCGAAATTCTGGAACCACAGAGCCTGCGCGACCGCTTGCGCCTTGCCGTGGGGAAGATGCGCCGATTTTATTTTGCGGAACATTTCCGATTGCCTGACCGTTTTCATACACGCATCGGATGAAAAGCGTGCAGCGAGGATCGTATCCGTTTACGGAGAGCGCGACGAAAAACCCATGCAGAGAATAGCGGATAAAGACAAAAAACGCAAAGCTTATTATGAGATCTATACAGGCATGGAGTGGGGCAAAGCGGATAATTACGATTTATGTCTGGACAGCGGCGTGCTCGGCATAGATCGGTGCGTGCGGACCATCAAAGAATTGTATTGATCCTGCAAAATTCTCTTAAAAAAAGCGCAGCTTGTATTCTCTGCAAGCTGCGCTTTTTACTCTGATTTTGGTTTTGTCAGTTTAAATTATTTTGTTTGCTTCTTACAATCAAGCCGTCGAACATCTTTTCAAACTCTTCAATACTTCCCTGCGTAATAAGATCTTTCTGACAAATGCAGTCGGAAATTTTATACGGAAAATAAAAAACGATCAGGTACCAATCTCCTTCGTCCACAACCTTTTTCACGTTCTCCAATTTCCCTGTCGCATAACAATCTTCTCCTGTTCCGTCTTTTATGATTTGCCCGTCTTTTATCGTGATGCGTTGCGGCAGATTGTCTGTAAACGCCTTTTTTTGCGGATTCAGCGCAGGAACACAAAACAGTAAAGCAGAAATACAAAACAAAGCTGCTATAATGTACCAAATATAAGAATATTCCGACATACTGATCCCGATCAAAACGATCGGAATGTCAATGATGATCCAAGTCAGATTGCAGACAAGAAAAAGAGTTTTATTATGCCTTTTAAAAAAGACATTTTTGCACTTTTCGGAAAGTTCACCCTTAAACTCTATCATAAATCTTCCCCCGAACAAAAAACAGACGCACAGCGCCGAAACTATAAACGTTCAATATATTGCAGTTTGATTTTAGCATATCGGCCGATCAGTGTCAATACGAAATTGAAATAAGCACCCGAAAGGGTGCCTTTTTTCTGGTGGGGACGGTAGGTATTTGCCGAAACCCCGCAGGCGGGGACCCCTCGGCAAGGCGTCGGGCGCTGCCCTCGCGCGAACGACGCGCGGATAATTTCTCTTTCTGTTTGTCCTTCCGTTCGGCGCGCGTAGTTCTCGTCTTACCGCCCACAAAAAAAACACCCGAAAGGGTGTCCTTTTTTTGGTGGGGACGGTAAGTATTTGCCGAAACCCCAAAAGGGGCCCCCTCGGCAAGGCGTCGGGCGCTGCCCTCGCGCGAACGACGCGCGGATAATTTC
>ERZ1090879.2197-NODE-2199-length-9951-cov-3.332154_pt1 | contig 9951 bp, 8 predicted proteins | sample MGYA00478472_ERZ1090879 | MGnify/ENA primary metagenome ERZ1090879 (study PRJEB33644, sample SAMEA5815723) | chicken gut metagenome | biome: Chicken; feature: Gastrointestinal Tract; material: Caecum | place: Ireland | collected 2019-01-01 | study: A study of the...
AATCCGTCGATCGCCTTGATGAGCCCCACGCAGCCCGCCTGAAACACGTCGTCCGCGTTGGCATTCTTCGCCCAGAATCGTTTGACCAGCGACAGCACAAGGCGCATATTTCCGACAATAAACTTTTCGCGCGCCTTTTCGTCGCCCGCCTTCAGACGGCGCATGAGTTCTTCGTTCTCTTTATGGGAGAGTTTCGGAAGCCCCGCCGTGTCTACTCCGCAGATATAGACTTTTTGCAGCATACACACCTCCTTGCGCGGAATGCCCGCGTATGTAACTCTTGCATAAGAAAAAGAAGAAGGAAAAGACGGCTATTACCTATCTTTCCCTTCTTCGCAATTTTTATTCGTCTGATTTTAAAATCAACCGGATGCCATTTCTCCAACGGACACTTTTGCATAATGTGCAGTTGTCAAATGTATTCCATTTCCCGATGCACTATTATATGTGTATGTCGCCGTCCCAACAGCATTGCGATCGCTATAACAGTATACAGGCATTTCAATAATTATCGTACTCATGCCGATTTCTACATCGTCATAATAGGTTGGCACCCCAAAAATATTTCTCGTCTTGTTCCCTCCGGCAATTGCTCCATTATACCAAAAGTCTGAATCCAAAGTAAAACTTTGAGCTAAGGGATTTCCAATAAACTCCCCACCGGAAATTTGCACATTGTTTGCTCCGGTTCCCAAAGCATTTGTTCCCGGTTCGGTCTGAAAAAACAATCCTGACCTGTTGCCGCCTTCAAAATTTCCGTCAACTATCGTTAATGCTACGCTTCCGTTGCCATACCAGATTCCGTTATCGTTTCTGCCATAATATGTACCGCCGTTGATCGTCACAGAAGACGAAGTGCTGTGACTTTCTTCGATGGCAATTCCCGTAGATTCTCCTTCGACATAAATTTTTCCACCCTGATATGTTCCGCTTTCTTCAAATGTTAAACGGGCATACTGATAGACAGAAAACCCGGAAACGCCGTTTACCTGGAAGGTTCCGCCATAAATATTGGCAGTCCCCCAATTCACATTGCTGCCTGAAATGATTCCCATGACAAATGCGCCGTTTCCATTGGAAATTGCTCCCGTTGCCGAAGAACGACCAAATACCCCGCCCGTAACATTTATCGTTCCGCCGTATACCTTTAAAGCATAAGAAGCACCTGGTCCGGCAATTGCATTTTGATCTGTTTTATAGCTGTCATTTCCATAAAAATATCCATTCTGAATGAGCGCTTCCCCGTTACGAATGATAATTCCGTCCCCTTGCTGTGTCGTATATGTTCCATTATATATATGCAAGTAACCGCCGTTGACCTCTACCGCAGGACCACCGTATTGATTTAATCTGTAAGCCCAATTTCCCGCCATTCCGTCTGCTGGTCTCACAGGTGTCTCAAATACCCATGATTTATTGACGGTTTCATTGTCCTCAACACGCACGGAAAGCACACCTTCCGGAGTCGTATTTCCGTTTTCTCCAAGAAATACATTTCCGGTTCCGCTGACATACACACCGCCGCCGACCTTATTGGTAATTTCCCCTTTGGCGATCGTCACGCTTCCGGTTTCAACACGCACGGCAAAACTCCGGATCGCATAATTCTGATAGGTATCAAATCCTCCCGTCGTCTCGCCGCTGCTCGGCTTTCCTTCATGGCAGACATTCAGTGTCCCCTGCGAGGCGTCAAGAGAGCCGCCCTGCAGATAAATTCCGTTATAGATCTCAGCGATCGGTTCTCCGACGGGACTTCCAGACGCCAGGTCGGGAGGCGCTACCCATGCATTCCCTTTAATTGTACTTGTAATATATGCCGTTCCGCTGACGGTCAGCGATCCGCCGCTCATATATATTGCCGTACCGCGGAAAGAAGTCAACGTGACCTCTCCTTCCAAAGAAATTTTTGAACCTTCGCTCAACAACGAACCTACAGGTGCGCGTGAAGTGATCCCAAGTCCGTCCGTTTCAATCGCAGTTTGCGCACTTGCAATGACGACTTCGCCGCCCTCGGCGCTGATCGCCGTGCTTGACAGCGCCTCGTCATGGCAATTGACAATACAGTGAAACGCACTGCCGCCGATCTGCACCTTCCCGCCCGTGGCAAGGATCCCCGAAGAATATCCGCCGTTGACCGTAAAAGAAACATCGTTGCACGTCAGATTTCCCACGGAATAGATGCCGTAGTTATGCGTTCCGTACTGACCGTTGCCGATATTTTCGTTGAATGTAAATGACGCATTGCTCACCGTCGCGGAAGATGCCGTATCGTCTGCCGAGGCTTCGGACAGGATTCCGTACATATACGATCCCGTCAGATCAAACGTGATTTCTTCCCTTCCGTTCATCTCCAGAATGCCGCCGCTGATCCGGATCGCTGCGCCGTTGGCGCCGAGCGCTTGCGTTCCGCTGAGATTTTCCGTTTCCTTCTCAAACGAACCGCCCGCCACTTCCATGCGGCCGTTCGACACACGGATAGTGTCGCCGACCTGCGAATAAAAACTGCCGTCGGCGACGCGCAGATAGTCGCCGTTCTCCGTCTGTTCATAGGCAATGCCCACGCAGACGCCACTGCCGAGCGCTTCAAATCCGCCCTGCTCGACCGCCATATAACCGCCCGTTGCCTGCACGCAATAGGTGTTTTCCTCGCCGAAATACGAAGTATACCTGCCGCCGCGCACATAGAGATTGCCGCTGTTCATCTGAATGGCGGCATATTCGGGCGGCACAGTCGGCAGAGAAATTGCCTCCGAATCGGGATTGGCGCTCTCTTTGACGTCCTCATATCCGTACACGGTGACGAGATAACGCCCGTTTTCGGGATCGGGCGCCGACGTCTGATCTGCCGCATACACATAGGCTGTACCGCCCGCATTTTCCGTCACAAAATAGGTATAGTAAAAATCTGCGCTCTTGTCTGTCGCCGCCATGTTGGTGTTCTCCACATTGGCGCCCGCGATCGTAAAATAAAGATAGGTATCGCCGGAAAGCCCTTCGGGGGTGCCCGACGAACGATCGAAATACATATTGCCGTTGACGCGGCGGACCAACTGCCCGTTTTCCCCTGTCACGGTCGATTGCGAAATATTGGGCTGAATGACGGGCATGGAGACGGATCCTTGCTCCGTATACGTTCCGTCCTCGAGATTTGCCGCATAGTAAATCACGGAATTTACACCCGTGATCTGCGCACCCGCCGGCGTAGACCAACTGTTTCCGGAGCCCGCGGCATATTCGCTCCGGAAGCGCGTGGCAACCTCTCCCGCGCCCGGTTCCGTATAGGCATATCCCGTGCGGGGGCCACTTTCAAAGATCCCTGCCGCAACGGTCAGCGTGCCGCCGCTTATGCGCAGAACGCTGCCGACGGGATTGTAAAACCCGCCGCCGCCCTTACTGTCAATGATGGTAAGACGGACGCCGTTTGTGACGTTGAGCACGGGTTCGCGGTTGTTGCGCTGCAGCTCGTGTCCGTTGAGGTCGATGGTCAGATCGGAATTGACATCGGACACGCCGCCCGTGATGATGAGCGGATTATCGACGCTTTCATCGATCTTGATATTGGTATAGCCGTTCTCGATCGCCGCAAAAAACTCATCCACCGACTTGATTTCGACTTCGTTGGAAACAATATACTCCAGATCGCCCGAAATCACGCCGTCCGGCTCCACTTCATCGGAATAGCGCGCATACGGCAGCGAGAAGGTCATCAACGTAACAATGACCAGCGAAAGAAGGATCCCGAGGATCATGCTGCGCTTATTTGTCATACGCCGTTCCCTCCCGTTGACGATGCCTGCGTAAAGACAACGCCGAGTTGCGCGAAATAACTTTTGCTGAGCGAATACGAAATTGAAAGCTCCCGTTCTGCCCCGTCTTCATGGTGACGGATCCAGAACGCATTGTCCGTGATCCCCGCCAGCGAAATCAGATAATAGCCGTCTTCTCCCTGTTTTCCGTCCAGATTGGTGCATACACCGTACAGCGACTGATAATCGCCGATCTGCGGAACCGCCGGAAGGACTGCTTCCGCTACGCCGTCCCCCGTTTCATTCGCTTGGTAAAATGTTCCGATCGCATGAACATAGTTTACGGTCGTTTCACTGATGGGCGCGACATGCGAAAACGATACGGGATTATTTCCGTTATAGTTCCCGTCCGCATCCCGACCGTACGTCTTCTGCACGCGGATCTGCGTATCCGTATTCCGCGGCGAAAGATCGGCATTCACGGTAGCGGCATTGGCATCGAAGTGATAGCCCGTGACCTGCGCACCGTTAAAGGTATAGACGCTTTCGTCGGAATCGGCCCCGGGCGCCGTCAGCAAATGATCGAGCGATTCCGGCTCGCCCTGCGAAGCCTGATCGTCCTGACGCACCCAGTCGTAATTGTAATCCTCGCTGCGGATATTTTCGGCAAGCGTCAGATAGAGAACAAACTGCTTTTCCTGCGGAACTCCCGCACGGTCGAAATCAAGATCGAAGGCGTCTTCAAGCGCTTCCCCGGAAAGATCGATGTCGATCGTATAGAATGGGATCTCCTTTTCCAGATCGAGATAGAGCTGAGAATAGATCTCGGAACCCGCGCCCTGCCCGCGCTCACGGCGGAACCCGACCGAATACTGCATCTTTTGTTTTGATGCGGCGATCGTGATCTTGCTGTATGCGCCCTCTGCGGTGACGGTCCCGCTTCCGTCCGCGATCCCGCCCTGCATGGCGTAACGCTCGGGCGCAGCGCCCGCGCGGGCGCTGTAATCGGGAAAACGCCCGCTCTCGCGCACGGCGGCGCCCGCTGCGGGATACTGCGCATAGATCCGGTTCCCCTGCGCGTCTTCCACATAAGTGTAATCGCCCGTGCCGCCGTCGTTGACCTGATAAATGAGATTGCCGAGGACGATCTGCGGCGTAACGGCAGTTTCGCCGTTCCCGCCCGTCACCTGCAGCACAAGGTTATCCGCAAACTCGGCGGGCAGATACAGGCGGAGCGTCGCTTTGAGCTTCAGCGCGCTGATGCGGACGGGCTGTCCGTCTTCTCCGCGCTCATAATTGCGCAGCGTAAAGCGCACCGTTCGCGGCGTCCCCTGCTGATTTTCGTTGTTCAGCCAGAAATTGGCGTTCGTATAGGTGTTGGACTAAATATCATTGATCTCATTGGATGCAACAAAGGGCGTGACCGCCGCGCCGAGATCGCCGCTTGTAGCGGTTGTATAGCGCGAAAAAGTAACGCCCGTGAACAGAATGCTCACGACGAGAAGATAACAGAGATAGGAAAGGATCGGGATCCTTTTCATCTTATTCGTCTTTGTCTTCCTGGTCTTGTTCATCTTTTTTCCTGAAAGTTCCCGTAAGTAAATCGGTGATCAGCCAAAGAACGATTCCACCTGCAAGCACGGCAAACAGTCCGAGCGGACTCTGCAGAAACTGCACCGCCGCACCGAAGCCCGCCCACACGGAGACGACCTTTCCCACCACCGAATCGGCCGCCACGGGCGCGGAATCCTCCGCGTTGTTTGCGTCGCCCTTGGTGATATACCCCTCGTTTCCGATGCGCACGATGCGGTGCGTAACATACCCGCCGCGCGCTTCATCGCGATAGGTAACAACGTCGCCGACGGCATAGGAATCCTGCGCGCAGGTGATGATCACGTCGCCTGCGGAAATCTCCGGCTCCATGCTGCCCGTCGCCACGATCGAAAACGCAAGCCCGAAAAAGGTCGGCATCTCGTTCCGAAAGGCATAGCGCGCGATCAGCATGTAGAGATTGTAAAATGCAAGAACGCCGACGACGGCTATGAGCACACCCTTGACGACGATTTTTACGATACGAACCGCTCTGCGCATGTTCCGCTACGCCCGCACGGAAGCCGTGAACGAAATATGCAGCGTATAATCCGCGCCGTTTTCGCCCGCGGCGGTATCCGCAGCGTCGTTATCCCTCCAATACCATTCGATTTCAAATACCGTGGAAGAATGCGCTGCGATGGTCATGTCCGCCACGGAGAGCTGCGGCGCCTGCAGATGCCCCGCTTCGCCGGCAATATAGACGCCGTCGCGCTTGAGTTTATAGCCAAGCCCGATGCCGTATTCATTTTCCTCATCGAAAGCGAGCGAGAACACGAGCGCATGGCGGTTATCGTTGCGCAGCGTGAAACGGTACGTTCCGTTCATGCCGGGAGCAATGACGGAATCGCCGAACCGCTCATTCAGGAACACGGGCAGGTTTTCCTTCTCCTGCCACTGTGTCCCGTCCTCATGCGCAATGAAGAGCACAGGCGCATAGTCGCTGTTCTCCGAACGGGAGAGGAAGTAAGAACTCAGCACGGCGGACAGCACGGTCGCGACCGCGAGGATGATGACGATAATCAGAATGGGCAGCCAACCGAATCGGCGGATGGTCGCCACATAGGTATGATCGAGCGTCAGAATGTTGTCGTTCTTATCGACGTACGCCGTACGGACGTCGTTCGCATAGAGAAAGACGTTGACGTCCTCCTTGCGGAATTCGCCGTTTTCTTCGCCGTTCTCATCGCGCCAGATACATTTTCTGATCTTTCCGACGCGGTTTCCCTTCTTATCCGCGACCGTTCCGCGCCTGGGAAGACGGACGTCGATCGCCTCGGGCTCGCCGATCCCGGCGTCGCTCTCCTCGTCGGGTTCCTCCCCGAGGGCGTCCCGTACGGGGAGCCGCGCCGCAGCGATCTCCGCGCCGTCCGAGCCCACATAGACGACCTTAACTTTTTTTCTGCGCGGCGATTGGAAGATCCCCGCCTGGTCTTTGGGGACATATGTTTCATCCGGTTCAAAGCCGTTCGCGCGCATCAGTTCGTCGATCAGCTCCAGCGCATAGCGCACCTGACGGTCGGATGAAAGTTTTATCATGAAAGGCGTCTTTGCGTAACGCACGACCTCTGTATAGTCTTTATGATGATATTTCTGCGGATTGTAGGCGTTCGGATCGAGCGCAAGGAACAAGCGCAGATACCCGCCCACCAGAACAAGTTTGGCAAGCAGATTTCTGCCCACGCCAAACGTCTCCCCGCTGCTTGTGATGCGTGCGCGGAGTTGTTTCGGCTTCTTTGCCGTCGATTTATAGCTCAAAAATGCATTTTTGACCGCATCATAGCGCCTGCCCACGGAATAACCCGCGTCAGCCATGCGCGTTGCAAATGTGGAGCGTTCCCCCTCCGTCCGCACAGGAATGTGTTCCGCTCCTGCTTCGCCGCTCTCAGTCTGCGCCGCCGCTTCCATACTTTCGTCGGAAGCCTCGTCCGAATCGGGCTGCCCCTCAGGCGCAGCCGTATCCTGCTCCTGCGCAATATCCTGCGGCGCCCCTTGCGAACCGGCATCCCCGGCAGCTTCCGTCTCTTCGCCGCGATTCAATTGGTCTTCACGATCCTGCATGGCGTCTCCGTTCGTATCTTTCAATCGTCTTTTCGTTCTTGATTTGTCCGCCCGCGATCCGTGTACGCACTTCCCGAACACGGAAAGGCGTACACGGCGGACGCACGGAAACAGAGCATCCCGCCCTGTCCATATCGCCTGCCATCGATACCACACCTACGCGGCACGGCATAATTTAATATCAATCGCAATCAATCGTTAGGATTGCTAGGAATTTCCGAAGCCTGCACGGCTCTATAAGTAATCGTGCTCTTAATACTTGTAAGGTTTTCACCAAACCAAGTATCAATTGCATCCGCTACTGCTTCGCCGTAAGCCTGATCAGGCGTCGTCCATGTAATTTCAGCATAGATATAAACAATCCCCGTCTTGGCAGCCAACTCAATTTCACCACTGATCTCCGTAGCGGCCTCTGCATTGTCGGCGGTATACTGATAAAGTTTGATCGAAAACACTTCGTTGAACTGTGCTTGCGTAGGCGCTTCTGCGCTATCCGGAGATGTGATTCCGTCTTCTCCCAACGCCGTCCCCTCATATTCGAGAGCGCCGGCAGTCACTGTTACCGTGGCGGCAACGTCGCCTGTATTTTTAATCGTAGCCACAAGAAGCCTTTCCGTTGCATTCGTACGGTTTGTGCTTCCGCTGAAAGGCGTATCAAAGTCGGGGGAAAGCTGATCGGTAAAAGTAACATCCAATTCACCGGAAGTACCTGCGTTCCCCGCCATATCAATGTTCCACTTGGCAACATTGACACTTGCCGTACCGCTGTCTTCGCTCGTATAGCGCGCGAAGGTGCTTCCGAGGAAGCAGCAACTGATCAGCGTCAGTGCGACGAGCGCAACGAACAGCTTGATGAAGACACTCTTCTTCTTTGTCATTGTTTTCCTACTCCTCATGATAGTTTTTTATGTAAAACGGCAATGCGTGTGGCACAGTTGCCGAATTTACCCGTTTGCACATTTGCTTTCCGCCCCTGCAAATTGTCCCCATTGCAGGCGCATTGCGGTTAAGGACAATTCCATATATATCCCCCCCGCGATTTGTCAAGTACTTTTTTGAATATCGTCAGAATTTTTTTCATCGGGGGAATGCCCGTCATCTTCGGCGTTCAGTCCCTGCGCTTCGACCAGCGCGCGCAGGCGTGCAAGCTCTTCTTCCTTATCGCGCAATTCGCTGCGCGCATTTTCGAGTTCGCTCTGTTTTTCGCCGAGCGCTTGCTGCGCGCCGTTTGCCGCCTCCTCCGCCTTTACCTTACGGTTATAGAGCACGATGCGCGTCACATCATAGGCAATGAACAGCAGCACGGGAATTCCGATGAACACGAGAATGCCGACGGGCGTCTGCAAAAAGATGGCGAAATCGCCCAGACCGCCCACACTCCCCGTGCAGAGTCCCACCACATTGGCAATGGGGATCGCACCGTCTGTAGCGGCATTGGCATCGCCGCGCGTCACAACGGAAACGATCGCGCCGCCCTCGTCCCGCGTCACTGACACAATGCGGTGCGTGACATAGACGTTGTCGGACGAGCGGAACGTCACAATGTCTCCCTCGCCTAACGACTGCTTTTCCCCGTCGTCAAGAATGCGCACGAAAATGAGCGCACCTTCGGCAAAACTGTCTTCCCTGTCCCCGTCCATCGAACCCGAGGTAACTGCAAGCGGCGCGATCCCGAATACATCGGGCGGAACGCTGCGGTTTGTACTCCCCTTGATGATCAGCGTGACATTGATCACCAACACGGGAATGAGAATGACGGACAGTACGATCATCACCGCCAGCGCGATCATATCGCTCTTGCGGCGGGAAGACTTTGCTGTTTGTTCGCCGCCCTGCTTGGCAGGCTGCGGCGTCTGTGGTTCCTGTTCCATGGCAACTCCGGATCTTACGATAAAATCAATGACAGGCCGTAAAAAATTTTTTTGAAACCGAACGTGAAAAAATCAAAATACATGGACTCTGTCAATGCGCATAGCAATAAACAAAAACATATGGCGCGCCGCACAGACAGACAACGGCGATGTCACATTATGAAAGCAACGTCGGCGCGATAACGGTTAATTTGGTTTACAAACAAAATCGGAAAAAATAAAACGCACGCTTGCCCGACCAGACTTTCCGACAGGAAAAAACTGCCATACGTACGCATTTACAGCATTATTATAACGCAAACACGTTATTTTGTCAACTTTTTTGCGCTATATCTCATACGTAAACAAGCGATATAATATTTACCAATGAAAAATGTGATCGAGCATATCAGACAACTCAAAAACGACAGGGGCTGGACGGATTATCGGCTTGCATCGGAAGCGATGATCCCGCAGTCCACGCTTGCCTCGATCTATGAGCGCAATACGCCGCCGAAACTCGACATCCTCGAACGCCTGTGCAATGCGTTCGGAATCACCCTCGCGCAATTTTTTCAGGAAGACGAAATGACGGAGATCGTCAGCAAAGACGAAAAACACCTGCTGGAAAGCTACCGCAGACTTTCCGAACAGAAAAAGCAGGCACTTTTAGACCTGCTTTCCGATAAATCAATGTAAACCGT
>ERZ1090879.2199-NODE-2201-length-9949-cov-53.308773_pt1 | contig 9949 bp, 7 predicted proteins | sample MGYA00478472_ERZ1090879 | MGnify/ENA primary metagenome ERZ1090879 (study PRJEB33644, sample SAMEA5815723) | chicken gut metagenome | biome: Chicken; feature: Gastrointestinal Tract; material: Caecum | place: Ireland | collected 2019-01-01 | study: A study of the...
TTTCTTGTCTTTTTAACACTTTTTTGGGCGTTTTTGAGTTTTCAGATATACCCTAAAAACGTAATGGAAATTGACAAAGGCGCCTTTTCGTACTGCACCTAGCTCTCTTCCGTTATCATTCCCAGCAGCGCAACAACAATCGCGGACGATGCCTTCTCGTACTGCACCTCGCTCACAATCTACGCCCCGGCAGGTAGTTGTGCAGCAGTCTATGCCCTGAAAAATCATATTCCCTTCATAGTGAAACCTTGAGATGTCTTGCAGAGGGAAACCATGATTGGCAATCAGCAAAAATATGAAAATTGCAAAGAACGGTTCCGTCGGTCGAACAAGGCATTCATTGATGGTTTTAATCTGGAAGCAAAATGTTTATTGAATATGCGATCATGGCGGATCGAAAAGAATCTATTCTGAAGCACGCAGATCTCTGGGAAGCTCGCTTCAAAAAGATCAAAGACAGAAACCCAACGATCCATTCCAAAATACGGTATATTCAAAAGAGCATGGAAGGCGGCAGTAAACAGCTTGCAAAGTATTTTCCGATGACCTTCTCGCCAGGGTACTTGATTGAAAAGACGAACGCACCAAATCAATTTATGCGCTTTTTAAACAACAATTTGCGCACCATAAAATCAGAAAGACTACATCTGATGGCAATGATTGTGAAATTATCAATAATGGTTGACAGAAAAACGGAAAATTATTCGAAGCACTTTATCACCGCAAACGTAGTAGCATTACATATTTCGTATTTTTATGCCGACTTTTGAATTTATCGGAACCGACCATTTAGCTCAATAAAGAGGATCGCCTGTTTTGCGTGACGGCTTCTGACAGATAGCGGTTCTACATAGCTTACACCGGCGGACACAAACTCGATTTGATCAGTATCATATAATGGTGCAAGTGCATTGCATAACTCCGCAGGTACATTACCAACGTCTTTGCCCTTTTGGGTTAAGATTCGAAAATTGTTGGAATTATAGGCATTTTCACGGTCACGTTGAAGCCGGACCGGATCACCTAAGTTGACTTTTTCAATTTGTTCGGTTCTTCCTTCGTACCGGGTGCCTTTGGCCTCGAAGCGAAGCAGAAATGTATTGGTTTCCGGGTGATAGATTCCCTGTGACTGTTCCAGATACTCCATGCTGCCAGGCTCAAAATAATCCGGCCCAATCTCAGATGACAGTTCGTGCCGACTGTGGAGCTTATCTAGTTCCAGGAAGAATGCACTTTTTTCTTCCGGCTTCATGGTCACACCTCCTCTGCCTCGTCCAGCTCACGATAGTACAAATCCTGGTTGGCATAGAAACGTTCCAGATATCTGTCATAATAAACTTCGGTTCCCTGCGTCTTGTAAATGAGATCGGTCTTATCCATTGGGTTACATCCATAGGCGTTTTCAAGCTCGTCCATTAAGTCCAGAATGTCAACGCTCCTATGCTTCTGAATCAATGCATTTAAGCACGACTTGATGGTAACATCTTTTTTTCCCTTATATAGGATAATGGTCCCAAACATTCGGCTGAAGGAAAATCGTTCATCAGCAATGAGAAGATTGGCATAAAACCAGTCATCAAAGCCCAAATCATACAGCGGTGACTGAAAAGAAGAAAGTCGCAGGGAACGTGCACTAAAATACGTGTTATCTTCTATTTTATTACAAACCTGATCGCAGAATGCATGGATCATTTCACGTGTAATCCCGGACTGCTTCAGCTTGCGTATATGGATAAGATGGTCTGGCGCATACTCAATCACGGTCAGGCTTCGTTTCAGTTCCATCAGCTTTTGAGAGAACATAGTAACTGAAGCAAATTTTTTCTTGTAAGATCGGATATCTGTTATATCTTCACAGGTAAGCAAATGTTCGCAGTAGTCTTCCAACGATGGATAGTGCTGAACTGCGTAGCGGGAAAGAACGATGAATCCCATCGCTTTTAAATTCATCGGATTGATTTCCTCTAGGTCTGCATCCGGGATCAGATTTTGATAGATGATTCGGATTTCATCGAGATAATAGAAATCCTCTTTCAGCATTTGCTTCAGTTGTTCCCGATGTTCCAAAGACATCGGTTTCTGGTTGATCGAGTAGATGCCCTGATGATAATACAAAGAAAGCGGCTGCAGATAGGTGCCTTCCACAGTTGCAATATCATAACCGTACACACGAGATACTTCCGCAGCCAAATCCTGCAGGGAAACAGGAGACATTTCTACCATTATCTCAAAAACAGCTGTATCTCGATTAAAATCGCCGAAGCGAATATTGGGCATCCTACAGCTGTGAAAGTTGTGGTAATCTCCATCTTTAATAACTTTTTTCAGTAGATTATGCAGTTCGTATCGGTCACGAATATCATATCGCTGCATCAACTCTGGATAATCGGCAATGAATTTTTCCGTTGAAAGTTCTATATTCTCAAAGGAATCCAGGTTCAGACCATCCAGCAGCTCAGTATAGTCGCGGCTATCTATATCATAGTAGCGAATGGTCTCGTTCTGCGTCCATAGAAGGAATCGTGCGTTTGCCAAATGATTCTTTCTGGCACGGCAAACATCCTCTGTATAGTACAGCTTTTCATCGTATGGAATTTCTTCCTCTTTTAGAAACTGATTGTAGATCTGCATAAAATGATCGAAAGAAGTACTGTTCTGGCAGAATTTCCGAACGACAACTTCTTCCAGATTGGAACGTTTTCTATCGATCCACGTTTCATCAATGAACAGCTTGTTTCGGTTTAAATAGTTTTTAATTTTCAGACGCAGGCCGATTTCCAGTCCCTTTTTATCCTCCAACGCTTCATTAAGATCTTTTTTCCCTGGTTCCAGATCCATGGCTTCCAGATATCTCCAGTCCGCCTGGGAAATACCCAGCCATTTGATACTGTCATTCCGGTCCAGAGCATAAGTCGTGTAAAGATATCGATAGTAGTCTTCATCAAAATACTGTAATCCTGTATGCGCTGTATAGATTGCCCGAATTTTTTGAGTTTGTGCTTTTATGATCTGGCGCACACGTTCTCTTGTTATATTATATTCCTGTCCGATTTCATCCAGCGTAGCACCATGTAGCCGCTTCTGGATAATTTCCTTGTCGCGTGGTTCTATATTATGACATGATAATATATAATCTTCAAATTTAGGATAAATTCGAAAGCATCGGAAATCAACATATTCAAGTGTGCCGGATTCGATCAACTTGCCAAGGATCTTTTTAATGCGATCCGGAGTAATTGAAACAGGAGCTTGTAGCTTATCCTCTAGTTCCTGAAGGCTTAATCCCGCAAAACCAATCCTGTTGTAAATAGCAAGGATCCTTTTTTGAAGGTTGTCATCGTCCCACAGGATGTCAATATTTCCTTCGCAGAGTGAATGAATTCGAGAAGCATGCAGTTGACCATAGTTTTCAATGATCTGATTGATTTTATCTGCCGTAGCCCGATCGATATTTAGCTGTTCACGCAGCTCGGGCAAGGAGACAAACACGAAATCCAACAGTGTGTTGTATCCGTTTTCCTTCAGTTTTTTGCAGCATTTCCTGGGCAGATCCATGGTGTCGACCGGAACATTGTTGATGCGAATATAACTCCTGAGCGCTTTTTGATGTTCCGGAGAATCCAATATAGTCCGAAACTGACTTTTGCCTTCGTTTTGTTTCTTTTTTCTTGCATACGAGAAAATATTATTCTGAATCTGTTCGAGAAAGCTGTTTGTTTTTTCTACAATTTCACAGGCAGAAAGTGGATCCATCCGGTGGATCTCCTGCAGTTGCTCCTGGGACAGGAAGGCAATCTGGTCCAGAGTATGATAGCCAGCAAACGACAAAAGGTTATACTCTCTGGCTGACAAAGATTCTACCTGAGAAATTTTAATATTCTCTGTTTTTAAATAGTCAACAACAAGTTGTTGGTTCTTTTCATCCTGAATCCAGACCGCAAAGCTCAGATCCCGTTCTGTCACATCGACAGCATCAGAAAAACCGATATTTGTTTCCTGGAGCCTCTGAATCTCATCGTTGCCCATACGTTGAAAGGACTGTACTTTTTCAAGAATATCATCAACGGACTTCTTCCCCAGGTTCGGAATGGCATAAAGCTCTTCCTCTGTGCAACCTAGCAGCTGGTTCACCATGCGCAAGCCCGCCCGGTACAATGCGTTTTGAGAACGCGTTGTCAGGCCAAGCACCTCAATGGGCAGATTTGAAACATCCATAAAATCTTAAAACCTTCTCACTCAAAAAGTTCTTTCTGAAAGGTTGCCGCAATATTCGCGATTTCGTTCAATTTCGACTGCAGACTTTCCTTTTCTTCTGAATCCAGTCTCCCAAACAGTCTGGGATCGACTTCTGTTAAGAGGTCAATGCATCTTGTGAGATTATCAATTGGTTTATTTTTCAGTTGCTTGGATCTGGATTTTTGCAGGGCGCGTTCCATAGACATCTGAAGCTTTTCCGTGATGTCGTGGTGCTTCTGCGCAAAGGAATCGATGTCCTGCTTGGAATGGATTTCCTCTGCAGCATACAGACTTTGAATCTGCTGTTCCATCGGCTGCTGCTCCGCAAAGTAATCCGTATACGCCTCATCCCTGATCAGTTTTTTGATGTCACGGATAAATCTGCGCTGATCCTGGATGGCGTTCATCATAGTATTGGTAAATGCAATGTGCTTTAGCTGTGTTTTTTCTAGATCATTGAGTTTTTTCATGGGACCCATCATTTCGCGGAACAAACTGTAAACCTGGTATTCTCGCGCTACATGATACTGCTCCGGCAGTTGCAGATAATCCAGAAATTCGCAGATCACCTTAGCTACTTCGATACGCTCGTTTACCTCTGAAAGTGATTCATTTGCACTTTGTGCATACTCTTCTGCTGTCAGAAGATTTGTCTGGACAATATCCCGATAGGTTCCCACTGCATAATCAATCAGGTCATAATCAACTTTCTTTTCTTCACCATGCTGAATGGCAAGCTCCAGCAGTTTGATCTGCTTTTTGTCTGCCTGAATGTCCATCTCCATGATGACAGTTTCAAAAAACTGAGGTACCTTGCTCTCACGTTCGATTTTTCGCAAACATGTATACCGGCGGTTGCCATCCACAATCCGGCCATCTGCCAGAACAACACCAGCTTCCCGCTGCCCGACCAGAGCAATATTGTTCTTGGTTTTCTGAATGGCCTCGGGATTGCTCTTGCAGATAAAATCTTCAATGACATGATTGTAGGTTTCTGCATCCAGCTGTGACAGTGTTCCGGCTCCATTCTGCGATTCGTACTGTGTGATCCAGGTGGAAATCCGGTCATTTTGATCGTTATAGTACAGTTTATCCAGCCTGACTCGATACACCGGATAAATTTCAGTTTTTCCACCGAAAGTTACCTTTCTGCTCTGGGTGGTTTTTTGAACAGCATCTGAACCGATCAGCTGCAACAGGCTTCCTTCTGTCAGTGACCCTTTCCGGGATAGGGGAGCCGGCTGTTTTACTCCCATATAGACTGGTGAACTCTGGGCAAAGTCCGCTGCTCTTGCACGGACTTTCTGATAAATCTTACGGATTTCTTCTGCACTTTCCGGATCAATTTCCCGGCAGAGTAGCACCATGGTGTTGAGATAACGTTCAGCCTTTGGCTGCTCCAAATCCTGCTGTCCGATATGAGAAACTTCATTGCGGATACCCATTAGCTCGTTAACCCAGTTCAGGCAATTTCGGGAAAGGTTATTTCCAAACACCGAATACCATTCACGTTTGATCAACCGGAGGCAGTTGGCAATGTCAAGCGAATCTACCAGTTCGCCATATTCACCGCTGATTGGAAGATCCCTTTGATCATCCAGTACCTGCAGGACTTCGCTCCACCAATCGGTTCCAAAATGATGTGACATTTCTCTCCCAATATAACCAGACAACGATTGAAGCAGAATACGAAATCCCTGTTGCACGAGCGTATAATTTTCTGACATTCAGCTTTCATCCTTTCAACAGCTTTCCCCAAAGAAGAGTTTCCCAATCTGCCTTTGTCCATACAGCAGTGACCTTTTACTCTGAAAATGCAGATATCTGCCAGGTCAAGAGATTTAATCCCTTCGGTTGACATTCCGTTTGGTTGCAAAAAGTTTTATTTTCATTATAGCGTAGCAGATTGCAAAAATCCATACCAGGAATTAAGCTGTTCTTTTAAAATACCCCATCAATCATGCTATAGAAACCTATTTCACTGGCCTTTTGCATTGGCCGGAGTGGACGTTACAAAGGCAGCAACTTTTCTGCTGGACATTCCTGCAGCGGCAGCTTTTTTCCGTAGCGCAGGGAGTCCCACAGATAATGTGCGATTTCCTTTTCGCTCAGTCCTGCTTCCCTTTTCAGGGCGTGGACCCCCACCTTTAGGTAGTCATCGCCTGGTCGGTTGAGAGGCTGGAGTTCCTCACTGGTCAGCGTGAAAACAGGGGCGCCGTCCTTCTTACTGAACTGGAGAAAAACAACCCGGCCATACCAGTTGGTCCAGGGCCTTCCTGTTTGCACACATCCATCAACTGCCCCCAGGTAATCCGGTAAACCTTGTAAAGGGTGGTACCCTGGTCCGGCCTCAGATAACAGAACAATCAAGAAAAGACGATAAGCAAAATGGCGCTTGGGCATATAAAATGGTCGAGTGCCATTTTGCACATAAAGACATAGTGATTTGCATGTACTTATGTTGAAATTTGCTTACGAACATGATAAACTATAAAATAATATTGCACAGCGCTTTGAACAGTACAGAGCAACAAGAAAGATGCCTTTACAATAAAATAATTGTTTGTAAAATAAAGTTTCTGAAATAAGAGTATGATTGATATAGAAAAATTACGGGATGATCTGAAAATGAATTGTTATGGTGCCTTCTATGAAGGTGGCTTTGGAGGGGCTCTAATACAGTCCTTTGATCTTGAACAGGCTTCCCCACAGACTCTAATTAAAATTGCACAAGATTATGGTGTGAATCTAGAGCAATATCAAACTGATGAATAACATTGATATCAGTCAATGCTTGGCAGCCAAGACAAGGCTTAAGGAATCTCGTTGAGTGTATTAAGGTTTAGAAGGACATTTATGAAAGTGAAAATTGATAGTAAGGAAATCGATGCACAATGGTGTTCCCAGATGGCTTTTAAAGGAGATCCTAAGATTTGCCAATCGTTATGTCAATTATTGGAAGATGAAGATATTTGCTTTACAGTATTGGAAAAAACAGAATCCTACTCGGTGATTCATACTAAGACGGTAAAAGTTGAAATTGCATTTAAAATGGTGGGTAAGTTTCCGCGACTTAAAGTATGTGCTTTTTTGGATGAATTTACACCTTGGAAGATGAGACATACCTATATTGTATATTCCGAATCTGGGACAAAAAAGTTTCAAAAAATCATATATATAGGATTTTGTGATGGACAGGATGATGGGGCTTTTTCAGATGAAGTATTTTTGCTTACTACAAAAGTAAAAACGCTTTCTGGAACGATAAAATCGACGGGAGAAAAATGGAAAATAAGTTATTCTTTTCCATTTGTATTTGATTGGGAGAATAAGGCGACGGACCGGTTTGGCTTTTATGGTGCAATGCTTATAAAATATAAAGGAGCTGATGAAAATGTTGTTATTCCATGGGGGGTGACAAGGATTGATCATCATGCCTTCAAAGGAAATTCAAAAATTAAGAGTGTTATAATACCTAAGAGTGTGAAGCTTATGGACAGCTGTGCTTTTTCTGGATGTATAAATTTAGAATATGTTAAAATTGAAAATGGAATTCAATACGTTCCCAATTGGGTTTTCAAGAACTGTAAAAATTTGACAGAAATTTGTTTTCCTGACTCCGTATCTAAGGTGAAGTGGATTGACAATGGTCTTATAGAAACTGGATATGCGGCTTTGTCGGGGTGTAAAAAGCTTAAAAAGGTAGTCTTAAGTAGTAAAATGAAAGCAATACCTGACAGTTTCTTTCGAGGTTGTGAATCTTTGGATAATATTATAATACCTGATGAAATCGCGCAAATTGGGAGGTTTTCATTTGCAGGGTGCAAAAAATTAAAAAAGATTATCCTGCCAAATGGAGTGAAATCTATAGGAGCAACTAAATATTTTGGAGGAGCTAGTTTTCAAAATTGTAGTTCACTAAGTTATATTTTTATACCAGACACAGTGGTAAAAATTGCGAAAGATTCATTTTGTGGTTGCAAAAATATGACCATTTATACACCCCAAAATAGTTATGCGGAAAAGTATTCGATGGAAAATGATATCAAATGTGTGTTAGTGTGAAACCAATGGAAAAACATTGTCGTTGAGGTATCTATCGGTTGCTAAACTTCTGCATATTATATGGCTTTAACTAATTAGAACAACTACGGAAAAGACACCTGGCTCTGAATTGAGTCAGGTGTCTTTTTGTTTGTACTTTTTAAAAGGAGTAATGCAGGCATGGAACAGAAGGTACAGACTTTGACCACACCATAGACACTTTCAGCTTGAAAATTGCGGACACCACCTATGTAGTAGATGTTCACTTTAGTCAGACTGCAAAAGATACTATGGAGGACAAAATGAAGTGTTTGATGCTGGATGATGTTAAAACCGCCAATTTTTGAGGCAAAAACTCGGAAGATATTCCATCTGAATATCTTGACAATGTCCGCCCAAAAAAATTAAAGACTTGGAAGGTGTGACAACCCGTCACAGTAAACTGTGACAGATAGTCACTCCCGTCAAAGAGGAACCTAAGTTATCATTGTAATAGACACTTTCACAGAGAGGTGTACTAAGAGTACACCAAATGGTGTACTCCCAGTCACTCCCAGAGAGGAAAAAACTCTGGTATGCTTTTACCAGAGACCAGCACAGCACCTTGAAAACCGAATAGTTCAGCCTCCTGGTACTTCCAGACAATGATACTTCCGTAACTCGCGGCCCGGCCACAAAGAAGGCGGGGCGGCCGAAAGGCCGATGGAGCGGTGCAAATCCGCCGCCAGAAGGTTCCCAACCCTCCCCGGGGCGTCGAGGACAAATGGGGGAGAACCCAAGATTATAAGAGGCAAAACATGGTGAAATGTGATTGTTTTGTGAAATCTTAAAATTGATGCTACGAAAAGGCCCTTCTCGATGGCTCGTAAGTGTAGGGATCTTTTCTCCAGACCGGAGAACGAGAAAATTCCAAGGGGTGCCTCCAAAGATAAACGGTTCCCAGGGGGTCTACGAGATCCCCTTAAGGGGTACTACGAGTCACTCCCAAAGAGGAAAACCTTCTGGTATGCTTTTACCAGAGACCAGCGCAGAACCTTGAAAACCGAATAGCTCAGCCTCCTGGTACTTCCAGACAATGATACTTCCGTAACTCGCGGCCCGGCCACAAAGAAGGCGGGGCGGCCGAAAGGCCGATGGAGCGGTGCAAATCCGCCGCCAGAAGGTTCCCAACCCTCCCCGGGGCGTCGAGGACAAATGGGGGAGAACCCAAGATTATAAGAGGCAAAACATGGTGAAATGTGATTGTTCTGTGAAATCTAAAAATTGAGCTTGAAAAAAGGCCTTTCTCGATGGCTCGTAAGTGTAAGGATCTTTTCTCCGGAGAGGAGAAAGAGGGTTGTCTCCGAGATAGCCCAAAGGCTATCTACGAGAGAGTCCCGCTGCCGATGAAAGCATGATATCTTATGTGTACAGGAGACAGAGTACAAGTGGTACAAAGAGTACCGGTGGCCGGTACTCTCAGTAACTTCTGTAAGCCGAAAATCTGTGGTATCCTGTTTATAGGAAACCGACTTGGTCGTCCGACCGTGTCTACCAGTCACTCCCCCAAACCAAATTCATGCATTACACTATAGTAGAAAGGCCCAGGGGGGCTGCGAGACCCCCTAACGTGTACTAGGGTGTATCTGAGAAGTCGGCTCATATGTGCAAAATGGAGAAAATGACAGCA
>ERZ1090879.2202-NODE-2204-length-9943-cov-10.328176_pt1 | contig 9943 bp, 8 predicted proteins | sample MGYA00478472_ERZ1090879 | MGnify/ENA primary metagenome ERZ1090879 (study PRJEB33644, sample SAMEA5815723) | chicken gut metagenome | biome: Chicken; feature: Gastrointestinal Tract; material: Caecum | place: Ireland | collected 2019-01-01 | study: A study of the...
CCCCCCCCCCCCCCCCCCCCCCGCACGTGGGGGCCCCAAACACCGGTATCCCCCCCCCCCCCCCCCCCCCCCAAAAATTGGGGGGGGGGCGGGGGCGGCTCTTCAACTATATTACATTCCCTTTCGGGTACAATCATTTTCTTTCTGACACAAACTTAAAAGCACTGAGTGGCGAACTTATAGAACTCGTCTACCCCCTCCTTGGTTTTAAAGTTGGCTACGAACATTCTGTCGCCCATGGCGCCCGAGAGGGCGTGCGGCACGCGTTGGCAGATTTTTAGATTTTCTGCATAGCGCCCGTAAATTTCGTCGTCGCCGTGAACATAGGGTTTACCGTCCCGCCTGCCGACGAACGCGCAGTAAAATCTTTCGCCCGTGCCCTTCTGCGAGCCGTCAAAAGCTACCATATCCGCCCAGATCTTATACACGTCGGTGGAGTTGGCGTAATTCATCATGTCGGGCGAAATGCCGCCCGAAGGGCGCATATTTACTTCCAGCGCGACGACTTCGCCCTTTTTGCCTATGTGCTGGTCGCGGTTGAGGCGGAAAAACTCGAAGTGGACAAAGCGCGACTTTACGCCGAAGGCTTTAAGCGCCCTGCGCCCTGCGTCGCGCACGTCGTCGAAGGGCCGGTTAACTATGTAGAACATAGAACTGTCGCCCGTGTTGACGACGTCCATGAGCGAACCCAGGGTGACGTTGCCCGTCTCGAAGATGGGCTCGCCGCGGCTATTGACGATGGCGTCGTACGAGTTGACGGTGGCGTCGATATATTCCTCCATTATGTAGCTTACTGGCAGTTTTGTATTTAAAAAACATTCAAGGTCACTATCGGAGCACAGCCTGTGTGTGTCGCTGGCGCCGACGCCGTTGTCAGGCTTAACGATTACGGGATAGCCGACTTCGGCTATGAACTGTTTGCACTCCTCCTTTGAGGTGACAAGGCAGTAGCGCGCAGTCTTTATGCCCGCCATATTGTAATAGCGCTTCATTTCCGACTTTAACTTTACCTTTTTCATGTCGCCGTCGCGGAAGCCCGTGTTTATGTTGAATTCGGTGCGCAGGTGCGCGTCGCGCTCCAACCAGTATTCGTTATTGCTTTCAAGCCAGTCTATCTTGCCGTAGCGGAAGGTAAAAAACGCGACGGCGCGGAAAACTTCTTCGTAATTTGAGAGGTTTGAAACCTTGTAATATTCGGTGAGCGACTGTTTGAGCTGGGGCAAAAGGTTATAATATTCGCAGTCGCCTATGCCGAGGACGTTGAAGCCGTTGTCCCTTAAATGACAGCAGAAGCGCCAGTAGTTTTCGGGAAAGTTGGGAGAAATAAATATAAAATTTTTCATAGAATGCCTTTGCGGCGGGGCATAAATTTTTTTGAGCCGCGCCGAAAATATATTGACTGCGGCATATGCCGCGATTAATGCGCTTTAAAAGGATAATTTAATTTGCCGATATGTGCGAAAGAGCAAACGAAGAGATATCTTCCATGACCTGCGGGGCGCAGAAGTCGTTTAAAATTTCGTGGCGGGCGCCGCGGTAAATGGTCATCTGCACGTCGGCGATGCCCGCCTTTATAAACTTGTCGTACAGCTTTTTAACGCCCTTTGAGTAACCGCCTACGGGGTCGCCATCGCCCGCAACGAGATATATGGGCAGATTTTTTGGCGTGGACTTTATGGTCTTTGCACTGCAAGCCTGCCCGACAATCGAAAAGAGCGTTTTAAACCCGCCGCAGGTGAACGTTGCGCCGCACAGGTCGTCGGCGATATAGTCGTCGACGTTCTTCTTTTCGGCCGACAGCCAGTCGTAGGGCGTGCGTTTGTCGGTTTTAGCGTTATAGGCGCCGAAAGCCAGCTTGTCGATGAACGGCGAGCGGTGCTTCCACCCCTTGAAAGCCGCGACGAGCGTTGCGGCGAGCTTGCCGAAGCCCGTGGCGACAGACGGCTGAAAGCCCGTGCCCATTATGACCGCGCCCGCAAGTTCGCCGCCGTACAGCGAGATGTACTTGCGGCAGAAAAAGGAGCCCATGGAATGACCGAGCATAAAATAGGGCAGATTTCGCGTTTCGGCGCGCACTATGTCCGAAAGAGCGTGTATGTCGGCGAGCACTTTATCAGTCGCGTCGCCGCCGTCGAAATAACCGAGCTCGTCTGCCGACAGAACCGATTTGCCGTGACCGAGGTGGTCTTCCGCACAGACGACAAAGCCGCGCGCAGTTAAAAAGTTTGCAAACTGTTCGTAGCGCAGGGCGTATTCCGCCATGCCGTGAACTATCTGCACCGCGCCGCGCACGCACCCGTGCGGACGCCATATGTAGGCATGAATTGTAGTTTTTTTATCCGACGAAGGATATGTGATTTCCTGATACATAAGCTTAATTATGGTAAAAAATATTTAGAATAATAATCGTCAACCACAACGCAACCGTAAGGTTGCATTTCACGCGCCATTGGCGCCGATGATATTTTGACCGGGCTTTTGGCGCATTTCACGCCGCCCTGGCGGCATTTCATGCGCACCCATGTGCGCATTTCACTCTATCTCTTTTTCCTTTAAAATATCCGCTACCCGCGATATATTTTCGGGGCAGGGCTGCAATTCGCCATCCTCTATTCTGCGGCAGACGGCGAGCACGGCGTTTGTTGCGGGGGTATTTACGCCCGCCGCGCGGGCATGTTCGGCGACTGCGCCGGAGACAAAGTCCATGTCGCACTTTTTGCCCGCCGCGAGGTCGAAATACATGCCCGAGACGAGGTTTTTGTGCTTTTTCATGGCGAATGGTATGAGCATGTACACCAGACGCTTTTTTAAGGCACCCTTATAATTTAAAAGTTTTACAAGGTCGTGCCCCTGAATTTTTGCGGGGGTCACGCCGCAGGCGAGGGCGGCATCAATGCCCTCCTTCAATAGCAGCTGCGCGACGGCGCGGCTGGCCTTGCCATTTGCCACCTGCCCGAACGACAGCGAAGTTATTGCCGAGAGCGACGAAAACGCCGAATTGATTATGAGCTTCGACCAGCGCGCGCCGATAAAATTTTCTTCAACCTCCACCTTTCCCGCACAGGCGAGATAGGGCGAGAGAAGCGAAACTTTGTCGTTTTTTCCAAAAGGCGAGCCGACAGAAAAGGTCATGGCGTCGGGCGATGAAGTTAAAAGCACGTAGCCGGGCTCGACATAGGTCGCTCCCCACGACACGGCGCAGCCGAGAGTGCTGTCCTCGCCCATGACATCGGCTATGGAGCGCTCGGGCAGACCGTTCTGGGTGGTGCATATAACGCCGCCTTCGGCGAGAAAGCCCGAAAGATATGCCGCGGTTTTTGCATTGTCGCGCTGTTTGGTCATAAGAAAGATGACGTCGTATTTGCCCGTCATCTGTTCGGGCAAAAGGGCGTTGACCTTTTGAGTAAAGCCGCCGCCCGCAGCTGCAAAACCCACCTTTGCGCCCGCGGAGTTGAGGGCGGCAACATGGCTGCGGTTGCGGGTTATTAAATCTATCTGTCTGCCCGCGCGGGCGATGAACGCGCCGAGCACCGTACCCATGGCGCCCGCGCCGTAAATGCATGCGCGCATAAAATCACCTCTGCCCGCTTATATATTCAAACGCCAGCTTTGCCATTGCCCTGTAAGCCTTGTCGGAGGGATGAAGATGGTCGCCGCTGTCGTAGCCTTCGGCAAAAGCCGAGGGATCGCGCGGGGAGCGAACAGCTTCGTCGAAATCGATACACCCCCTAATATTGCCGAGCGAACGCGCCCACTCGTTGAAGGAAGCGCGCAATTCCTCGCGGAAGGGCGCATAGGTGCGCCACCCCTTTATAGGCAGGAGCGTGCCGACGTAGACGTCGAGCCCGCGCCCTTTGGCGAAGTCTATATAATCTTCCACCCCCCTTTCGAGCTCGCCCGCCGTGGGCAGGTCGCTCATGGGGCGGAAGGGGTTGACGTCGGTGCCGACGGGATGAATGATGTCGTTAATGCCCTGCTGAATGATGACCGTATCGGCGCCGCTGACCGACGAAATTTCTCGGGCGAAGCGGTGCTCGCCCGAAAGCCCGTAGCTTTCATAGGTGATGCACTTGTATTCCCTTAAAACGCGCGTTCCGCTCGCCGCGCGGCGGACGACAGCCGTTGTATTGTAGGGGTCGTTCATGCACTCCAAAGCGAGGTAGTCCGCCCAGCTTTGCGCGGTGATGCTGTCGCCGTAAAGTATTACGGCGCGCTTGTCGTCGTCGGTGTACAGATCCATGCCGCACAAAAAGTAAAAGGTGCTGAGAGAACGCGTTTTTTCGAGGGGAAGAACCTGCGAAAAGGTGCAGTCGCCCAGCGAGAAAAATCCCTTTGAAAGGGGCCCTTCGGTGACGACGCCCGTGCGCATGAGGGTGAAATCCCTTAAATATATGCTGACGGCGAGCACTCCCTTGGGCTTTATACGGAAGATGATTTCGTCCGAAAAGACCTCCTGCCCCGCGGGTATGGTTATGCTCTCCTCCCCGCCGAATGTGACGAGGCGGGCGTTGTGCAGGCTGACTTCCCTGTCGCCCATGGCGCGGGCGAGGGTGACGCGCGACAGCGTTACGGGCTCGGTTCCGCAGAAATTGGAAAAATGCAGCCTGACCTTTTCACCGCCGAACGCGCAGGTTATGGGGTATCTGAGGGTAATGTCCTTTGCATAAGTTTCGGGCTTATGCTCGGTAATCGAGGGCGCGTTGCCCCAGACCGTGACCCATTTCATCAATAAAAACTCCTTTTGCGCCCACAAACGGGCGCATTAAAAAATTATTTACCGAATAAAATTTTTTTTACGCCTTTAAAGAAATGACCGTTGCACGCCTCTATAAACCCGCGCGCCCGGGCGGCGTTGAAGTGAAGAAAGACCATTATGAACCTTATGGGAAGGTGGTTCATGGAGTTGGATAAAAGCTCGTCCTTGGAGCGCGAATACAGGCGGGCGATGAATGCGAACAGCCGCGCGACGACACCTTTGCAATAGCGGAGGTCGGCAATTTCGGTCAAAGGCGTTGCTATAAGGTCCCCTTTTTTATACTCGGGGCGGCTTTCGTCCGCGGATATGTGCGAGTTAAAGTATTGTTCATAGCTCTTTGGCGCGCCGCAGATTGCGGGCGGCCAACCAAAGCTTATTGTATGTTCAAAGTAAAAGTCGCGGCTGTTTTCGCCGAGGTAAACCGTGTATCTGCCGCCTTGACGCCAGCAATGGGCGGCGCCGTCCCACACCCTGAACGTATATTCGTCGAAGGGAATGAACACCCGCTCGCTTGCGCCCGCGGGCAGCAACACCTTTTTGAATCCTTTGAGCTCTGCGGGGGAAACTTCAAGTTCGGGGCGGGGCGCCCTTACGTACATCTGCACGACGGTTGCGCCATCGACCTTTCCCGCATTGGTCACGGTGACGTATAAGCCCTTTTCGTCGGCGCAGGCGTCAGAATAGACGAACGTTGTGTAAGAAAGCCCGTAGCCAAATGGGTATTTTACGGGCACGCCGAGGGCGTTGTAGTACTTATACCCCACATATATGCCCTCGGCAAAGTCCATTTTGTATGCATATTTATCGTAAATTTTGTCGCAGGGGACATCGCCCTCGTGCAAAGGGTAACTTTCAGCCAGCCTGCCCGAAGGGTTCACCTTGCCCGCGAGGGCGTTGACCACCGCGCCGCCGCACGATTGCCCCGCGAGGTGGGCGTGAATGAGCGCGGAGCAGTAAATATCCCACGAGGTATCGACTACGCCGCCGCACGACAGCACGACGACTATCTTTTTGCCGAGCGAAGAGAGAGATTTTAACAAATCAATTTGGTTTTCGGGCAGTTGCAGGTGCGCGCGGTCGGCGCTTTCAAGCTCCATTCCCTCGGGCAAGCCCATGCACAATACGACGGTATCGACGCCCTCTGCAAGGCGCAGGGCGCGCTCTTTAAGTTTTGCATTTTTGCCGCCCTTGCGGTCAAAGCCTTCGGCAAAGCCGACGAAATTGAGGGGCGACGACTGCATTGCCCCCAATATATTGTCGAGCGAAGTCGGATTGACGAGCGACGAGCCCGCGCCCTGGTAGCGGGGATTATTGGCAAAACTGCCGACGAGGGCGACCTTTTCGTCATTGTTCAAAGGCAGGGCGTTCCCCTCGTTTTTAAGCAATACGAGGCTGTTTTCGGCACAGCGGCGGGCGAGTTCGGCATTCTTGCGCCAGTCGACGCCGCGCTCCTTTATGTTTTGCGCGGCGCGCGAAAAGGCGAGCTGGCGGGATATGCTTTTATCTATTATATCGGGGTCGAGTTCGCCGCGTTCGGCGGCGGTCTGCACCTCTTCGGCGGAAAAGTCGCACCGCGGCATTTCGAGGTCGACACCCGCTCTGACCGCGGCGACCTTGTCGTAGGTGCCGCCCCAGTCGGAGACGACGAGCCCGTCAAAGCCCCATTCGCCGCGCAATATGCCGCTTATAAGATATTCGTCAGAGTTACAATATGTGCCGTTGAGCTTGTTATATGCCGTCATGACGGCGGCGGGCTTACCCTCCTTTACGGCAATTTCAAAGCCTGTGAGGTAGGTTTCGCGCAAAGTTTGTTCGTCCACCCTGCAATCGTAGACCATGCGCGCGTATTCGCGGGAGTTTACGGCAAAATGCTTTATGCACGAGTAAACGCCCGCCGACTGAATACCACGCACATATGCCGCGGCGAGCTTGCCGGAAAGGTACGAATCCTCTGAAAAATATTCAAAATTCCTGCCGCATTTGGGACTGCGCTTTATGTTGAGCCCGGGGCCGAGCACCATGGCGACGCCCATATGCGCCGCCTCGCCGCCGAGCGCTGCGCCCAGCTCTTCGCCGAGGGATATATCCCAGCTGCAAGCCATTGACGAAGCCGTGGGAAAGCAGGTTGAGGGGAGCGAAGTGCCCATACCGAGATGGTTGGGCAGCTTGTCCTGCACCCTAAGCCCGTGAGGCCCGTCAGACATGAGTGCGGGATTCAAGTCTATCTGACGGCACTCCGCCGATTTCCAGAAAGAAGACCCCGTGAGAAGGCGCGCTTTTGTCGCGATATCGAGTTTTTGTATCTTTTCTTTGTCCGTCATAGCGCGAATGTAAAACTTATATTCGGCATTATAGCACTTTTTTACAATATTTGCAACATATTACCATTGAAATAATAAACAGGTGCGCAAAAAAACGGCGTTTGCACCGTTTTTTTGCGCACCCGAGATTATACCGAATGAACTGCCGAGGCGACAGAAGTTATAAAGTCTGCAAGTTTTTCGTCGGCATGGCTGCCCTCCTGCCCGATTATCTTTACTATGGCGGAGCCGACTATCGCGCCGTCGCACTCACCCGCCATCTTTTTTGCCTGTTCGGGCGAGGATATACCGAAGCCAACACACACGGGCGTATCGGTAACCGCGCGTATGCGCCCATAGACCGAAGATATGTTTGTGTCGATGTGCGAACGCATACCCGTGACGCCGAGCGAGGAGACGAGATATATAAATCCCCTGCTCTGCGCGCACACCTTTTTTATGCGCTCTTCCGAGGTGGGCGCAACCATGTCTATTACCGTCACGCCGTAGTTTGCCGCCACTTCTTTTACCTCGCCGCTCTCCTCGAAGGGAATATCGGGGATGATTACGCCCGAGACGCCCGCCCGGCGGCAGCGCTCGAAAAAGCGCGCGTAGCCGTAAAAATATACGGGGTTGGCGTAAGTCATAAACAGGAATGGCACCTTTTTTTGAACGCCTTCGACCATCTGAAAAATTTTATCGAGCGTTACACCGCCCGCGAGGGCGCGCGCGTCGGCATTCTGAATGACCTCGCCCTCTGCAATGGGGTCGGAGAAGGGAATACCCACCTCTATTATGTCGGCGCCGCAGTCCTGAATGATGCCGAGGTATCTTTTTGTATCTTCAAGCGTAGGGTCGCCCGCCGTTATGAACGCGGCAAATACCTTTTTGCCGCCCGCAAATGCCGTTGAAATGTCAATCATAGATGCTTTCCCCCTTGTATCTCGCTATTGCGGCGACGTCCTTGTCGCCCCTGCCCGACAGGCAGATTATTATATTTTCGTCCGCGCCGTACTCCTTTGCCACTCTGACAGCGTGAGCGACGGCGTGGGCGCTCTCTATTGCGGGGATAATGCCCTCCGTGCGCGACAGCAATTCAAAGGCTTCGACCGCCTCGTCGTCGGTGACGGGCACGTATTCCGCCCTGCCTATATCGTGAAGATAGGCGTGCTCGGGCCCGACGCCGGGGTAGTCGAGCCCCGCCGATATCGAATAAACGGGGGCTATCTGACCGCATCCGTCCTGACAGAAGAGCGAAAACATTCCGTGAAAAATGCCCGGTCTGCCCGTTGCGACGGTAGCCGCCGTCTGCAAGGTGTTTACGCCGCGACCTGCGGCCTCGCAGCCGATAAGGCGCACGCCGCTATCGCCTATAAAGTGGTAAAACGCGCCTATCGCATTGCTTCCGCCGCCCACGCAGGCGACGACCGCGGCGGGCAGCCTGCCCTCCTTTTCGAGGATCTGTGCGCGCGCCTCGCGCGAAATAACCGCCTGAAAATCTCTTACTATTGTGGGAAAAGGGTGGGGGCCCATAACCGAACCGAGGCAGTAGTGCGTATCCGAAATGCGGTTAGTCCACTCGCGCATGCACTCGTTGACGGCGTCCTTCAAGGTCTTAGTGCCCGAAGTCACGGCGTGAACGCGCGCGCCGAGCAGCTTCATGCGGTAGACGTTGAGCGCCTGGCGTACGGTGTCCTCCTCGCCCATGTAAATTTCGCACTCCATGCCGAGCAGAGCCGCCGCCGTGGCGGTTGCCACGCCGTGCTGACCCGCGCCCGTTTCGGCTATCAGCCGCTTTTTGCCCATTTTTTTGGCGAGCAGCGCCTGACCGAGCGCGTTGTTTATTTTATGCGCGCCCGTGTGGTTTAAATCTTCGCGCTTCAAATATATTTTGCAGCCGCCCGCGTATTCGCTTAAATTGCGGGCGTAATACAGGCGGGACGGTCTGCCCGCGTATTCGTCAAGAAGATATTTGAGTTCGGCGTTGAACTGTTCGCCGGCGGAAAAATGCGCGTAAGCCTGTTCGAGCTCTTCGAGCGCGCGCATTAAGGTTTCGGGCACATACTGCCCGCCGAATTTACCAAACCTGCCTTTTTTTTCGTTTTGCATATCAGTTGCACTCCCTTATTTCCGAAATGTATTGCGCCACCTTGCGCGCATCCTTTTTGCCGCCCGTTTCCAACCCGCCCGAGCTGTCTACTCCCCACGGTTTTACGGCGGCGAGCGCCCGCTTTACGTTTTCAGGCGTAATTCCACCCGCGAGAATTACCGGCTTTTTTACTTCGCGATACTCCCGCCAGCACACCTTTTGACCCGTGCCGCCCCGCGCCGACGGCGAATATGCATCGAGGAGGACGATATCGCACTCGTCGGGGTATATTACGGGGTCATTCCCGCGGACGGCGACGCATTTTATGACCGTCGCGGGGCAGAGGGCTTTTAGCCGCCCGATATATTCTCCGCCCTCGTCGCCGTGCAGCTGAACGACGTCTATTATGCCGTCATTGACCAGCCGCGCGATGCGGAAAATGTCATCGTTGACGAACACCCCCACCCTGTTTATGCCGCCGTCGAGGCGGGCGGCGCACTCTTTAACGAAGTCCTCGCTTACGCTGCGCTTGAAACCCGCAGTCATGACAAACCCGACATAGTCGGGGGTCAATCTATTTAAAGTGGGTATTATCGCGCCGTCGGTAACGCCGCAGACCTTTATTTTATACATGTGAGTTCCTTCAACAGCGCGACCCTGTCGCGCGACCTCATTAAAAATTCACCCACGAGCACCGCGTCCGCGCGCCCGCCCCGCCGGCGCCGGGGGCCCGGCCCCCCCCAATTTGCCCGGATCAACCCCGCCAAGTTTTTTTTTAGGACCCGCGGGGGGGTGGCC
>ERZ1090879.2204-NODE-2206-length-9938-cov-4.312253_pt1 | contig 9938 bp, 21 predicted proteins | sample MGYA00478472_ERZ1090879 | MGnify/ENA primary metagenome ERZ1090879 (study PRJEB33644, sample SAMEA5815723) | chicken gut metagenome | biome: Chicken; feature: Gastrointestinal Tract; material: Caecum | place: Ireland | collected 2019-01-01 | study: A study of the...
CAAGGCCAAGTTTTGGGAGTCGGATGTGGGCAGAATCTACCCAAATAGTGGGATTGCCGTTTGTGACGTGCTGTTTTGTTTTGTAGGATTTCCGACTGTCCCGCTTGCTTTTAAAGCGGGGGAAGCCGGGCTTTTCTCCCTTCTTCATACGGCGGAAGAAATTTTGATATGCAAAGTCTAAATCACGCAAAGACTCCTGCAACGGTATGCTGTCTACATCTTTTAACCAAGTAAGTTCCTTCTTTAACTGTGTGAGCAGGGCAGAGGTTTTTACATAATTTAGTGTTTCTCCGTTTGCCTCATAGGTTTCTTTGCGAAGGTGAAGAAAGTGGTTGTAGACAAACCTGGCACAGCCAAATGTGCGGGCAATCAACGCCTGTTGTTCGCTGTTCGGGTAAATCCGAAATTTATAGGAATATTCCACTTTTTCACCTCATTTCTAACAAAATTATACCACAAAATCACGAAAAATCAACGAGAAATGAGGGACGGGCGGCTCCTCCCCATAGCTAAAGCAAGGGGTTTCCGCCGCCCAAGCTTTGATGAAAAATGCCTACGCCGCAAAACTACAGGCTCAAAGAGTCAGGCTGAAAAACAGTGAGCGTGCCGAGCTCATACATCGTCTTTTAACCACAGTTTACCAAGCAAGTGCGGTGGCTCTCAACGAAAAATTTGGTTTCGGTGCTGACCGTATATCTCGTTTTCGGGATGCCATGGAAGAAACCATCTTGGAATATGGCGTGATGCTGGATGAAGTGGACGCTGATTATGCGGACGGGAAACTAGCCCAAAGATATGAGCAGATTATGGGAGAGGAAGCATACCCAGCCCAAAAATAAAGCATAGTGCGGAGGGGTTAACGTGGATAACAAAGTAAAGTGCGCTTGCGGGAATCATATAGCAACACTAACAAATAAGTGTGTTGTAATGAGACACCGTGGGCGCACTCTCCGCATATATGGAAAGGTCGTGATACGCTGTGAAAAATGTGGGAAAATCACCGAAGCAGAACCGGGTTTATGCCGACTGGGCAGCGACAAGTCCGATATGCCAACCGGCAAAGCAAGCAATGGTTGAGGCTATGGAAGTATACAGTAATCCATCTTCTCTACACAAGGATGGTACACGGGCAAGGAAGATTGTGGAGGAAGCCAGGGAGAAGGTGGCCTCTCTTATCAATGCTGATCCTGATGAGATTTACTTCACATCCGGGGCAACCGAGGCCAATGTATGGGCGTTATCTGGTGAGCGATTCCCAATTGTGTCCGAGATTGAGCACCATGCAGTTTTAAATCGCCCCGGAAGAAGCCCACGGATGCTGGAGTGCGGGGAAAACGGATTGGTTCTCTGCCCGATTGATGATATAGAGGATCATACTGGAGCCAAGCCAACTATATGCTCCACAATGGCGGTGAATAACGAGACCGGAGTTATCCAAGATGTTCAGGCAATCTGCAAGTGGGCACATCGACAGAACATGTGGTTCCACACAGACGCTACCCAGGCGGTGGGACATATCCCTGTGGATGTAAAAGCTATTGGGTGCGATATGCTTTCCATGTCGGCGCACAAGTTTTGCGGGCCTAAAGGGGTCGGTGCTTTATACATAAAGCGGGGTACTCCAAAATCCCCTCTTTTTTATGGCGGGGGACAGGAGAGCGGCATGAGGCCCGGCACAGAAAATGTGATCGGCATTGCTGGGATGGGTGCAGCGGCACAGTCCTGTATGGAGTGTATGCCGGAGGCATGGGAGAAAACACAAAGCCTCCAAAGAAGGATTGAAGCAAAAGTCCTTTCAGCCCTTGACGGAGCAAAAATTGCTGGTGTGGAATCTGACCGCCTTTCTACGATCACCGATTTCCTGTTTGATGGCGTAGAAGGGCCTGCATTGGTCGTTTCGCTTGACCAGAGAAATGTATCGGCATCGTCTGGCTCTGCCTGTTCTGAGGGCTCATACGGGCCATCACACGTCTTGAAAGCTATGGGCTTGGAGAAATACGGTTCTCTGCGTATCTCGATTGGGTGGAGCACAACGATTGAAGATTCGGACTATATCGCAAACGCTGTCATTGATAGCATAAAGGAGCTGAGAAGATGACTGCTGGGGCAGAAAAGAAAATCCTTGATGTTACCTGCGGTGGCCGTTCCATTTGGTTTAACAAACATCATCCGGCGGCGGTTTACTGTGACAAACGCCGGGAGGAATATCATCACTTATGGAAAAATGCAGGGAACTGCACTTTAAGCATTGACCCAGATGTAATGTGCGACTTTACAGCCTTGCCGTTTGAGGATAATTCTTTCCCTCTTGTTGTGTTTGATCCGCCACATTTGACTGGGGCAAAAGAGACGGCGTGGCTGGTGAAGAAGTACGGGAAATTGGACAATAACTGGCCGCAAATGCTCCATGACGGATTTGTGGAGTGTATGCGTGTGCTGAGGCCGGACGGTGTACTTATTTTCAAATGGAGCGAATACGACATACCGGCATCTGACGTATGGAAAGCGATTGGACAAAAGCCGCTTTTTGGACATCACAGTGGGAAGCAAAGCCGTACATTTTGGGCTTGCTTTATGAAGTTGGAGGATAACAAGTGAACAACAAGAAGAATATGCGTCGGGTGTCCGTTCTGATCTCTGCGCAAACACTTTGGAACCTTGGGCGGCTGGCAAAGATGGCGAAGTATGGAGACAACATCGGGAAGGTTATTGACAAACTGGTGCGTGACAAGATGGTGGAGATGAAGGGGTGGAAGAAGTGATCTTCTGCGTGGTCCCTAAAGATGCTTGTATTATTCATGCCGAACTTAGCAATGGTTTTATCCTGAGCAAAGAATCAGAAATAAGCGTCCCGCTGGATATGTGTGAGTTTAAGGGAAATATCGGATATTTTAGTTTTGAGGGGGAAGGAGAAAATGGCGATTAAGCCTATGCTGTTCAACACTGAAATGGCCCAGGCCATTTTAGAGGGAAGAAAGACTGTTACACGGAGAGCAGTTAAATTCCCACCGGGATGGAATCCTAAGTTTACAGGATACATACCTGATAGGGCTGTGCTTTACGGAAGCAATAATATCCCTGCGGCAAAGTCGTCGGTTCAGGTGGGAGATGTTCTGTGGGTGCGGGAGACCTGGAGCCAAGTCTACATCCGCCAGAAACGGTATCTCTACAAAGCGGACGCTGACAGAGGCGTGGGAGAGGGAGCGAATCTACCGATCAGATGACATCCATCCATCCACATGCCACGGGAGGCTGCCCGGGTTTTCCTGCGGGTGACTGATGTGAGGGTGGAACGGTTGCAGGACATCACAGCAGAGGGGGCTTTGGATGAGGGGACAAATGTGGAGTTTCCAGAGCCTAAGCCGTCCTACATCAGTCTTGCATATACGGAAATGCGGCTCAAGCCTGCGGCAAGACAGAGTTTTGCAAGCCTGTGGGACAGCACCATCAAGCCAGCCGACCTGCCACGATATGGATGGGACTCCAACCCCTGGGTGTGGGTCATCGAGTTTGAGCGGTGTGAGAAGCCGGAGGGATTTTGATGTATGGGCTAAAGGAGGTCAAATTGTGTTAGACGAACAAAAGCGATTTTTGACTATCAGGCAAGTAGCGAAGACGGGGATATTGACTGAATACCATCTCCGAAAACTACATAAGGATGGCCGAATTCCTGGAATCTATTCTGGAACACGTTTTCTTGTGAATTACCCTCTTCTTATCGAGGCGCTAAACAAAATTAGCATGAGTGACAAGGGGGCAGCGCGCAATGGTAGCAACAGGGACAATCCTTGACGTTATACGCCAGGAAATGGAGGACGGCGTATACGACTTCACTCAGGACGGGCGATGCTCTGGTTGCGGCTCCTGCTGTTCCCGCTTCCTGCCGGTGTCTGGCAAGGAGGTCAAAGCCATCCGGCGGTATGTGCGCAAGAAGAAAATTCAGGAGCAACGTCACATTTACCCAACCGCCTCCCCACAGGATGATTGGACGTGTCCTTTCCGCTCCGAGAAAGAGCGCAAGTGCCTAATCTACGAGGTACGTCCCGCCATCTGCCGGGACTTCCGGTGCGACAAACCTGCAAAGCAGATCAAGGCAGACAAAGATATGTACCATGGGAGGTATCAGGTGGTGGATATGCGCAGAGAGTTTTTCTGAGGTGTAAAATTCCTTCTTGACTTTTTGTGCCACAGTAATTATTATATTTATTGTGGCGCAGAAAGAAGGTGATTGTAATGTCGCCACGGACCGGAAGGCCAAAACTAGAGAAGCCAAAAGGTATCGAAGTAAAGGCAAGAATTGACGATGATACCGATAAGCGACTGCAAGAGTTTTGCAAAAAGTATAAAAGAACACGAACGGATGTTGTGCGAGAAGGCATAGAACTGGTTTTGAGCCAAAAAAAATAGAAGTAGCCCGGCACCATGCAAAAGTTACGGACTACTTCAAATCACCACTCCCGGAGGACTGGTAAATCCATTCTATCAGTCCTCCCGGAGAAAATCAAGGAGGAATTATGCAAATCTCGGTGAGGGACATATTGGCATTGCTGCCGAACACAAAGGAGATATATCTTGTGTGGGACGGCAGCGTAGTGCAAAGAAGTCCGTTCAGCGCATTGGACGTGGATGCCTACGGGGATTATGCCGTGGGGAGCATTTGCCCCGGCGAAGAAAAAAGCATTGAGATTGTCCTTGCGGCACAGCCCGTCAAGGTCTGCCCTGGTGCCAAGGCGTAATTGATAGGAGGATTTATATGAAAGAACTGAAAGTTTTTGAGCATAACCACATTGATGTTGTAGACAGCCGGGAAGTGGCGCAGATGACTGGCAAGCGTCACGACCACCTTATTCGGGATATTGCAGGGTATATCAAAATCCTATCTGAAAACGCTCCCCCCAAATTTGGGGAGTCCTCAAAAGAGCGCAAAATTGCGCCGTCCGACTTCTTTATCCCGAGCACCTACATTAACAGTCAGAACAAAGAACAGCCCTGTTACCTTTTGACCAAGAAAGGCTGCGACATGGTAGCCAATAAAATGACTGGCGAGAAGGGTGTGCTCTTTACCGCAGCCTATGTCACAGCCTTTGAGGCGATGAGGGAGCGTATTACAGGGGGTGCTCTTGTTATCCCCAAAGATTACCCTTCCGCATTGAGGGCCTTGGCAGATATGGAAGAGCAGAAAATGGCTCTGATGGCCGAAAATGAGCAGCAGAAACAGGCCATTGCGGATTTCCAGCCCATCAAACGGTATGTGGACACCATTTTGGAAAGCAAGGCTTCCCTTGCAACCTCACAGGTGGCGGCAGATTATGACCTGACCGCAAACAAACTGAACAAGATTCTGCATGAGGAAGGCATCCAGCACAACGTCAACGGACAGTGGATTCTGTACCGGAAGCACATGGGGCAAGGCTACACAAAATCGAAAACCATTTCGTTTTCCAGGTCTGACGGTTCGCCTGATACAAAAATTTATACTCAGTGGACGCAGAAAGGGCGCATGATGATTCACGAGATTCTGGAACGACGTGGTATTAAGGCGATCATGGACTGTACAGCATCCTAACAATCAGACAGGGGGAGCCGTTTTGGTTCCCCCTGTTCTACAAAATCAAATTGTTTCCCCTGTGTCCTCCATCCTGAACCCGCAGAAATATGTGCAGTTCAAAGCGGCGGCGATCTTGTGCAGATCTTCTTCCCGAAAATTGTCCCGTTTCATTTTACCGTATAGGTTTTGCTTGGATTGGCCGGTTCGCTCCGCAAGTTCAGCCACCGACATATTACGGCGTTTTAGCAGGACTGTTATCCGCTCGCCCATTGTTAGCACAAAATCACCTTCTTTCGCAAAGTAAGGATAACAGAAACATAGGCGGTATGTCAAGGGGAATGTCAATATTTGAATAAAAATAGTCAATATGATATTGACTACAGGAAATAAAAGAGTTGCAATGAATGTGAGGTGATAGGCCAAGTGGTTACTTTGATTTGTGGTGATTGCAATGTTGAACTTGGAGGTTTCCCATCTGAAAGCGTAGATATGCTTTTTACCGACTTGCCATACGGAACAACAAATTGCAAGTGGGACACACCGATTGATTTAAATTTATTCTGGAAGGAATCAGGAAGAATTGTGAAGCCAAACGGGTGCAAGGCTATGTTTGCACAAACTCCGTTTGATAAAGTGCTTGGATGTAGTAACCTTCAGGAACTTCGATATGAGTGGATATGGGAAAAGACTCATGCAACCGGACATTTGAACTCAAAGAGAATGCCGATGAAGGCACACGAAAACATTTTGATTTTTTACAAGAAGCTTCCTACATACAACCCACAAATGACACATGGGCACGAGCGGAAAGTGAGCACCGCCCAGCATAAAAGAAACTGCAGAACTGGGTCTTGCTATCACGGATATGGGAAAACAAGCTATGACAGCACAGACCGATACCCACGGGATGTAATGAAAGGCCCAAGCGATAAGCAAAAGTGCAATATCCACGAGGCTCAAAAGCCAGTTTGGCTGTGTGAGCAGGTTATATTGACTTACACAAACCCAGGAGATACAGTCTTAGACCCCTGTATGGGAAGTGCTTCTATTGGAGTCGCGTGCATTAAGAATGGGCGTAACTATATAGGGATTGAAAAAGACCCAGAAATATTTCAAAAGGCAAAGGCGAGGATTGACGCGTTGCAAAGAGAAATGGAGGTGTGAGCATGACTAGGGAAGAATGGAAAGCCTGGGCCATGTCATTGGAGCCGGGTGATAGGGTGATTGTGAAGAGATGGCACAGCCTGGAGATTGCTACTGTGAAGAAGGTAACTCCTTCCGGGCGAGTGAACACAGACAAAGGCGTGTTCTGTCAGAATAATTGGCCAGATTACTACAAGGGGTACGGAAAAACCCGTGGTGACTTGGTTCCAGCTACTCCTGAACTCATTGCGGAGGCAGAAAAGCAAAAATGGGAGGAGATTGAGAAGCGGCATCGAGAATCCGTTATCAGAAAGGCAAAAGGCCTTGCGTACAAGCTACAATATGGCGAGATTGATATGCCATACGATATGGCGGAAGAACTGATTGCACTGGCGGAGAAATATAAGGGGGAAACTCAATGAAAGCGTACATAGCCGGAAGGATTACTGGAGATCCCGATTATAAAAGGAAGTTTGACCATGCCAAGGCCTGTTTGGAGGCGGAGGGTTTTGTGGTCCTAAATCCCGCCGAACTGCCGGAAGGTATGCGGCATTCGGATTATATGCGCATTTGCATGGCGATGATGGACACCGCCGATGTGGTGGCGTTTCTGCCCGGCTACACACAGAGTAAGGGTGCGCGGTTGGCGTGGGCGTATTGCCAGTATGTGAGTAAAACCACAATGTACCTGGAGCAGATGAGTTTCTACAAAAATGCGGAGGTGTAAGGCATGAAGAAGTCTGAAATTAAGATTGGCGCTGTGTATAGCAATGGACGTGGCCGAGAGCGCAAGGTAATTGATCGTGGTGACTACCCTCTCTATGTTGGGCAGCGAGACCATGATTGTATCCTCTATGAAATTGTGAAAGACGGGAGCAAGAAAAACCGCTCTGCCGGTCAGCGGGGTCACATGACCGCCACATCTTTTGCAAACTGGGCGAAGGAGGAAGTCAAGGATGTTTAAGCCCGGAGACAAGGTGCGGATGAATGGCAAGTATTTTGTTGCTCAGGCAAACAAAAAGAAAATCTGGACGGTGCGTACAGGGCCGTGGATGTGCGGCGGAACGCTGGTGGTTGCATTGGAGGGCAACGCTGGAGGATATGCGGCGGACGGTCTGGATTTGGTGGAGGAAGCAAAATGAAACCTATTTATGAACCTACTGGAAAGGCGAAAGAGTACGGAGACTACGCTATCAACATCTATACTGGATGCCCGCACCGGTGCTACTACTGCTTTGCGCCGAATGTGCTTCATCGTGAGCGGGAGAAGTTCCATGGTCATGTTGAGCCTCGCAAGAACATTGTGGAAGAAGTGCGTAAGCAGTTGGAGCGGGAGCACATTACCGGGAAAACTATCCATTTGTCATTTTTGTGCGATCCATATCCGGTAGGCTATGACACCACGCCGACACGCGAGATAATTAAACTTCTGAAAGCACACGGAAACCATGTACAGATACTAACAAAGGGCGACGGGAGTAGGGATTTTGACCTGCTGGATGGCGAGGACTGGTACGGCATTACGTTTGACGGCGGCAACGATGGGCTGTACTCCCCGGAGGATAGGCTTGTTGATGTTTTTTCTGCAAAACAGGTAGGTATAAAAATGTGGTGTTCTTTCGAGCCGGTCATAAACGCAGAGCGGGTGTTGGATTGCATAAAGAACTGGCGTGACATTTTTGACAGGGTGAAAATCGGAAAACTCAACTACTGGCCCTCCGACATTGATTGGGCCGAATTTGGGAGAAAGGCCGAGGCGCTTTGTCAGGAGTTGGGCGTGGACTACTACATCAAGGATAGCCTGAGAGCGGAAATGGAGAAAGCGAAATGAAACTAAGCGATAAGGGCGCCAATATTTTGGATCAACTCTGTCACACGATATACCAACAAGATTTTCCTCCTCTGAAATCCGGAATCTCTTGCGGAAAGTGCGGTCACGAACTGAAAACATACTACTGCGAGGAACGGCTATACATTGTCGAGTGCGAACATTGCGGGGTAAAGTGCTTGGTTCAGGCAGGAAGCCCAGCGCAGGCTTGCTATAAGACGATGGCATATCCAGTTGGGTCAGTAGAGGACATCGCAGAGTGTGAGGCTGTTTTTTGGGATCATATACCGATTGACGATCCACCTATCTACGTCGGTAGCACTGCTGACTGTGATTTTCCTAAAAACGCTGTTTGCGGTATGGAACTTCCATGCTGCGGGACCGATGGGATGGAACTGGAATGAAAAACTACTTGACAAAAGAGCAGGTGATTTCTGTTCTTCCAGACCGAGGAATTATCCGAATTTTTTATAGACCAATGTATCGGTTGGCTTTGACTCGATATGATCTTTTGAAAGAAATCGAGAGATATGAAATTTTTTCTCTTGCTGACGGATTTGAGTGGAGACAAGGGTACGGTATACGAGCATATATCGCAGATACAATTTTTGACTCAACCATGTTTATCGAGACGGACATGTGGAAACTCTGTGGACTTAAAAAGGAACTCGGATATGAGGACGAAGTGGAGGAGGTTACCAATGCTGACCACCTACAAGAGTTGACCGATGAAGAAAAAGCGCACCTTCTGACCCAAGTTTTTTATCAGGCGGCGCAACAGACTAATGCAGAGCATTACATTTTGGAGTGGCTGAGAAAGCCGGTGGGGAAAGATGAGTTGTAAGATATGTAAATACAATGAAAAAGGGTCATGTCTGGTTTGGACAACCGGGATCAACCCACATGGATTTACATGCAATTTTTATAAGCCCATGACCCACATTGAGCAGATAAGGGAAATGGATGCCGAAGATTTGGCACGAAAAAATATCAAAGTGGCGATTATGCGTTCAACCGGAACCGGGGAACTTGTTGGGCCAGCATTTTGGTGCTCTGATGGATATTCGTCAGAAAACTTTCAAGAGGCATTAGAGCACGAAATCAAATGGTTACTCAAAGGAAATTGCTCTGCTTGCAAGCATTATTCCGCTTATCACATAAAAGACAAATGCTTAAACTGCTGGCGTGCCCCGTTCAACCCTGCGTGTCTCCGGGAATATCAGGAAGATTGTTGGGAGTGGAAATATGACTGAACTTGGAATCGTAAGATTTGTAGACGATCTGGGTCGTGTGGCTATCCCAAAGGAAATCAGGCCGACACTGAGAATACACGAAGGAGATCGGATGTTGGTTTCCGTTGAGGGTGACTGCGTGATTTTCCAGCGGGTGACTAATTATGTTGCGCCTCTGAAACTGCTG
>ERZ1090879.2205-NODE-2207-length-9937-cov-4.753694_pt1 | contig 9937 bp, 8 predicted proteins | sample MGYA00478472_ERZ1090879 | MGnify/ENA primary metagenome ERZ1090879 (study PRJEB33644, sample SAMEA5815723) | chicken gut metagenome | biome: Chicken; feature: Gastrointestinal Tract; material: Caecum | place: Ireland | collected 2019-01-01 | study: A study of the...
TGAGGATGCTGCCGCCCACGATGGGCAGGTCGGCGTTGGAGCCGCAGGTATAGTGCGGATACTGGCTGACAAAGTCAAAGATCTGCGCGAGCGTGGGGCGGTCCATCGCCATCGGCTTGTGCTCGTCGTGCAGGATGATGCAGTGCTCGTAGAAATAGGCGTAAGGGCTGTACTGCAGGTAGAACGTCTCCCCCGCCAGGTTGAGCGGCACAATGCGGTGGGTCTGGCGCGCGGGGAAGTTGATGCGCCCGGCATAGCCGATGTTTTCCTTGCACAGCATGCACTTGGGGTAGCTGGCCGCGGGCTGCAGGCGTTCCATCGCGATGACCTTGGGGTCTTTTTCCGGCTTGGTCAGGTTGATGGTGATCTCCATCTCACCGTAGGGCGTCGGGGCGGACCACTGGATGTTGCGGGCGATCTGCGCGGTGCGGATGTAGTTGGACGCAACGCACAGGTCATAGAACCAGTCCGTCGCAGCCTGGGGGCCGCGCTTGGCCAGCAGCTTGCGGAAGCGGCGGCAGACCTCGCTTTCGCGCGGCATCATCGCGCCCATGAGCCGGGTCTCGAAGTTGATGCGGTACTGCGGCACCGCATCGTCGAACAGGCCCTTGGCGGCAGCCAGGTCGAGCAGCGGTTCGAGGATGGCGGTCGGGGTATCCAGGTCTTCTTTGGGCACTTCGCCCTCATACGGCGCGGCAAGGCCCAGCAGGTCGAGCAGCGTGTTGCGGGCGACGAGCACATCGAGGTCCTTGATGAGCTTGCGGCGGCGGCCGAATCGCAGCAGGCGCTCGGCCTGGAACGCGAGCGCGGCGTCCCGTTCTTCGGCGGAAAGTTCGGCCGCGGAGCGCGGCGCCTGGGTTTGGTCATTCATACGGGCATCCCTCCTGTATTTACGATACCGCATTTTGCCCTCCCCTTCCATGCCCTGGGATTTCATCGTTTTGCAATTTTCGTGCCTGCAAAGCAAAACCCGCCGCCGGGCGGCCGCATGACCGGCCCGGCAGCGGGACGCCCTGTTTTTTACTTTTTAAGGTCGCTGAAAAGGTCCTTGCGGTAGACGCCGGCTTCGATCAGCTTGGCAAAGGATTCGATGACGACCGGCTTGTCCTCCTGATAGGTGACGCCGAACCAGCGGTCATGCGTGGGCAGGACCTTGACCGTGACCTTGCCCGCCTTGAGCAGCTCGTCGATGAAGATGGGCAGCAGGTACTCGGCCTTGAGCTCGTTGCCCGCAATGTTGCCGAAGAACTCGACAAAGCCGTCCTGCAGCATCCCGACAAAGCCGGGCGTCAGGCCCCACATGTTCATCGAGACAAGGCTCTCGGCGTCGATGGCCCGGCCGCCCGCGGCCGCGCCGCCGTCCGCCGTTTTCTCGATGCCGGAAGTCTCGTCGACGCCGGTGAGGAAGGCGTTTTCGTCCATGCGGCAGATGCCGCGGGTGACGGCGCCGTTATCGCTCAGGGTGTTTTTCAGCACAAAACCGGCCATGCACAGCTCGCCCGGCTTGGCGGCGTCGTAGCCCTGCAGGAAATTGTACAGCTGCACGAAGGCTTCCTTGCCGTAGTAGTCGTCGGCGTTGATGACCGCGAACGGACCGTCGAGCTGGTCCTTGCAGGCCAGCACGGCCTGGCCGGTGCCCCAGGGCTTGGTGCGGCCGTCCGGCACGGACACGCCCGCAGGCAGGGCGTCCAGCTCCTGGAACGCATAGCCGAGCTCGACGCCGAGACCGGCGCAGATGCGCTCGATGCGGTCGCCGATGGCTTCGCGGAACGCCTGCTCGATGTCGTGGCGGATGATGAAGACGATCTTGTTAAAGCCCGCTTCAATGGCGTCATGGATTGAATAATCCATGATGATCTCGCCGTTCGGGCCGACGGCGGCCAGCTGCTTGATGCCGCCGCCGAAGCGGGAGCCGATGCCGGCAGCCATGATGACCAGTGTGGTTTTCATAAAGGTTCCCTCCTGTTATTTTATAAAGCCCGCAGGGTCGCCCCCGCGGGGCGGAGTTACATGGCGAACAGCGCCGAGACGGCTGTCAGGTCCAGCCCGAGCAGCAGCAGCGCGCCGCTGAGCAGCAGGCAGGCGACAAAGTACCCGAGCATGGCCGGGATGCTGGTGCCGCCGCGCAGCGCCAGCAGGTCCTGGCGGGCCTGGCCTTCGGGCTGCTGGGCGTAAATGGCCTGGATGCGGCGCACGCAGGTGTTTTTGTACCAGTAGACCGCAAAGAAGCCGCGCACGATCATCAGGCCCCAGTTAACGACCGCGCCGATGTTCATGGCCGCGGCCAGCCAGCCCGTGGGCATGCCGCTGACGAGCGGCGCTTCCGAGACGATGAGCATGGCGACGAAGGTGGGCACCGCGCACAGGAAGTCCAGCGCGGCGAAGATCAGCCCTTCCTTCCACATCTTGCGGTAGAACAGGTAGACCGGGCCGAACAGGAACGCCGAAAGCGAAAGCGCGATTTTGTGGCGGGTCTCCTGCATGCGGAAGAACTGCATGAGATAGAACATGCAGGAAGGCCCGAGATAGGTGGCCCAGTCCCGGGCCGTGAGGCCCTCGAGCGGGTCGTCGGGGCCGATCTCCTTGCGGTAGATGCCGCCGTCCGGCCCGGCGGCGAAGCCCTCGAGAGGGGGGCCGGGCTGCTGCGCGCGGGAAGCGGCGGGGTCATAGTTGGGGTTTTCGTACACCGGGCGGGGCTGTTCCGGCTGCGGCGGGCGGTTGGAATTGTCCGGGTGGTCGGGCAGGGGCACGCCGCAATGGTTGCAGAAATGCGCGCCCGGCGGGTTGTGCGCGCCGCAGTTGGGGCAGACGGGTTCCTCGGGCGCGGGGGCGTCGTCCGGCAGCCATTCAAAGCTGCCGTGCTGCGCCGCGTGCACGCAGCCCTCCTTGGGCCAGCAGGCGCGGTGGTACGGCGTGCCGCAGTCCGGGCAGACGACGATATCGTCGTCCGCGGTAAATTTTTTATGGCACACAGGGCATGTGTTGCCTGTATATTTGTTCATGCGTGTTCCGATCCTCCATAGGGGCGGGGCAAACGCCCTGCAGCGCCGCCCCAAACTGTGCCTATTATACACCATACGCCTGCGGAAAGCAAAGAATTTTATGTAAACAATGCGCGTTAAGGCGCCAGCCCCGGCGCCGTGAGCCGGTAGGCGGCGGTATCTTTGGCGCGGTAGGCGTCGGTGACTGCGCGGGCGAAGTCGGGGTAATCGGTGATCAGGCCGGTGACGCCCATCTGCAGGTACTGCAGCATCTTGTCCGAATCGTAGACGCTCCACACATAGAGCGGCAGGCTCTGGCTGCGGGCCAGGCGCGTCAGGCGGTTGGAGAGCATCGACTCCTCGACCGCAAGGAAATCGACATCATAGCGCCAGATGCCCTCGTCCAGTTCCCCGGCCGAGCTGTAGGCACAGTAGCCGACCCACCATTCCGGGTGGGCGCTTTTCAGCGTGTTGACGCTGTAAAGGTCCTGCGACATGAACATCAGGCGGCTGCCGAGATCATATTGCTCCACAAGCGCCAGCACAGCGGCGGCCAGCGGGGCCGCGCCGTCCCCGGCCGGCTTGAGCTCCACAAGCAGCCCCGGGCGCGCAGGGTCGGCCGCGACCCAGGCCAAAAGCGCCTTCAGCGTCGGGATCGCGCCGTCCTGCGTGGCATAGCCGCTGGCAGGCAGCGGGATGGCGGCCAGCTGTGCGGCCGTACTGTCGCCGACGCTGACGTTCTGCCCGGCCAGCCGCCAGAGGTTGCCATCGTGCACGACGACCGGCACGCCGTCGGCCGAAAGCTGCACGTCGATCTCGGCGTAATCCGCGCCCAGGGCGGCCGCCGTCTCGATGGCGGGCAGCGTGTTTTCGACCTCGTAGATACAGCCGCGGTGGCCGATCACAACCGGCGGATGCACGAGCGGCGGCGGGGCGCTGCCGCCCAGCAGCCAGACCGCCAGCCCCAGGCAGAGCGCAACGGCCGCCGCGCGAACACCGCGGCGCTGCCAACGCGCCGCCCAGCGGCTGCGCCAGGCGCCCAACCGGCGGCGCAGCACCCCGGCGATCACCGCGGCGTCGCCCTGCCAGGCCGGGTCCGCCACGGCGCGCAGCGTGCGGCCGGGGTCGGCGCAGGCCAGCAGCAGGCGGATGAACAGCGCCATGGCGGCGGCATCCAGCGCCGCGCGCAGCAGCCAGTAGACAAAGTCGATGCGGAACGCCTGCGAATAAAGGAGATTGCGCAGCAGCGCGGCGTCAAAATCCGTCAGTTCCAGGCGGTTGCGCCGCCAGTACTGCGCAATGCGGGTAGCAACCCCCACCCACGCAAGGCACGCCCCGGCGACCGCCAGCACGCGCCAGCCCAGCCGCCGCCAGGCGCACAGGCTGCAGCGCGCGGCGTCAAAGAAGCCCCGGCGCTCCAGCGCCATGTACAGCGGCGCAAACAGGCACAGCGCCGCGGGCAGGTAGTAGAGCGCAGGAATGGCGAGCATCGCCGCCACGCCCGGCGCGCCGTAACGCCGCAGCTCGCTGTAGATGAATCCCGGCAGCGCCAGCGTGGGGAGCAGCGTGTTGACATAGCCGACAGCCGCCAGCGGAAGGATGCCGAGATAAAACACGGCCGAAGCCGGGAAAGAGACGCCGCGCAGCGCGCCCAGCCCCCACAGCGACCCACACCAGAGTTCCCGCCAGCGAAACGGCGTCCCCTGGCGCGTGAGGGCCGCGATGCGGATGACGGTGGAGAGCTCCCAATACACAAACGCCGCAGCCCCCGCCAGCACAAACAGCAGCACGGCCGCCCCGGCCGGGCTCAAAAAAGCCGAGACGATATCGCCGTTGAAGTGCAGGCCTTCGGATGTAGCATAGATACGGAACACCCCGTTGAGCAGCGGGCAGACGAGCAGGATGGCAAACAGCTTACAGACAGCCTCGAACTTGAGCACCTCCCACACGGTGCGGGCAAGGCTTTTTACCTGGTTTTTCACGGCAATCCCCTTTTTCCTTTTTTCTTTCCGGTGCCGATTATACCACCCGCGCCGGGCGGCGGCAAGGGCGGCGCACTTTTTGAAAAAAGGGCTTGCTTTTTGGGGGCGAGCGTGCTATAATAACACTCGCCGTTCAAAAGGCGGCCGATATGCGGATGTGGCGGAACTGGCAGACGCGCTAGATTCAGGTTCTAGTTCCCTTAAAAGAGTGTGGGTTCAAATCCCTTCATCCGCACCAAAATCCCCCGTAAGCTGATGCTTACGGGGGATTTTTTTGTTTGTTTCTATTTTCCCTGCCGCGGCAAAGGGGGCAGCAGCTGTTTGAAGGTCACGGGATAGTTGCTGGCGCCGTGGGCGATGTGGTAAACAAGGACGGTCTGCGCAACCTGCCTGTAAACGCAGATGTACTTCCCGGCAATGACCAGCCGGTAGCCCGCGTTACGCAGTTCTTTATCCTGCGGGATATGGCCGGACAGCGGGAACGTCTCCAGCCGGGAAAGCGTGTCCAAAATAAGGTCAGTGATCTTGCGGGCGGAATTTGGCCCCGCCAGGTTCAAGTGGAGCTGCGCGATCTCCTCCAGCTCCCGCTGCGCAGGTTCCAAAATGACAAGTTCAGCCACGTTGATAGATCGCCTCCAGCCGTTTTCTGGATTCCTCCAGCGTATAGGCAGGAGCGCCACAGAGGCGCGCCTGCTCGGCCGCTTCCAGTTTGGCCCGCAGCTTCAAGGTCTCCTCCCGCTGTTCAAACGCCTCGATACTCATCACGACCAGATCGCCTTCACCGTTCTTGGTGATGTAGATCGGTTCTGCTTCCTCATGCGCCAGATCCGAGATCATACCGTAGTCATTTCGGAGCGCAGTGGACGGCTTGATAATCACGGTCAACACCTCCTGTATTATTCTGCGATAATTCTATCAGAATTATGCATTGTTTGCAAGAGGCCAATTGGGGCGCAGGGGGCTTGGGTCAGGGTTCGGTGCGGCGGGTCTGCAGGCGTTTTTTGAGCACGCGGTTCATCACAAGCAGGTAGACCACAATGGACACCGCCGGGCCCAGCAGGTCGGAGATCGGCTCGGCAAAGAAGGCGGCCTCGGCCCCAAACAGAGCCGGGCAGACGAACAGCGCCACAAAGTAGACGAGCTTACGCCAGAACGACAGCGGCAGCGAGTAGCGCACCTGCCCGATGGCCGTGAACCCGTCCACGATCTCATACTGCAGCCCCAGCGGCAGCAGCGACAGCGTACAGACGCGGATGGCCCACTGCGCCTGGGCGGCGACCTGCGCATCCGCGGTGAACAGCCGCACAAACAGCGGCCCGCCCAGCCAGGCCACGGCGGTCATGAGCGCGGTAAAGCCGAGGCACAGCCCGAAGATACGGCGCTGGCCCGCGCGCACGCGGCCGACATGGCAGGCGCCGTAGTTGTAGCTGAGGATGGACTGCGTGCCGCCGGTGATGCCGCCCAGCGGCATGGTGACGACCAGCATGAAGCTCTGCGCAATGGTGGCGCAGGTGACGAGCATATCGCCGCGCTGCGCCCCGCCGTAGCGCTGCAGCACCATGTTCATGGCGATGATCATGACGTTATCGACCGCAATGATCGCAAACGGCGTGAAGCCGATGGCCAGGATACGCCCCATGATGCGCGCCGCGTAGCCCTTAAAGCCGATGGAAACCTGCGGCCACGGCCCGAACAGGAAGCGCAGCACAAAGCAGCAGCTGGCCAGCTGGGAGAGCACCGTCGCGATGGCCGCCCCGGCCACGCCGAGGCGCAGCACAAAGATAAAGACGGGGTCGAGCGCAATGTTGAGCACCGCGCCCAGCACGACCGAAAACATCGCGATCTTGGGGAAGCCCTGGCAGATGATAAACTGGCTCATGCCGGTGGAGAGCAGCGCGAAGATCGTGCCCGCCACATAGAACGAAAAGTAGGTCTCGGCATAGGGGATGGTCGCTTCGCTGGCGCCGAAGAACAGCAGCATCGGCCGCCGGATGCAGAACAGCACCGCCGTGAGCGCCAGCGACAGCGTACAGAGCATGAGGAAGGCGTTGGCCAGGATGGCGCGGGCCTCCTCCTTTTTCCCTTCGCCCAGGCGGATGCTCATGAGCGGCGCGCCGCCCACGCCGATGAGCGAGGCGACCGAGCTGACCATCGTGATGACCGGCCCGCAGATGCCGACGCCGGCCAGGGCCAGTTCGCCCACGCCGGCAATGTTGCCGATGTACATGCGGTCAACGATGCTGTACAGCACGTTGACGAACTGCGCAAGCATGCTGGGCAGCGCGACGCGCAGCACCAGCGGGCCGATCGGCTCCCGGCCCAGGTCGTTTGCCTGTTTCATGTTTCCCTACCCCTTTGTTTTTCCAACTTGGCGTGCAGCACGCAGCCCCTATTATAGCGCGCGGCGGCAAAAAGGCAAGCCCTCCCCGCGCAGCCGCGCCACAGGCAACAAAAATGCCCCGCGGCGGCGGGGCATGTGAGGCTGCCGGGCGCGGGGCTTATTCCCGCTTGAGGCCGCGGCCCATGAGCGCGGCGACGGCGTTGCGCGCGGACAGCGTGCCCGAGACGATGCCGTGCACGGCTTCGACGATGGGCATTTCCACCTGGTACTGGCGGGCGAGCTTGCGGGCGGCGGGCAGCGCGTTGATGCCTTCGACAACCTGGCCGACCTCTTTTTTGGCCTCGTCGGCGCTGAGGCCGCGGCCCATGAGCATGCCCGCATGCAGGTTGCGGCTGTGCATGCTGGTGCAGGTGACGATGAGGTCGCCCATGCCGGACAGCCCCGCAAAGGTCGAAGCCTGGCAGCCCATGGCCACGCCCAGGCGGGCCAGCTCGGCGTTGCCGCGGGTGATGAGGGCGGCTTTGGCGTTGTCGCCGTAATCAAGGCCCAGCGCCATGCCGACGGCCAGGGCGATCACGTTTTTGACCGCGCCGCCCAGCTCGACGCCGCAGCGGTCGGTGTTGGTGTAGACGCGGAAGTTCGGGTTGGTAAAGATCTTCTGCACGGTCTGGGCGTCGGCTTCGTCGCGGGCGGCGGCCACGATCAGCGTGGGCATGTCGCGCGCGACCTCCTCGGCATGGGTGGGGCCGGACAGCGCCGCCACGCGGCAGTGCTCGTGGCCGGGCACAGCCTGCAGCTCGGATTCAATGACCTCGGACATGGTCAGCAGCGTCTTTTCCTCAATGCCCTTGGCGACATCGACGATCAGCTGGCCGTCCGGCAGGCAGGCGGCCGCCTTTTTGGCGGTCGAGCGCACAAAGACCGAGGGCACCGCAAACACGAGCAGGTCGCGCCCGGTGCAGACGTCGGCGATATCGGCGGTGTAGTGCATGGTCTTGGGCAGCTCCATCCCCGGCAGGTTGGGGTGGCGGCGGGTGATGGACATGCTCTTGACTTCCTGCGGCAGCGCGCTCCACATCGTCACGTCATGGCCGTTGACCGCCAGCATGCGGGCCAGGGCCGTACCCCAGGTCCCGGCGCCCAAAACACCGATCTTTTGCTTCATACTTTCTTTCCCACTCTTTCCCGCCGGCGTCCGGCGTATTCAATGCCCGCCGTGCAGGCGGGACAAAAGCCCCTGCCGCACCGAACGGCCGGCGCGGTCGGGCAGTTCAAGCGTGAACCGCTCGTAGGCGTTGATGATGCGGGTCTGCCCGTACTGGTGCTCCCGCTGGATGTTGGCGCCGTAGTTCATGTGCACATGGCCGTGCAGCATGACCGACGGCTTATAGGTGTTGAGCACCTCCTGAAAGACCGTGAAACCGCGGTGCGGCAGGTCGTTCAGGTCGCCGTAGCCGTGCACCGGCGCATGGGTGACAAAGACATCCACCCCGCCCGCCCGCAGCGCCTTGCCGCGGATATGGCGGATGCGGCGGCGCATTTCGGCTTCGGTGAACTGCCAGGGGCCGGTGCGGTAGCGGCAGCTGCCGCCAAGGCCGAGGAACCGGTAGCCCTTGTAGGTAAACACGTCGTCGTCGATGCAGATCGCGCCTGTGGGCGGGTACATATCATAGGAGGCGTCGTGGTTGCCGTGCACATAGATGACCGGCACGGGCGCCATCGTCGCCAAAAAGGTCAGGTAATGGATGTTCAGGTCCCCACAGCCGACGATCAGGTCGTAGCCCCGCAGTTTTTCCGGTTCGTAATAATCCCAAAGGTACTTGGATTCCTCGTCGGCAATCGCCAGTATCCTCATAGGTCGGCCTCCTTCTCCACGGGCAAGCGGTCTTTGTGGATGCCCTGCATGCGGTACATCGGTCTGGCGGCTTCGCTGAGCTCGTCAAATTCGGGGATGTGGCCGTCGATGGCGTCGCACAGCCAGTCCATGTGCAGGATCTGTTCGGGGGCAAAGCCTTCATGGCCTTCGTTCATCAGCGTGCCGTCCTGGGCGATGATGTGGCAGGCGAACGGGTCGATCGCGCCCGAGATGATGCCCTGGCGCAGGATGTTGGCCAGATGGCGCACATCATGGGGCAGCTCGCGGCTGAACAGAACGTCCATGACACCGCTGTTCATGCCCCACCAGTAGTTGACGGCGCGGCGCGCGCCGCCCTCGGCGTCCTTGCTCCAGGCGCCGTTGAGCACGCTGCGCACCACGTTTTCATAGAACTGGCCCCAATGCCAGAACGGCGAGGCGAGGTCCTCGAGCATGCCGCCGCGGCGGATGCGGAAGATACCGAACTCCCGCTGCGGGTGGCCGGGTGCCGGGGTATCGCGCCCGGACACGACCGTGATGCCCTGGTCCATAAAGGTCTTGAGCGGGTTGGCGTCCGGCAGGCAGGTCCACTGCAAGTCGACGCGCACGCGCGGGTTGACCATGCGCGCGCCCAGCGCAAAGGCGTTGATGTTGGCCGGCGCGCCGAAGTTGGGGTAGTCGGCCACATAGCCGATGCGGTCGCCGCTGCTCATGGCCCCGGCGATGGCGCCGCTGATGAACTTGGCCTCGTACACGCGGGTGTAGTAGGTGCGGATGC
>ERZ1090879.2206-NODE-2208-length-9928-cov-6.317533_pt1 | contig 9928 bp, 9 predicted proteins | sample MGYA00478472_ERZ1090879 | MGnify/ENA primary metagenome ERZ1090879 (study PRJEB33644, sample SAMEA5815723) | chicken gut metagenome | biome: Chicken; feature: Gastrointestinal Tract; material: Caecum | place: Ireland | collected 2019-01-01 | study: A study of the...
ATATAATATTTTGTGAAGTTGTCATAATTGAAAGGAAATTTACCGTATGATATAATTTTCTCAAGTAAAGGACGTATCAATATGAAGGAGGGTGTTCGGATGAAAAAAGCATGTTTTTTGGGGGGATCATGGCATTAATGGTGATACTGTTTGTTGGCTGCGGCAAGGAAGAGGAAGAAAAGCTGAAAATTTGTGTAAATGCCGCGGGACAGGCCGGGATAGATTGTCTGGTTAGTACATGGCAGGAAATGGAAGGTGGATCTGAGGTTGAATTCATTATAATACCAACGGATAAAAATGAAGCGGAAATGAAAATTTCCGAATTACGTACAGAACTCATGGCGGGTGAAGGACCGGATATTTTTTTGTTGGAATGTGAGCAACCTGCTCAGGAAGAAGTTCGAGATGGTCTTTTCGTTGATTTGGAGAAAACCATGGAAACAGGATTGTTTTTGCCACTGGACGAGTACATTGAAAATGCAAAACATATGGATACCAGTGGGTGGAATCAGACCGTGCTGGATGCGGGAAAAACAGAGGAAGGTCAGGTGGTGCTGCCCTTGTATTATTGTTTGCCGGCATATGTATTTGAAAGCAGCGACCTGTCCGGACAGGAAGTTCCAAACTCCTGGGAAGAACTGATGGCATCGGAAAATCCTGTGCTGAAGAATGCTGTGAAAGGACAGACGTTTTCTTACTTCACATATTCCTTTGGGGATTTGGCGGATTATCAGGCTGGAACATTGACATTTTCAGAAGAAGAATTGAAAAGTTATGTGGAAGAATTTCTTGCGTTTGAAATCGCTGTTAATGAGCAGGAGGACATGCAGAATCTCCCGGAACCGATTGTAGGTGGCTGGATAAGCGAGGATTTTTTTTACGGTGGAATGGGGAAAGCAGTGGAGGATCAGCAGACGTATGTTTCGATTCCAAATCGAGAAGGCAGTGTAACAGCGATGGTGACTATGTTTGCTGCTTTGAATAAAAATACTACAAAAGCGGAGGAAGCGTTCGCTCTTCTTGATTTTTTGCTCAGCGATGAGGTGACAAGCGGACGTGGATTTGAGGGTTATGGGGGAACGTTTGATTTGCACCCGGATACTAGCGTAAATATTACGGTCAATCAGAAAGCTTTTCAAGAGAGATACTGTAAGAACGATAAAGCCAAAACTGCTTTTGAGACTTTGAATGATCGGATTGAGTGCGTAAGGTTTTATTCTGCGCTGGATAGGGATTTATATAATTTGCGAGATGATGTGCGCATTATGTCCTACAAGAGTGAAGATACTTCATACATAGGTGACTTGGTGAAAACAACGTATGAAACCATGCAGATGAGACTGGCGGAATAAATTTTGCCGGACAGAAGGCTAATCGTGATATCCATGCGAAAGGAGGGAAACAGATGAAAAAAACGTGCTTTTGGGGAATTATGGTACTTACGTTGATGCTGTGTGCTGGCTGCGGCAAGGAGGAAGAAGAAAAGCTGAAAATTTGTGTGAATGCCACGAAAAGTGGAATAGTAGATTCTTTAGTTGAGGCGTGGCAGGAAATAGAAGGTGGATCAGAGGTTGAGATCATTGAAATTGTTACGGATAGCGGCGAAAGTGAGATGAAAATTTCCGAATTGCGTACAGAAATCATGGCGGGAAAAGGTCCGGATGTGTTTTTGCTGGAATGCACACCACCCGAGCAAGAGGAGACTCATTCGGAGCTTTTTATGGATTTGGGAAAAGCAATGGAAACGGGATTATTTTTATCGCTGGATGAGTATATTGAAAATGCAAAATATATAAATACCAGTACGTGGAATCAGACTGTACTAGATGCGGGAAAAACGGAAGAAGGACAAGTGGTGTTGCCGTTGTATTATCGGTTTCCGGTATTCGCATATAAAAGCAGTGATTTGCCGGGAAAAGAAATTCAGGACTCTTGGGAAACATTTTTAGCGTCGGAATGTCCTGCTTTGGTGAATGTTTCGGATTCGGATTTTATATATTCTTTTCGGAAATTAGCGGATTATGAGACGGGAAATTTGACATTTTCAGAGGAAGAATTGAAGAGTTATTTGGAGGAATATCGTTTATTTAGAGAGAGGATTGATGCAGAGAGTGACATGCAGGAGGTTCCGGACCTGATTGCAGCTGGCTGGAGCGGTAGAGACTTTTTTACGCAGGGAGTTGGAGGAGCGTTGGAGGAAGAACAGACATATATTTCGATTCCCAATCGGGATGGCGGTGTGACGGCGATGGTAACCATGTTTGCAGCAGTGAATAAAAATACTGCAAAAGCAGAGGAAGCGTTTTCCTTTCTTGATTTTGCGCTTAGTGATGAAGTGACGAGTGGGAATGGTTTTATAAAAGATGAGGAGAGTTATGGATTTAATATTGACTTAAGCTTGGGTCAAGAAGCAGTTACGGTTAATCAAAAAGCATTTGAGGAAAGATATTGTAAGAACCAAAAGGTTAAGGATGCCTTTGAGACTCTGAATGACCGGATTGATTGCGCAAGGTTCTATTCCCAATTAGATAGGGACTTGTATGAGACATGCTATAAGTACCGATTTGCTCATGATTCGCAAACTAAGGATGAGTTGGTCGAGAATATGTATGAGACTATGCAGATGAAACTGGCGGAGTAAATTCCGTCGGACAGGAAGCAATAGAAAAACGGCTATGCCAAAGGAGGACAGATGAAGAAGAATGCTGAAAAAATCCGGAAACTTGGATTGTTTCTGACAGTTTGTGTTTCCACAGCAGTTATGGTCGGTTGCGGAAAAGGACAGGAAGCAGAGGAGACAGAAAAACTTACAGTCTGTACCGATGAAATACACAGAGATACGGTGGAAGCATTGGCGGAAGATTGGAAGAAGATGAACCATGGATCAGACGTAGAGATCATCTCAATTCCACAAGATGATTCTCTCGCGGAATCCAAGATTACAGAGCTTCGGACGGAGATCATGTCGGGGGGGGCGGACCGGATGTTTTTATCATGGAGAGCAATATCGACACAAATGATGGCAACGCGCCGGCATTATTTCCTAACCTTGAAAAAACAATGCACTCCGATCTCTTTCTACCGTTAGACAATTATATGGATAACACTCAATACATGAATCCGGATAACTGGAATCAGAAGATTATGGATGCCGGAAAAACGGCAGAAGGCCAAATGACTCTTCCAATTGCCTATACATACTGCGCTTATGCTTTTAATACAGCCGGTCTTGAAAATATGTCATCTGTTCCTGTTTCATGGGAAGAGTTGCTGCAATGTTCAGATCCAACAGTGAGGAACTGTATGTCCGGTGGAGCAATTTTATGGCTCTCGCAAACGTTTGGAAAACTAGCGGATTACGAAAATGAAACCCTGGCTTTTTCAGAAGAAGAACTGCAAAAGCGTACGGAAGAAGCTTTGACATGGTATTTGGAAAGCGAAGGGAAAGAAGATGATCTCAACAAAATGACAGCATTTGCACAGGTAGAAGATGACTTTTGGAGTCAGGTATCTTATGCTTCTGCTGGAGCGGAAAGGATCCTTGCTGTTCCCAATGATCAGAATGGTGTAACAGCCTATGTGACTCTCTATGCTGCAATCAATCGGAATAGCGAAAATTCGGATCAGGCTTTTGATCTGCTGGATTTCATGTTTAGTGACGAAGTTATGACTGGCGCAGGATTCGCAACAGAAGATCCGAATATCAAATATGGGAATGGCAATAATTTCGCCTATGCAAACGGCATTCTGGCAAATGTGACAGCAGCAAAACAGACTCTGCGAAATCAATCCACACAAGCTTTATACGAAGAGATAGAAGGCAGGATCAATCATGTTCGCTATTATTCTCAACTCGACAACACAATTTCAAAGATGTATTCAGATTGTTTTGCAGTGGCGGTCAACTCATCAACCAGCGAAGAGGAAAATCGGGAGATTGTCAGACAGGCATATGAGAAAATGTGTATGCAGTTGGCGGAATAGTATCTGGCGGAATGAGTGGTGTGACTTTTTTGTGTTATATTCAATATTCCTGTATACAAAAATTAAGAAACCTCTTATAATGGTAATATAAACGTGATTTGTCGTGTGGGAACATCAGAACTGACGGATGCTCCGGAAGATGGCGGAACGGCTGCCTGTCTTTTTGAAAGACAACTGAATGATGAGGAGGAACAGCGTGTCGTGACGGAGAATATGGAATCATGCAAAACCATTATCGGAACATTAAAAATCAGCAGAGATCTCCCGTATCCCTGCGATCCGGAACCGGAAATTGCAGAAGAAAACGGTCAGATTCGCCGGATCGTGACAGCATCCCACAGGTTCCGGCTGCACAATGTGCCGATTGCTTCCAGCGAGGTGCCGGAAACTGCCGTGGATTCTGTTCAGGAAATCACTCCAATTGTTTATCAGAGCTGCATGTATCCGGAGCAGATCCGTATTTATCCCGTGGAATTGGAGTTCACGGACAGGGGAATTGTGTTCCAGGTAAGAGGACAACAGTGGATAATCTCTGAAAAAGATGCGTCTTCGGTGGAAATCCTGGACTGGAGGGCAAAATTGGAGAAAAAAAGCTGCATCCCTTGTACCAATTGTGGAAAGTGCAGCTGGTAAATACAAAAAATAATATGGATAGGAGGAAGGTACAAATGAAACAGTCAATGCTTTATCCCCGCGCTTCTGCGGCGCGCCGTGTCACAGATCTTGGCGGAATGTGGAAATTTTGTCTGGACTGGGACGGAAAAGGAGATCAGGAAGGATGGAAAGACGGCATTCCCGGAACGGAAAAAATTCCAGTTCCTGCCAGCTTCAATGACTTCTATACGGATAAGGATATCCGTGAGTTTGCCGGAGATTTCTGGTATGAGACGGAAGTGTTTGTTCCCGGTGAGTGGAGGAAAATGCATGTGGATCTTCGGTTTGCGGCGCTGACGCACAGAGGCACGGTTTATGTAAATGGGCAGGAAGTCATTTCCCATGAGGGCGGATTTCTTCCGTTTTCTGCGAGAATCGATGATGTGGTCCGCTGGAATGAAAAAAATCTGGTGGTGGTGAAAGGAAACAATGAACTGAGCTTTACCTCTCTGCCTGCAGGCTTTACCCAGACGCTGAAATCGGGAAAAAAGATGATCCGTCCGTTTTTTGATTTCTTCAATTATGCAGGAATTCAGCGGCCGGTGAAACTGGTCGCTCTGCCGAAAGAATATATTGAGGACTTTACGGTCAATCACCGTCTGGACGGTACGACTGCTTATGTGGATTATCAGATGGAGACAACCGGGAACCATCCGGTTACCGTGGAAGTTTTCGATGAGAACGGCAGCTTTGTGACAAAAGCAGAAGGAAAGACGGGAACGATCACGATTCCGGAGGCACGTCTCTGGGAGGTTCGCGACGCTTATCTGTACCGTTTTGTGCTGAAGATTATGGATGGCGATGCGGTGATCGACGAATATGAGGAAGAAATCGGAATCCGTACCTTTGAAATCCAGGGAAACAGTTTCATACTCAATGGCCATCCGGTATACCTGAAAGGGTTTGGAAAGCATGAGGACAGTGATATCGTCGGACGCGGCTACAATCCGGGAGTGATCAAACGTGATTTTGAACTGATGAAATGGATCGGAGCCAACTCTTTCCGGACGTCCCATTATCCGTACAGTGAGGAAATTTACCAGATGGCAGACCGGGAGGGATTTCTCGTGATCGATGAAGTTCCAGCGGTGGGATTTTTCGAGAGTCTTGTCAATTTTGTAGACGCAGTCAGCGGTAAATCTACCAACTTTTTCGATCGTCCGTCCGTGCCGGAGCTGAAGAAAAATCATCTGGCAATGCTGGAGGATCTGATCCGAAGAGACAAAAACCATGCCTGTGTCATTGCATGGAGTTTGTTCAATGAACCGGATACTATGAGCGAAAGCGCTGTTCCTTACTTTGCGGATATTTTCGCAAAGGCAAGAGAGCTGGATGTACAGAAACGGCCGAGGACTTTTGCAATGGAGTTGAATTCGTCTCCGGAAAAATGTACTTGCCACCAGTTCAGTGATTTCCTGTGCTTTAACCGGTATTATGGCTGGTATTTGCTGGGCGGTTATGAGATGCAGGATGCGGAGGAAGCATTCCGCGCGGAATTGGATGCGTGGCTTGCCAAAGGTGTGAACTGCCCATTTGTTTTCACCGAATATGGCTGTGACAATCTGCAGGGCGAATACAAGCTTCCAAGTGTGCAGTGGAGTGCGGAATATGAGCTGGAATACCTGAAAATTTATGAACGGGTATTCGATTCCTACGACTGTATCAAGGGCGAACAGGTATGGAATTTCGCAGATTTCCAGACTGTGGAAGGAATTATGCGCGTCAATGGAAACAAAAAGGGAATTTTTACCCGGCAGAGACAGCCGAAAGCCGCGGCATATTATTTTAAAAACAGATGGGAAAACCTGCCGGTGGATTACAAGGGATAAGGCATATTTGTGACGGTTCCGGCGGAGACATCTTAAAGAGAAATTTCATATCAGATAGGGACACAAAATAAGAGGATTCCGTGAAAATCGGGTTCAAAGAACCTGGGATTTCACGGAATCCTTTTGTTTTCAAACCATATTTGGGATTTTATCCTTGCGGAACGGTTGCTTTCGCGCGGCAGCTTCGCCGGCTGGACGGTCACGCATTAAAGCTCGATCAGTTCATACTCACGGGAGCCAAAGCCAAGATCAGCGGCAGCCTCGATGGTATGAATACCGTTGCGGCTGTTTACACGCTCCATAAAATGCTCTTTGCCCGGATCGTCAGAGTTGACGACAAGGTCGATACATGCCTGATCGATCGCTACAGGGTCCAGAGAAGCCAGAATTCCGATGTCTTTCATACATGGATCCTCTGCCACTGCGCAGCAGTCACAGTCTACGGAGAGGTTTTTCATTACGTTAATATATGCAATATTTCCTTTAAAGTGCTCTGCCACGCTGAATGCCGAGTCAGCCATCGCCTCCGGAAATTCGGTGCTGCTTGCATGCTGCTGCCAGGTTTCAAAACGGTCATCGGTTTTTCCAGCGGAATGGATGAGGGCTTTTCCCTTGCTGGAAGCACAGCCGATGGAAAGCTGCTTCAGCGCTCCGCCGTAACCTCCCATTGGATGTCCCTTGAAATGTGCCAGTACCAGCATGGAATCATAGTTGACGATATTCTTGCCTACATGATTTTCTTTCAGAACTTTTCCGTTTGGAATCTGCCATACAACATCGGGACCTTCCGCGTCCATCAGATCCACATCGAAATATTTGCTCCATCCATGCTCTTCAATCAGTTTCAGATGAGACTCGGTATGATCACGAACACCCGTTGTGGCATCTCCGTAGGCGGTGTTGCACTCTACGATCGTGCCGTGTACTTCATCTACCATCGGTTTCCAGAACTCCGGCCGCAGAAAATTCTGATTTCCCTTCTCGCCCGAATGAACCTTCACCGCTACTTTGCCGGACAAATTCACACCAAGAGCCCGATAAAGTTCTACCACCTTTTCCGGTGTGATTTCCCTGGAAAAATAAACTTTAGACTTCATCTCAAAACCTCCTTGCTAAAACTTATTACTGAAAAATCTCCTTAATAATGTTATAAACCCTGAAGTTCACTCCAAGTCAAGGATAATTTTTATTCACCCGCCGAATATTTGTGTATGGGTGTTTTTGTCTGCTTTTCCAGATTCTGATATGTATTTTCTTGCGTACATCCTTGTGTTCAAGGCAAACCACGTGTATAATAAATGCGAATACGGCGAAGAAAGGTGAGGTATCTGCCATGTTAAAAGGAAAAACAGTGATTCTTGGAGTGACGGGAAGTATAGCGGCGTACAAATCGGCATCCCTTGCGAGCATGCTGGTGAAACAGGGAGCCGAGGTGCATGTGATCATGACCCAAAATGCGACGAATTTTATCCATCCGATCACTTTTGAGACGCTTACCGGAAGGAAATGTCTGGTGGATACCTTTGACCGGAATTTTGAGTTCCAGGTGGAACACGTTTCCCTTGCCAAAAAAGCGGATCTGGTGCTGATCGCACCGGCAAGCGCCAATGTCATCGGAAAGATGGCAAACGGCATTGCGGACGATATGCTGACCACGACTGTCCTGGCATGTACGACCTGTCCAAGGCTGATCGCTCCGGCGATGAACACCCGGATGTTCGGAAATTCCATCGTGCAGGAAAATATGAAAAAGCTGGAGGCGCATGGGTTTGAGATCATCCAGCCGGCGGTGGGCTATCTGGCGTGCGGCGATACCGGTTCGGGAAAGATGCCGGAGCCTTCGGTACTTTTCGAGTATGTGCTTCAGAAGATTGCCCTGGAAAAAGATCTGTCCGGAAAAAAGATCCTGGTCACGGCAGGACCGACCCGGGAACCTCTGGATCCGGTACGCTTCCTGACCAATCATTCTACCGGCAAGATGGGATACGCACTGGCGAAGATTGCAGCTATGCGTGGGGCGGAGGTGACTCTGGTATCCGGCCCTGTGGAGCTTCAGGCACCGCTGTTTGTGCGAAAGCTGGATGTAACGACGGCGCGGGAGATGTTTGAGACTGTCCGGGCATATGCTCCGGAGCAGGACATTATCATCAAGGCGGCTGCTGTTGCGGATTACCGTCCGGTGCATGTGAGCAGTGAGAAAGTCAAGAAATCGGACGGCGAACTGGAAATCCCGATGGAACGCACGGACGATATCCTGAAATATCTGGGCGAACACAAAAGGGAAGGCCAGTTCCTGTGCGGTTTTTCCATGGAAACGGAGAACATGCTGGAAAATTCCAGGAGAAAGCTGGAAAAGAAGAACCTGGATATGATCGTTGCCAACAATCTGAAGACCGCGGGCGCGGGCTTTGGAACGGATACCAATGTGGTGACGATCCTGACTGAGGATGAGACAGAGGAACTTCCGGTGATGAGCAAGGAAGAAGTGGCACAGAAGATTCTGGATCAAATTTTGAGCCGTATCCAGCAAAATGGATAAAAGCCGCGCAAAAGCGGAAATCCATTTTATCGTCGGGGAAAACTGTACCGGATCAGCCCGGATAGTATTCTCCCGAGGAAACCCGAAAACCAATCAGATTGTACAGTATCCATAGCCATTCAGCCAGGTCTGCGCATTTACTGCGCAGAACGTATGAATACGCAGTGCCTGCGGGCAGAGGAACTGTAACAAGGAGGACATTATGACAACAAAATCGAACACAGCAAAACGTGCCTCAGGAGTACGCAATTCTACCAGAAAGCTTGCCCTGATGGCATTATTTTCCGCACTCATCGTTCTGATGGCATTCACGCCCTTTCTGGGTTATATTCCATTGGGATTCACACGGGCGACCATTATCCACATTCCTGTGATCCTTGGCTCACTGATGCTGGGACCATCCAAAGGAGCCATTCTGGGAGTTGTTTTCGGGCTGACCAGCCTGATCAACAATACGGTGAATCCGACGGCGACTTCTTTTGTATTTTCCCCTTTTTATTCTCTGGGAGAGTTTGAAGGCGGGGCAGCCAGCCTGCTGATCTGTTTCGGCCCGAGAATCCTGACTGGCGTGGTCCCGTGGTATGTTTACCGTTTCTTTCAGAAGATCAGAAAACGGGCGAAGGCAAATGATATGGTGTCTCTGGCTGCGGCGGGCGTATCCGGCGCGCTGACCAACACGCTTCTGGTCATGAGCCTGATCTATCGGTTTTTCGGAAGCCAGTACGCGGCGGCAAGCGGAGAAGCGGCAAATGCCGCATACCTTTTTATTCTGTCCATCATCGGGATCAACGGAGTCCCGGAGGCGATTGTGGCGGGAATCCTGCTGGCGCTGCTTGGCAGGGTGCTGATGAATGAAAAAGTTCGTGCAAATATAGGAGTGTAACCATGATCTTAGAGATTGATATCGGAAATACAAACATCG
>ERZ1090879.2210-NODE-2212-length-9897-cov-7.308067_pt1 | contig 9897 bp, 8 predicted proteins | sample MGYA00478472_ERZ1090879 | MGnify/ENA primary metagenome ERZ1090879 (study PRJEB33644, sample SAMEA5815723) | chicken gut metagenome | biome: Chicken; feature: Gastrointestinal Tract; material: Caecum | place: Ireland | collected 2019-01-01 | study: A study of the...
TTATAATATGAAAAGAAAGTTATTTATTGCCTTTCTGGCAGGGCTTGTCATTTCCGTTCTGGCTCTCTTCGGGGCTGCGTGTACGGGCGGGTTTGGCAATACCACCCTTTCGGCGCCGACAAACCTTACTTACGACGGCACTACTTTAAGGTGGGCCGCCGTAGAAAATGCCGACCGCTACACCGTAAGCATAAACGGCGGCAGCGAATACACGGTTACACTTCCGAGTTATTCGTTCATTGCACCCGATTCGGGAGAATTTACCGCATCGGTTACGGCCGGTTCTTCGAGCGGACAGTATGAAGAGTCGTCTCCCGCGGTGATGAGCTTTGCCGAACTCGCTCCCGTTGCTGAAATCAACGTTGCGGAGGGAGGAGAGCTGAGCTGGGATGCGGTGGCAAACGCAACAGCTTATCTAATCAGGATAGACGGCGAAGAACAGCCCGTTCCGCTTACGACCCCGTCGTTCAGCGGACTGGAGCCCGGCAGGCACAGCATTCAGGTTCGCCCCATAGTATCGGGCAACAATTCCTATTATTCGCAGTGGAGCGACGTTAAAACCATAACGCTGCTCGAAACGGTTGCCGCCGACGATATCACCTATTCCGACGGCGTTATAAAGTGGAAATATGTTTCGGGAGCTTCGGCTTACGAGGTTCGCATCAACGGCAACGTCGTCGAGCCCGAATGCACTTCAACCGAATACGCATACGACGCTATGCAGACAGATTTCGAGGTTAATATAAAGCCTCTCGGCAATAACAGCACGACCATAGACGGGCAGGAGTCGGATGCCAAGGAATTCCGTTTCCTCGCCACCGTGACGAACGTATATGTACAGGACGGCATCCTTCGTTGGGACGCCGTTGCGGGCGCCGACGGATACAGCATAAGGCTCAACAGCACGCCCGTTGCCACCGTTACAGAGGCTTCGTACGACGGCCTTGCGGCAGGCAGGTCGATGGAAGTGCAGATTATGCCCTACTGCGAAGATACTACTTTCTTTTCGGAATGGTCTGCTTCCAAGAGCGTACTGCTTTTAGAATCGCCCGTGCTTCAGTGGAACAGTAACCTTGCGTCCGACGGCGAGGCAAATGCAAACGTGTATTGGAACGCCGTGTCGGGCGCGGCGGGATATACGGTTAAGATAGTCCGCCCCGACGGTACCTCGAACGAAACCACTTACGGCGAAACAGAGAGGGCGTTCCGCGAGGCATATCTCGACGAAGGCACCTATACCGTGCAGGTAAAGGCTACCGCCAGCGTTACGAGTACGGGCATCTACGATTCGATGTATTCCGCTCCAATCAACATAGAACGTCTTCCCGCGCCCACGCGCGTTTCCGAAAACTTTATCACCAGCGACCCTTCGTCGCTTTCGGGATTTACCGTTACCTTTAACAATGTGACCGGTGCTACGGCATACATAATCTCGCGCGACGGGCGCGACGACCGCACGGTTAATACCAACCAGTTTACAGAAACGGAAATAGTCGACGACAGCATAACGGCGCAGCAGACCATTGACTACACCGTTCGTGCGCGCGGCGGCGAAACTTCGGTGGGAGGGGTAAGGACGATAAGACTTGATACTCTGTCGTCGGAGGCGCTTCCCTTCAGCGTTACGGTATTGCCCACCCCCGCAAGCCCTTCGATGAGCGGCTATGTATATTCATACGGCTCCATTGCGGGCAGCGACGGATACAGCGTAGACGTCGGCGGCGCAATATACAGCAGCGACCAGACTTCCTACGATTTGGGAACGGTGCTGCGCGCGGGCAGCTATAACGTGCGCGTATGTGCAAGGGGCAACGGCGCAGAGATACTCGCCTCCAACTATTCAACCCCGATAAACGTATACCGTCTTGCGGCGCCCGCAAATATCCGCATAGGCACCCAGGGCAATTCGGAGGGTATGCTCGCATATAATTCCGTAAACTATGCCACCGGCTATTATGTAATATTCGATAACGACGGAAACGCCCTGGCGGCAGACGAGCTCGGTAACCTCAACCAGCGTATTTCCGAACAGGGTACCACCGTTTCGATGATGGCTTCGGCAAATTATTACGATACACTCGGAACTACATATTACATGTCGTCGGAATACAGCCAGACGGCTACGTTCATAAAGCTCTCGGCTCCTACTTTCGGCGACCGTCCTTTCACTAACACGCAGCTATTATGGAATGCGCCCACCAATCTCAACCTTGTGGAATATTCGCCCACCTATGAGGTTTATGCGGCAAACGGTACTGCGTATAACGGCGCTAAAGACGGCACGTCGATGAACATATCGTATCTTGCAAGCGGCGCGCAGTATTCGTTCAGCGTTAAGGCCATAGGCGACGGCGTAACTTGCATAAATTCCGACGTGTCGGAGCGTGTGGTAACGATAAACAAACTCGCCGTGCCCGAAGTTAGGCGTGAAAACGGACAGTACGTGTGGAACGCCGTAGTCGGCGCTTCGTCGTATGTCGTTTACATAGAGGGCGAGCAGGTATTCAATGAGGACCACGAGTCCGGCAAGACATACAGATTTACGCCTACGTTCAATACCATATCCGAACTCAAACCGTACAGCGTGCAGGTGATAGCGGTCGGCGATAACGGTTACACCACGATAAATTCTGACGCGTTTGAAATATCGCAGGAAGTAAAAATGCTCACCACGCCCGACTTCTCGTTTGAATACAGCGAAGAGGCTTATACCGAGGACGGTGAAATAGTGGTAACAATCACCAAACCCTCGCAGTACGCCACAGGTTATTCGTATACGATAGGCGGCGTAACGTATACCTCCGCGGAACTCACTTGTTCGCATGTGCCCGGAAGCGAGGGTGCATTTGCGATACGCGTTTATGCGCTCGGCGGCGCGTTCGACGAAGAGGGCGTTTACTATATCGATTCGCAGTCCCAGGGCGGGGACAGCGGGCACACCATAAGGTTGCTCCCGCACCCCAATTCCGACAGTATCAGCCTCAGCCAGGACGGAAGGCTCACATGGACGGCTGTTTCAAGTGCACAGGGCTATACCATCGAATATTCCCTTGACGGGGGTGCGTATGAGGAGCTTGCAACGGTGTACAACGTATCCTATTACGACATATCTCCCGATGTGTATAACGGACACACGCTGAAGATACGCATACGCGCGCTTGGCAACGGAAATAATATTATATCTTCCCAGGCGGTGGAATCTGCCCGGGAGTGGAATTTCCTCGGGTAAGGTATATGGCGGCAGCTCATTGCCCCCTTGGCGATATTTAATCGGCGCGTTAAATTAATCAAAGCACAGGGCAACCGCAATTTTTTGCGGTTGCCCTGTTAAAAATCGGAAGGAGTTTTCTTATGCAAAACAGCGTAACTTTATATGACATAAAGCGCGAAGACGGCAACTGGTTCAGTCTCACCGCATATTTAAGCGACGGAGAGCTCAAACTCGAGGCGCACGATTTTTGCGAGCTGGCGGAGTCGATGTTTGGCGACAGCGAGCACGAAACCTTTTATATGTTCGATTCGGAGAATACCCAAAAATTATCGCATGTTTTAGAAACGGATAATCTGCTCGAAGGTTTGCAAAATTTTTTCGGCGGGCAGATGAAGGACAGGGATTTTTTTGAACTCTGCAAAAAGAACGGCGTAATGTGTACTTTCACTTCGTGGAGCTGAATGTTTTGCGGAGGCGGGTTCGTTTAATCCTGAAACAAGCATGCTGTAAACGATAAGGAAATGTTAAATCTTCCCGAACTTTTCAGGGATAAAAATTACTGCAAAGATTTTCTTGACCTTTGAAAGGGTATCGGCTATACTTTTTGCGTGATTTTTAAGTTCCGTAAAAAGGTGGCTGTGTGTTTGCTCTTCTCGTCGCTGTAATTTATTTAAGTTTTATAAGCCTCGGACTGCCCGATTCGCTGCTCGGCTCGGCGTGGCCCGTAATGCGCGTGGAATTCAACTCGCCCGACAGCTTTGCAAGCATCATATCTATAACCATAGGGCTCGGAACGATAGTTTCGAGCCTTATGAGCGACAGGCTTACAAAGCGGTTCGGCGCGGGACCGGTGACGGCCGTAAGTACGGGTATGACCGCGCTGGCGCTGTTCGCCTTTTCGCTGAGTACGCAGTTCTGGATGCTCGTGGTTTTTGCCGTGCCATACGGATTGGGCGCGGGAGGGGTTGACGCGGCGCTCAACAACTACGTCGCCCTGCATTTAAAGAGCCGCCACATGAGCTGGCTGCACTGTATGTGGGGTGTGGGCGCTTCGATAAGTCCTTACATAATGAGCTACGCTCTCTCCGGCGGGGAGGGATGGAATCAGGGCTATTTCATCGTCGCAGTCGTGCAGATTGCGCTCACCGCAATAATCTTTATCAGTCTGCCGCTGTGGAAGAGGGAAAGCAAAATATTCGGCGAAGCCGCCGTTCCGCAGGAGAAGGGGAGGAGCAGGCCAAAGCCGTTGCCTTTGAAGCAGGTGTTCAAAATAAGGGGCGCGGCGGCGTGCTTTTTATGCTTTTTCTGTTATTGCGCGCTGGAAGGGACTTCGACGCTGTGGGCGTCGAGCTATATGGTGTCGCACAACGCCTTTTCGGAGGAGAGGGCGGCGATGTTTGCCAGCCTTTTCTTCATCGGCATAACCGTCGGCAGAGGGTTAAACGGATTTCTCACTTTCAGATTCTCCGACAGAACTCTCATAAGGGTCGGTTATTCGATAATATGTGCGGGTGTAGTGCTCATTTCGGTGCCTTCCGTCGACGGTCTTACGATAGCCGGCTTTATAATTCTGGGGCTCGGCTGCGCGCCCGTGTATCCGAGCATAATTCACTCCACGCCGTCCCTTTTCGGCGCGGAAAATTCGCAGGCAATGATAGGAATGCAGATGGCGTTCGCCTATATCGGAGGTCTTGCCTCGCCGCTGTTCGGAGTGCTTGCCGACGCAATTAACCCCAATATATTGCCAATCTATATTTCATTTTTCCTCGTGATAATGATTGTAATGCACGAGGTTATGGTCAGAAAAACAAGACAGAAAACCGATACGTAAAAAAGGAGCCGCTATGTGGCTCCTTTTTTTACGGCAGACTGTGACGTTTTCGCGCTTTGAATCATTCCGTTGTAGCAGCTATTCAATTCAACCGTCAAAGAGCGAACTTTGCCGCCCGGCAGATTTTAAAAAGCTCTTCTGGTTGCCTTCGGTCAACGTGTCGTCTTCGGAGAGGTGACCCAGAAGAAGGGGAGAGTCAGGGTCGTGCAGCTTATAATTATCGCGCGCCTTTTGCGGACTCTTGTTGGCGTAGCAGTATCTGCAACCGTTTAAACACGTGTCGTATGCGCCTAAGTCCCTGCTCTCTATGCAACTGCAACCTTCGCGCAGACCCCTGTGTTTTATGTCCCTGAACTCGCAGCCGTTTGCCCTGCCTAAAATTTCCATGGTCGCGCAGCCCGAAGGGTGTATGCCGTGTTCGGAAACAGCGGATTGCGCGTGTAAACGTAGCCTTCTTCGAACCGCTTTAAAAGCCACGGCGTAAAATACTGAACGGTGTCGGTGCGGGCGCCCGTGTTTAGTATCATTGCTTTCACCTCCCGTAATTGAAAATCGTATCTGTTTCAGACCTTATTATAGCGGATTGTGCGGCGGATTGCAAGGGTGTGCGGTTCGGAGAGCATAATTCTGTTTTTAATGCCCGTTGAACTTGCAAATAGCCTGCGGGTGTGGTAAAATATGTGCTGTAAACCAAATCGGAGAACGGGCAGGATGATTACGCTTGGCGAAAAAATAAAGAAACTGAGGAAGGACAGGGAGATAACCCAGGAACAGCTCGGGGTCGCGGTTGGAGTTGCAAGGCAGACTATTTCGAAGTGGGAAGCCGACGTCATGTCGCCCAATATCGAAAATATAAGGTCGCTGAGCAGCTTTTTCGCCGTCGACAGCAGCTACTTTGTCGATAAAACCTCAGATTTGCAGATTGAGGAAGCGGCTGTCGCTGAGGACTGCGGGCGGCGCAAGGGGAATAAAATATATTTAGGGCTGGCCATAGTATTTGCCGTGCTCGGATTTATCGGTGCTGCGGTTTGCGTTGTGCTCGGGTTTACCGTATTTTCATTAAGTACGGGAATCGGCATGCAGAACACCTACGGAATAGATTTGTGGCATTTTATTTGCGCTGTTATAATTACCGTTTTGTTTGTTGCGGCGGGAACAATATGTTTTCTTTTGTGCTTCCGAAAAAACAAATAATTTTTCGGTAAGTCATCAATAGTCCGTGGCCGTAAGGTTATCGGGGATAATAATATAAATTTGCCGGAGGTTGCATATGAAAGTAAAGTTAAAATCAGTTGTCCTTATTGTGATGGCTGCCATCGCCATTCTCATTTCGGTGTTTACAGCCGTTACTTTGAGGGTTGACGCCGAGAGCGCTGCCGCCGAACCTGAACAGACAGTCGTCCCGCACGAAGAAAGTGACGGCGCAAGGGGGATATATACCTCTCTGTCGATTGCGTTGAACGGCGGCGACGGCAAAGTGTGGGTGACGGTGAAGAATGCCATAACGATATTCCCGGCTACCGTGCAGGTCATAGTCGAGTTGTATTCGTCCGACGAGTATTTTGAGTCTTATACCGATATGACCCTCGTCAGCCGTACTTCGATTGCCGACTTGGATATGGGCAAAACGATAACGGCGGAGGGTAGCACCGGCGGAGCTGATAAATACTGGCTCGGCAGGGCGCGCTACAAGGTGGACAGCGGCGCCTGGAAGGAACTCAACACCGGCACGTATCTGTTCGATAAAAACGGAAACTATCTCGGTCTCGGCGTCTGAACAAAATTTAACGCAAACCGCGGCGGGGACGGTGCGGCGGATTTTTCGCCGCCCCGTTTTTTTATGACAGTTTCTGTCGGTGAGCGGGCGAGGCGGGAAGTATCTGAAATATGATGTTGCAAAAGCTGATACTGTGTGGTAAAATGGTAGAGGATATTTGTTCGGGGAGTACGGATGGGCAACATTTTCGGCGAAAGATTAAAATCGCTGCGCAAAGCCGCGGATATAACACAGCAGGAGCTGGCCGACAGGGTAGGCGTCCATTTGCAGACCGTCTCTAAGTGGGAGCGCGGCATAACCGAGCCGGATATGTGCATGTTCGGCGAAATTGCCTCGGCACTCGGCGTCACCATAGAGGAGCTTTGGGGCGTTCCGTCTGCGGAGGAGAGCTGCGGCGGCGTGTTCGACGTCGCGGCGCTCGGCAGGGCCATTCTCTCAGAGCGCAGAAGGGCGGGAGAAAGCCAGAGTGCGCTCGCGCAGGCGCTCGGCGTATCTGCGGGAGCCGTTTCCAAATGGGAGCGCGGTGTCGTGTGCCCCGACTTCGAAACCCTGCTCGCGCTCGCCTCTCACTTTGGCGTCGCGCCGTCGCGCCTGTATTACAGCGCCCCTTGCGAAAGCGCGGCGGAACATGCCGAAGGCTCCCTGCCGTCGGCGCCCGTGCAGGTAAGTACCCGCGGAAACGGCGGGCTTAAATATATCGCAGCGCTTGCGCTCGTCATAATTTTTGCCGTCGCCGCCGCGCTGATAATCTGGTTAGTTCCTTCAACGCAGTCGGGCATTCCGCCCGCCTCCGCCGACGGAAGCGGGCAGACCGATAATGCGGACGGTGATACCGATGTACAGCCGCCCGACGAAACTCCCGCAGACGACAAGCCCTCAGACGATACTCAGCCTCCGCAGGAAGAAGAGCCCTCCGGCGGGGACGGGGAGGAAAATGCCGGCGGGGAAGAAACCGACGGGACGTCTCACGTACATACATACGAATTTACCGTTACTCTGCCGACGTGTACCGAACAGGGCTACACAACATACACCTGCAACGCCTGCGGCGACAGTTACATCGATGACTATGTGCCCGCGAACGGGCATACCGAGGGGGAGTGGGAGGAGATTTCTTCGGCGACCTGCGAAAGCGAGGGTGAAGAACAGCTTTGCTGCACGGTATGCGGAGTGTTGCTGGAAAGCCGTTCCACAGACAAATTGCCCCACGAATATGCCCCGTCTATCACAAATCCGACGTGTACCGAACAGGGCTACACAACATACACCTGCACGGCCTGCGGCGACAGTTACATCGATGACTATGTGCCCGCGAACGGGCATACCGAGGGGGAGTGGGAGGAGATTTCTTCGGCGACCTGCGAAAGCGAGGGTGAAGAACAGCTTTGCTGCACGGTATGCGGAGTGTTGCTGGAAAGCCGTTCCACAGACAAATTGCCCCACGAATATGCCCCGTCTATCACAAATCCGACGTGTACCGAACAGGGCTACACAACATACACCTGCACGGCCTGCGGCGACAGTTACATCAATGACTATGTGCCCGCGAACGGGCACGCCGAGGGGGAGTGGTTCAGGTATTCCGCCCCTACGTGTACGCAGGAAGGCGAGATGAGGCTGTGCTGCAACGCGTGCGGCGAGGTGCTTGGGAAGACGGCGATTGAAAAAACGGACACGACTATACCCTCACCGTCGTTCAGCCTTCGGGCGGAGAGCAGGGATACAGCCTGCATACCTGCACGCAGTGCGGATATTCCTATAAAGACAACTTTTTCACCGAGGTCTATACCGAGGGGCTGGCATATGAGGACACAGACGGCCGCCTCACCGTTACGGGCGCGGGCGATTATGACGGCGACGAAATTGTAATACCTTCCCGCATAGACGGCACGCCCGTCACCGCCGTGGGCGAGGGTGCGTTTGAAAATTGTGAAAATATAACGGCCATAACCATTCCCGATACCGTAACGTACATAGGTACGCGCGCGTTTGCGGGCACTTCAATCGCATATATTGCCATACCTTCTTCAGTTTCGGAGATTGGCGGGCAGATTTTTTCGGGGTGCGGAAACCTTACGGAAGTGGCGTATAACTGTGACTATGGGCCATCGGAGAGCGGAGTTTTTTTTAACGTCCCCTCGCTTGAAAAGGTATCGTTCGGCGGCACGCGGGTGCCGGGATATATCTGTCTGAACAGTGTAAATCTCTGCGAGGTCGTGCTCGGGGACAGCGTGACCGAAATAGGATACCGCGCATTTTCGGGCTGCATGAATTTAAAAGAGATTAATATTCCCGCGAAAGTGAGCGTAATCGGCGCAGAGGCTTTTTCGGGAAGCGGCTTAACTTCAGTATCTCTCCCCGCCGCAATGACGGTTATCGCGGAAAGGACGTTTATAAACTGCACGTATTTAAAAGAGGTGGCCATTCCGTACGGGGTGTCGTCGATAGGGTATATGGCGTTTTACAGGTGCTCGTCGCTCGTCTCCGTAACCATTCCCGACAGCGTGATGAGCATAGCCGACGAGGCGTTCTGCGGCTGTTCGTCCATTGAGTACGTAAAACTGCCGCAGTATATAACGCGGATAGGGTACAGTACCTTTTCGGGCTGCGTAAGTTTAAAGGATGTAAATATCCCCGAAGGCGTGGCGGCGATAGACGGGCTGGCGTTCCTCGATTGCCGCAGTCTGGAGGACATAGAGCTTCCCGAAAGCCTTAAAAGCATTGCGGGCAACGCGTTCAACGGCTGCCGCAGCCTCACATCGGTTACGATACCCGAAGGCGTGAAGTATATTGCCGACAGCGTTTTTATAAACTGCGACAATTTAAGCGAGGTTATATTTGCCGACCCTTCGGGCTGGAGCGCGGGCGATGAAATTCTCGCCGAAAGCGCGCTCTCCGACGGGGAAACGGCGGCAGATTTTTTGAAAAATAAATACGTATGGTACGACTGGAAAAAATCGGAGAAATTTTAATTTAATAATAAAAAAAATTAAACGGAGAGAAAGATTTTTTCTCTCCGTTTTGTATTAACCACAAATAAAGCCTGCCGAAATTACGGCAGGCTTTATTTGAGACAAC
>ERZ1090879.2215-NODE-2217-length-9870-cov-4.049312_pt1 | contig 9870 bp, 7 predicted proteins | sample MGYA00478472_ERZ1090879 | MGnify/ENA primary metagenome ERZ1090879 (study PRJEB33644, sample SAMEA5815723) | chicken gut metagenome | biome: Chicken; feature: Gastrointestinal Tract; material: Caecum | place: Ireland | collected 2019-01-01 | study: A study of the...
CGAGATGACGTCGAGTCTCGTGGGCTCGGAGATGTGTATAAGAGACAGGTCGCAATCAGCAGTGAGCGCAGCCTTGACCGACCTGGAAGGGCAGCTTGGCGTGCAACTGTTTGATCGCGTGGGGAAAAGACTGGTTGTTAATGAACACGGGCGGCTGCTCTATCCGCGTGCGTTGGCATTGCTTGAACAGGCGGTTGAAATCGAACAACTGTTTCGCGAAGACAACGGCGCGATTCGTATCTATGCCAGTAGTACCATCGGTAACTACATTCTGCCTGCAGTTATCGCCCGTTATCGCCATGATTATCCGCAGTTGCCGATTGAACTTAGCGTTGGGAATAGCCAGGACGTGATGCAAGCGGTGCTGGATTTCCGCGTTGATATTGGCTTTATTGAAGGACCGTGCCACAGCACTGAAATCATTTCTGAACCGTGGCTGGAAGACGAGCTGGTGGTTTTCGCCGCGCCGACTTCGCCGTTGGCCCGTGGTCCGGTCACCTTAGAACAGCTGGCCGCTGCGCCGTGGATCCTGCGTGAACGCGGTTCCGGCACGCGGGAGATTGTCGATTATCTGTTGCTGTCACATTTACCGAAGTTTGAGATGGCGATGGAATTAGGTAACTCCGAGGCAATCAAACATGCGGTGCGTCATGGGTTGGGAATTAGTTGCCTGTCGCGACGGGTGATTGAAGATCAATTGCAGGCAGGCACATTAAGTGAAGTTGCGGTCCCTCTGCCGCGCCTGATGCGTACGTTGTGGCGTATACATCATCGGCAAAAACACCTTTCCAACGCGCTACGGCGCTTTCTGGACTATTGCGATCCCGCAAATGTGCCGCGTTAAGTTGCTGTACAAGAACATGCTGGTGCTGTGTCGATTTCGTGACGCAGCGCCTTCAGCATGCATTCGCCAGAAAAGAGATTGGCTGCTTTACTTATAATCCCTGGGCGATCATGAAGGTGTCTTATAACCGTGTATTTCTGCCGGAAGGATTGCCAATCGTCTGCTACAATCGCGCCTCATTTTTAAGATGGATAGCATTTTTGTATGGTTTCCGAAACTAAAACCACAGAAGCGCCGGGCTTACGCCGTGAATTAAAGGCGCGTCACCTGACGATGATTGCCATTGGCGGTTCCATCGGTACAGGTCTTTTTGTTGCCTCTGGCGCAACGATTTCTCAGGCAGGTCCGGGCGGGGCATTGCTCTCGTATATGCTGATTGGCCTGATGGTTTACTTCCTGATGACCAGTCTCGGTGAACTGGCTGCATATATGCCGGTTTCCGGTTCGTTTGCCACTTACGGTCAGAACTATGTTGAAGAAGGCTTTGGCTTCGCGCTGGGCTGGAACTACTGGTACAACTGGGCGGTGACTATCGCCGTTGACCTGGTTGCAGCTCAGCTGGTCATGAGCTGGTGGTTCCCGGATACACCGGGCTGGATCTGGAGTGCGTTGTTCCTCGGCGTTATCTTCCTGCTGAACTACATCTCAGTTCGTGGCTTTGGTGAAGCGGAATACTGGTTCTCACTGATCAAAGTCACGACAGTTATTGTCTTTATCATCGTTGGCGTGCTGATGATTATCGGTATCTTCAAAGGCGCGCAGCCTGCGGGCTGGAGCAACTGGACAATCGGCGAAGCGCCGTTTGCTGGTGGTTTTGCGGCGATGATCGGCGTAGCTATGATTGTCGGCTTCTCTTTCCAGGGAACCGAGCTGATCGGTATTGCTGCAGGCGAGTCCGAAGATCCGGCGAAAAACATTCCACGCGCGGTACGTCAGGTGTTCTGGCGAATCCTGTTGTTCTATGTGTTCGCGATCCTGATTATCAGCCTGATTATTCCGTACACCGATCCGAGCCTGCTGCGTAACGATGTTAAAGACATCAGCGTTAGTCCGTTCACCCTGGTGTTCCAGCACGCGGGTCTGCTCTCTGCGGCGGCGGTGATGAACGCAGTTATTCTGACGGCGGTGCTGTCAGCGGGTAACTCCGGTATGTATGCGTCTACTCGTATGCTGTACACCCTGGCGTGTGACGGTAAAGCGCCGCGCATTTTCGCTAAACTGTCGCGTGGTGGCGTGCCGCGTAATGCGCTGTATGCGACGACGGTGATTGCCGGTCTGTGCTTCCTGACCTCCATGTTTGGCAACCAGACGGTATACCTGTGGCTGCTGAACACCTCCGGGATGACGGGTTTTATCGCCTGGCTGGGGATTGCCATTAGCCACTATCGCTTCCGTCGCGGTTACGTATTGCAGGGACACGACATTAACGATCTGCCGTACCGTTCAGGTTTCTTCCCACTGGGGCCGATCTTCGCATTCATTCTGTGTCTGATTATCACTTTGGGCCAGAACTACGAAGCGTTCCTGAAAGATACTATTGACTGGGGCGGCGTAGCGGCAACGTATATTGGTATCCCGCTGTTCCTGATTATTTGGTTCGGCTACAAGCTGATTAAAGGAACTCACTTCGTACGCTACAGCGAAATGAAGTTCCCGCAGAACGATAAGAAATAAGTTTCCTCCCTTCCTTGCTAAGCCCTCTCAACCGAGAGGGCTTTTTCAATTCCATTTCCCTGACAAATCATGCGGATATAAAATTTAACATTTGGATTGATAATTGTTATCGTTTGCATTATCGTTACGCCGCAATCAAAAAAGGCTGACAAATCAGAGGCTGGTCCGGCTTTCTGGGATGATCACCTGCATACAAATAAGTCCACCGCGATGCTGCCGTACGCAAGGGGACGTGAAGAAGATGTGAGCGATAACCCATTTTATTTTCGTAGTTACCTCATGGAGATATGGAATGTTTAGGTTGAACCCTTTCGTACGGGTCGGGCTGTGTTTGTCCGCTATTTCTTGTGCATGGCCTGTGTTAGCGGTCGATGATGATGGCGAAACGATGGTTGTCACTGCATCTTCCGTGGAACAAAATCTTAAAGATGCACCTGCCAGTATCAGCGTCATTACCCAGGAAGACCTGCAGCGAAAACCGGTACAGAATCTGAAGGATGTCCTCAAAGAAGTGCCTGGCGTACAACTGACGAACGAAGGGGATAACCGTAAGGGCGTTAGTATTCGTGGTCTGGACAGCAGCTATACCCTGATTCTCGTCGACGGTAAACGCGTGAACTCCCGCAATGCCGTCTTCCGCCACAATGATTTCGATCTGAACTGGATCCCGGTCGATTCCATCGAACGTATTGAAGTGGTCCGTGGCCCGATGTCGTCGCTGTACGGTTCCGATGCGCTCGGCGGTGTAGTGAATATCATCACCAAAAAAATCGGTCAGAAATGGTCGGGTACCGTTACCGTCGATACCACCATTCAGGAACATCGCGATCGCGGTGACACCTATAACGGTCAGTTCTTTACCAGTGGACCATTAATTGATGGTGTGCTGGGAATGAAAGCTTACGGCAGCCTGGCAAAACGTGAAAAGGATGACCCGCAAAACTCAACGACCACCGATACCGGAGAAACGCCGCGTATTGAAGGATTCTCCAGCCGCGACGGCAATGTCGAATTTGCCTGGACACCGAATCAAAATCACGATTTTACTGCCGGATACGGTTTCGACCGTCAGGATCGTGATTCCGACTCGCTGGACAAAAACCGCCTGGAACGCCAGAACTACTCCGTCAGCCATAATGGGCGTTGGGATTACAGCACCAGCGAACTGAAATACTACGGTGAGAAAGTCGAGAACAAAAACCCTGGCAACAGCAGCCCGATAACTTCCGAAAGCAATACGGTCGACGGCAAATACACGTTGCCGCTGACGGCGATTAATCAGTTTCTCACGGTTGGCGGTGAATGGCGTCACGACAAACTTAGCGATGCGGTGAACCTGACCGGGGGAACCAGCTCCAAAACGTCTGCCAGCCAGTACGCGCTGTTTGTGGAAGATGAATGGCGGATCTTCGAGCCGCTGGCGCTGACGACCGGCGTGCGTATGGACGATCACGAAACCTACGGTGAACACTGGAGTCCGCGTGCCTACCTGGTTTATAACGCCACCGACACCGTAACGGTGAAAGGGGGCTGGGCGACGGCATTTAAAGCACCTTCTCTGTTGCAACTTAGCCCTGACTGGACGAGCAATTCCTGCCGTGGCGCATGTAAGATTGTGGGTAGCCCGGATCTGAAACCAGAAACCAGCGAAAGTTGGGAGCTGGGGCTTTACTACATGGGTGAAGAAGGCTGGCTGGAAGGGGTTGAATCCAGCGTTACCGTTTTCCGTAACGATGTGAAAGATCGTATCAGCATCAGCCGTACGTCTGACGTCAACGCTGCACCGGGCTACCAAAACTTTGTTGGTTTTGAGACGGGCGCTAACGGACGGCGCATACCGGTATTTAGCTACTACAACGTTAACAAAGCTCGTATTCAGGGCGTGGAAACCGAACTGAAAATTCCGTTCAACGATGAATGGAAACTGTCGATCAACTACACCTACAACGATGGTCGTGATGTCAGCAACGGCGAAAACAAACCGCTATCCGATCTGCCGTTCCATACTGCTAACGGTACGCTGGACTGGAAACCGCTGGCGCTGGAAGACTGGTCATTCTATGTTTCTGGGCACTATACCGGGCAGAAACGCGCCGACAGCGCGACGGCTAAAACACCGGGCGGTTATACCATCTGGAATACCGGCGCGGCCTGGCAGGTGACTAAAGACGTCAAACTGCGCGCAGGCGTGCTGAACCTTGGCGACAAGGATCTCAGTCGTGACGACTACAGCTATAACGAAGACGGACGTCGTTACTTTATGGCAGTGGATTATCGCTTCTGATGAGAAGATGCCCGGCGAACCGGGCGGACTTTCACTTCAGTAAATACTGCGCATGGAAGCGCAGGTGATCCTCTATAAAAGAGGCGATGAAGTAGTAACTGTGATCATATCCCGGCTGAATACGCAGCGTCATCGGCCACGCTTTCTGGCGCGCGGCTTCTGCCAGTACCGCAGGTTGCAACTGGTCGGCAAGAAACTGATCATTATCGCCCTGATCGATAAGCGTCGGGATCGCATCCTGCGCGTTACTGGCATACATCAGTGCGCAACTGTCCCATTCCAGCCATGCATTTTTGTCCTCACCTAAATAGCTGCTAAACGCTTTGATTCCCCACGGGACGCTGCACGGATTCACAATTGGCGCAAAGGCCGAAACGCTGGTGTATTTACCCGGATTTTTCAGCGCCATAATCAGCGCACCGTGACCACCCATTGAGTGACCGCTAATGGCGCAGCGGTCGCTGACATTAAATTGCGACTGAACCAGCGCCGGTAATTCATCGCGCAGATAATCATACATCCGGTAATGCGTCGCCCACGGCGGTTGCGTGGCATTAAGATAAAAGCCTGCGCCCTGGCCTAAATCGTAGCCATCGTCGTTGGCAACCTTTTCGCCGCGCGGGCTGGTGTCTGGCATCACCAGTACAATCCCCAGTTCCGCCGCTACCCGCTGGGCACCCGCCTTGGTGGTGAAGTTCTCGTCATTGCAGGTTAATCCGGAAAGCCAGTACAGCACTGGTGGCGGAGTGTGATCACGAGGTGGAGGGAGAAAGATACTGAACGTCATCGGGCAGTTTAAGGTACTGGAGTCGTGTCGCCAGCGTTGCTGCCAGCCTTCAAAACAGCGGTGCTCTTCGAGCATTTCCATGCGTGGCTCCTTGTTGTGTTGTTTGCAATTTCTTCATCATACCGTTTATTCAATGTGCTGTGAGTAACTTTCACTTCCGTATTTGCATAACGATGTTTTAACATCTGCTGATGAAAGGCAGCGGCAATTACAATAATTATCGCTGTGAATACTGGATTATGTGCGCCGCCTCACGCACAATAATCAGGCTGTAAATCAGCTTAATAACTTTGCCCCCACGCAGGGCGGAGGCGTCACACCTGCAGGAGAAATCATAAATGCCATCACTCAGTAAAGAAGCGGCCCTGGTTCATGAAGCGTTAGTTGCGCGAGGACTGGAAACACCGCTGCGCCCGCCCGTGCATGAAATGGATAACGAAACGCGCAAAAGCCTTATTGCTGGTCATATGACCGAAATCATGCAGCTGCTGAATCTCGACCTGGCTGATGACAGTTTGATGGAAACGCCGCATCGCATCGCTAAAATGTATGTCGATGAAATTTTCTCCGGTCTGGATTACGCCAATTTCCCGAAAATCACCCTCATTGAAAACAAAATGAAGGTCGATGAAATGGTCACCGTGCGCGATATCACTCTGACCAGCACCTGTGAACACCATTTTGTTACCATCGATGGCAAAGCGACGGTGGCCTATATCCCGAAAGATTCGGTGATCGGTCTGTCAAAAATTAACCGCATTGTGCAGTTCTTTGCCCAGCGTCCGCAGGTGCAGGAACGTCTGACGCAGCAAATTCTTATTGCGCTACAAACGCTGCTGGGCACCAATAACGTGGCTGTCTCGATCGACGCGGTGCATTACTGCGTGAAGGCGCGTGGCATCCGCGATGCAACCAGTGCCACGACAACGACCTCTCTTGGTGGATTGTTCAAATCCAGTCAGAATACGCGCCACGAGTTTCTGCGCGCTGTGCGTCATCACAACTGATTAAAAGGCAGGAACCATGGAGCGCAACGTCACGCTCGATTTTGTTCGCGGCGTCGCCATTCTGGGGATCCTGCTATTAAACATCAGCGCCTTTGGGCTACCAAAGGCGGCTTATCTCAATCCCGCCTGGTACGGTGCTATTACGCCGCGGGATGCATGGACTTGGGCATTTCTTGATCTCATCGGCCAGGTGAAATTCCTCACGCTTTTTGCGCTACTGTTTGGTGCGGGCCTGCAAATGTTGCTGCCCCGTGGCAGACGCTGGATCCAGTCGCGGTTAACGCTGTTAGTCTTGTTGGGCTTTATTCACGGTTTATTGTTCTGGGACGGCGATATTTTGCTGGCTTACGGGCTGGTGGGCTTAATCTGCTGGCGGCTGGTGCGCGATGCGCCATCGGTAAAAAGCCTGTTTAATACAGGCGTCATGCTTTATCTGGTGGGGCTTGGCGTTTTGCTGTTATTGGGGCTGATTTCCGACAGCCAGACCAGCCGCGCCTGGACGCCGGATGCATCGGCTATTTTGTATGAAAAATACTGGAAGCTTCACGGCGGCGTTGAAGCGATCAGTTATCGTGCCGATGGTGTTGGCAACAGTTTACTGGCACTGGGCGCACAGTATGGCTGGCAACTGGCAGGGATGATGCTCATTGGTGCGGCGCTGATGCGCAGCGGCTGGCTGAAAGGGCAGTTCAGCTTACGTCACTATCGTCGTACTGGTTTTGTGCTGGTGGCGATTGGGGTGACCATTAACCTTCCTGCCATCGCCCTGCAATGGCAGCTGGACTGGGCGTATCGCTGGTGTGCCTTCTTACTTCAAATGCCGCGGGAACTGAGTGCGCCGTTTCAGGCGATTGGCTATGCGTCGCTGTTTTATGGCTTCTGGCCGCAATTGAGCCGCTTTAAGCTGGTGCTTGCGATCGCCTGCGTCGGACGGATGGCGCTGACCAACTATCTATTGCAAACGCTGATTTGTACCACGCTTTTTTACCACCTCGGTTTGTTTATGCATTTTGACCGCCTGGAGCTGCTGGCGTTTGTTATTCCGGTATGGCTGGCGAATATCCTCTTCTCTGTTATCTGGCTGCGTTACTTCCGCCAGGGGCCGGTGGAATGGCTCTGGCGTCAGTTAACTTTGCGTGCTGCCGGACCGGCAATATCTAAAACATCAAGATAACGATCTGGATCACATTCGTTAACAAAACGGCTGTAACCGTTTCCATTGCTGTGACTCGATTCACGAAGTCCTGTATTCAGTGCTGACAAAATAGCCGCCAGCAAGCAGTCATTTACTGCAATCTCATAACAGGTAGTGAATATGATCACCATTCGTGATGTAGCGCGTCAGGCTGGCGTCTCTGTGGCAACGGTTTCCCGGGTGCTCAATAACAGCACGCTGGTCAGTGCCGACACGCGTGAAGCAGTAATGAAAGCCGTGAGTGAGCTGGATTATCGGCCAAACGCCAATGCCCAGGCGCTGGCAACTCAGGTTAGCGACACCATTGGCGTGGTGGTGATGGACGTTTCTGATGCGTTTTTCGGCGCGCTGGTAAAAGCGGTGGATCTGGTCGCTCAGCAGCATCAGAAATACGTGCTAATCGGCAATAGCTATCATGAAGCGGAAAAAGAGCGTCACGCCATTGAGGTGTTAATTCGCCAGCGTTGTAATGCGTTGATTGTTCACTCAAAAGCATTGAGTGACGATGAACTGGCGCAATTTATGGATAACATTCCCGGTATGGTGTTAATCAACCGCGTTGTGCCGGGGTACGCCCATCGTTGCGTTTGCCTGGATAATCTCAGCGGTGCCCGAATGGCGACGCGCATGTTGCTGAATAACGGTCATCAACGTATTGGTTATCTTTCTTCCAGCCACGGCATTGAAGATGACGCCATGCGTAAAGCAGGCTGGATGAGTGCGTTGAAAGAGCAGGATATTATTCCGCCGGAAAGCTGGATTGGCGCTGGTACGCCGGACATGCCGGGCGGTGAGGCGGCGATGGTTGAACTGCTGGGGCGCAATCTACAACTTACCGCTGTATTTGCTTATAACGACAATATGGCCGCTGGCGCACTGACAGCATTAAAAGATAATGGCATTGCGATTCCGTTACATCTCTCAATCATCGGTTTCGATGATATTCCCATCGCCCGTTACACCGACCCGCAATTAACGACCGTGCGTTATCCCATTGCTTCAATGGCGAAATTAGCCACCGAACTGGCCTTGCAGGGGGCAGCAGGCAATATTGATCCTCGTGCCAGCCACTGTTTTATGCCGACGTTAGTGCGTCGCCATTCTGTCGCAACACGCCAGAATGCGGCGGCGATCACTAACTCAACAAATCAGGCGATGTAACCGCTTTCAATCTGTGAGTGATTTCACAGTATCTTAACAATGTGATGGCTATGATTGCACCGTTTTAACGTTGTAACCCGTATGTAACAGTGAATAATCACTTTCACCGAGGTAATAGCGTCATAACAACAATTAAAGCCGTTTTCTGGAGCGTTACCGGGCATGGAAGAACGAATTTTAAAAAGTGAGCTTCGGCGTTCAGTAACACTTCATTAACTCTACTGCCCCGCCGAGCATTTATCTCAAGCACTACCCTGCATAAGAAAAACCGGAGATACCATGAATAAGAAGGTGTTAACCCTGTCTGCTGTGATGGCCAGCATGTTATTCGGTGCCGCTGCACACGCTGCTGATACTCGCATTGGTGTAACAATCTATAAGTACGACGATAACTTTATGTCTGTAGTGCGCAAGGCTATTGAGCAAGATGCGAAAGCCGCGCCAGATGTTCAGCTGCTGATGAATGATTCTCAGAATGACCAGTCCAAGCAGAACGATCAGATCGACGTATTGCTGGCGAAAGGGGTGAAGGCACTGGCAATCAACCTGGTTGACCCGGCAGCTGCGGGTACGGTGATTGAGAAAGCGCGTGGGCAAAACGTGCCGGTGGTTTTCTTCAACAAAGAACCGTCTCGTAAGGCGCTGGATAGCTACGACAAAGCCTACTACGTTGGCACTGACTCCAAAGAGTCCGGCATTATTCAAGGCGATTTGATTGCTAAACACTGGGCGGCGAATCAGGGTTGGGATCTGAACAAAGACGGTCAGATTCAGTTCGTACTGCTGAAAGGTGAACCGGGCCATCCGGATGCAGAAGCACGTACCACTTACGTGATTAAAGAGCTGAACGACAAAGGCATTTAAACTGAACAGTACGAGTTAGATACCCCTATGTGGGATACCGCTCAGCCGAAATCT
>ERZ1090879.2216-NODE-2218-length-9869-cov-11.552170_pt1 | contig 9869 bp, 9 predicted proteins | sample MGYA00478472_ERZ1090879 | MGnify/ENA primary metagenome ERZ1090879 (study PRJEB33644, sample SAMEA5815723) | chicken gut metagenome | biome: Chicken; feature: Gastrointestinal Tract; material: Caecum | place: Ireland | collected 2019-01-01 | study: A study of the...
CTTCATGATAGAGCGCGGTATCCAGAATGCGGCGGGCATAGTCCAGCGTGCATTCAGCCTTTGCCTCCGAGTTCACACGGGAAGCCACCGTGACCTTTATCTGCTCGCCGAATGCTTTCAGACAGTTGACGTTTGCAGTCAAAGCTCCATCTGATGTAGGTGTTACCGTGACATAATCCGTGACGGATTTACCGCTTGCCCAAGAGGACGAGAGATTAACGAAAGATACGCTCCAATCCACGGCTTTGTTATCCGCTGTTTCGGGCGATACCGTTGCCGTGAGGGTGATGCCTTCGCTTGCGGTAGCAGCCTCCGCCGCAGTCGCGGCAAAGACCATTCTCTGCGGCATTGCATACGTCTTTCCGCTCACCATAGCGTTGCCTTCGCCGTCCAAAACTGTCGCCTGCTCATTGACAGCCGTTTGTTCCGTATCTTCTTGCTTATCGTCTTTTGGCTGAATAAACAGCGCGCAGAGGAGACCGATGGAAAGGATAGCCACAAGCACCATCGCAACGATGGTAATTATCCAGCTGAAGCGTTCCGACCACGAACCGCCTTTATAATCATTGTTCATGTTTTACCTCCTGATTGATTTTAGGGAATAGGAGGCTTGCAATTTTCCTTGCAAGCCCTGTTCCCGAATGTGCCTATGCCGCCGTTATTCCGCGAGCAGCATCTGAAGCATAGACCTGTCCGACGTGCGCGAAGGCTTCACGGGGCATTCATATACCCTGCCGTCCTCGTCCACCGTGCGGACAAAGTAACGATTGCCGCGGATGACCTGTTTGGTCTTGTCGTCCGTGATCTCGAACGGCTCAATGATGAGGTCAGCCCTGTCTGCGTCGCCGAATACGATGTCAAGCACCGTGTAGCCACCCATGTCGGTGTCCTTGTTGGGCGGGGCGAGGTCGATCTTTACCTCTCTGCCACGCACAACACCCTTGATATAGTAATGGTTGTAAGTTTTGCCGTTATATTCGAACGGTTCCTTCTGCACATAAAGCTGCTTTTCGTTGTTCTTGTTTTCCATTTTTCTTTGATTCCTCCGTAATTTTTATTATTTCCTGCCTTTGGTCTGCGAGATTTCGCGGGCCTCTTTCTTGGACTTGCCTTCATCGAGCGCCTTCTTGTACTTGTACATTCCGGCGTGATCGCTTTGCGCTTGCAGATACCCCGACCGGATACCCGCTTCAAAATCCGTCAGTTCCTTGCCTTCTTTCGGACCGTAGGTATGCACTTTTGCCTTACGGTCTGCGGCATATCCTTTCGCCCTCTTGGAAGGCACCGACCAACGGCGTTTGTTGTACTTGCTGTTTGCCACTATATAAAGCCTCCTGCTTTTGATAAATTTGCCCGTCTCGCCGATAGCCCAGCGTTCTGTGCCCGTGTTGCCGTTAGCTAAGCGATTAAATAAAATATGAAATTGTAGATATGGTAACGGGCGCTTTTACTTTCGGACATTCCGTCCCGTGCGATTCTTTTACGGTGAGCGGCCGCTCTTACACTTGCAAGTACCGCACGAGTTCCTCGCCTTTATTTTTTAGCACCCGGTTACGCCTGTTGGATCAATCGACGTATTCTCTGATATACGTCCCTACCGGAATGCGCCGCCCGTCCACGTTTTTACGTTTCCGGAACCTGCGCTCGTAATCCGCGTCGCGCTGTTTCGTGCGCCGGTAATACCCGTCTACGCTGAACAGGAACGTACCCATTTCCTCGTCGTCACAGAGACCGATCTCCTGAAACACGATGTAGTGCCGCGTGCGGTATGCGTTCGTTAAGCCCGCATACAGATCCGATTTCGTTGCCATAATCTCACCTCCCTTGATTTTTATTCGCAAACGCATTTACGAAAAATGCGTACAGCTGCCTGTTCAGATACCGGATATATCCCTCACTGTAGCCCCACTTCTCCGCGGCGGACGCCTGCGTGTTGTTCTCTACATACAGCGTCACATATATGTCGTACAATCTCGGCGGCGCGTCGCGCACCGCGTTCCCGTATTTCTCCGCCAGAGCCACCGCCGCGTTCTTGGCGACGCAGGCTTTCGCACGGTCAAACATCGCCTTCCTCGAATAGTAGTAGCGGACGTCCTGCAATTCCGCCCTGATCTCTTCCGTTGTCATTATGTTGCCTCCCGTCCTTTTCCGAACATTTTCAAGATTTCTTCCATCGTCTTTTTATCCTCTCCTGTAAGCCCGGATGCCAGCCGCGTCAAAAGTTCCGACTGCTTGTCCGTAAGGCTTTTACGGTTTACGTAATACCCGTCCATCATTCGTATCCCGCCTTTATGCCCCTGCGACGTGTAGATCGGGTATTCTCTCGACAGGTGCAGCAGATCGTTGTAGATCGTCCGCACGCTTACGCCGAACTCGAACGCCAGATTGTCGCACGTTTCATACCGCCGCACGCTCAGCGCTTCCAAGATCTTGCGCCGACGCTCGTCTGCTGCCACCCGTCTCTCACCTCCTTTCGTTGTTTTCTGAGCGTATTCTAACTGCCAAACCTGCAGGTTTTCTTCAGGTTTGAAAAAATTTTTTCGACTTTTTCAAAAATTTTTTGGTTGCCCGGAGAACGAAAAAAGCCCCGACAGACAAGACCACCTTTTTCGGTGATCTGCCTGTCGGGGCCTCTCGCGTATGTCCGGTTTAACCTTCCGACTTTATACTGAGGATATGACCTGTGATAGGATTTACGCGCGGCGCTGTTTCAGCCGCGACCTAAAACGTCGTTATCCCGTATTCAGTTGTCTATATCGTTGCCCGGCGGCACATAAAAATCGCACCGCTCATGGCGTCTACCTACTTTCCTTCCCACCTCTTCCAGCCCGCATACGGGACATTTAAGTTTCAGCACGCCGTCCTCGTTGCGGAAGCCTATAAGCAATTTTCCGCAGCTGCGGCATATCCGCTTAGACGGCTTCGTTGCCCACTTCCCGATCATTTTTCGCATCATCTCCCGTCAATACATTTTAATACAGCTTACCAAGACGCCCTGTATCTCGCAGTTCTCCATGACGATATCCTGCATCTGCCTGTTCTCGGGATGAAGCACGATTTTCCCGTTCCTGTGGAATAGCCGTTTCAGCGTTGCCTCTCCGTCTATAAGCGCCACAACGATCTGCCCGTCGTCCGCAGTATTCTGTTTTCGCACCACTATGAGATCTCCCTCTCTGATCCCAGCATCTATCATGCTGTCGCCGTGTGTATGAAGCATAAACAACTCGCCCTTCCCGAATATGGCTTCCGGGAGCGCATAAATCGCCTCGATATTCTCTTCTGCAAAGGACGGCTGACCGCAGGCGATATCCCCCACCAAAGGGGTTATTTTGTTTTTCCCCGCGTCCAGACGCTTCGGAAGCGCAATACTCCCGAGCCTCGTCCGCCGTATCCTGCCCTGATTTTCGAGCGCAAGCACATATCGCTGCACAAGGTTCAAAGAACTCATACCCAATGCGTGCATGATCTCGCGGTAACTCGGCGATACCCCGTCTTTCCGCTGCCGCTCGCGGATATACTCTTCCATTCTGCGCAATGTTTCTTCATTCAGCGTTCTCATAGACCAAATCCCTTTTATTGAACTATGCGTTCAATTTAGATGCAGGCGTATTATATCATAATTCTTTCTCCGTTTCAAATTTTCACTTCCGAATATTCGGAAGTGTACGATAAATCCAATAAAAAATGCCCTTACCGAAGTAAGAGCATTCCTGCCACTCAATAAGCCTCTTTGATTTTAGAAACAAACGCATTGAATTCATCGACCGTTTTCTGCGGCGACGTTATTTTTACTTTCCCCTGTGTCCCGACAACCCATGCGAAGAATGTCTTAGAGGTCTGAACGACAACATTTACCGAGAAAACATCTTCGGCGATTTTCTTAATGCGGATATCGTCCCCGAGTCGGTCGAACATATCCGATAAGATATTTGCGGTAAACTGCAGCGTAACGCTTTGGCTGTCTCCGCCGAACATCGAAAACACCTGCTTTCGGTATTCTTCCGTATTGAATAAATCATATTCCGAATGAGCTTCGCGTTCGGTTTGTTCCACCTCAACCTTGTCCATCTTATCAAGCCGATATGTAACGATATCCTTATGCCCGTTGGAAAAGCCGAGCAGATAATAATTGTCCTTGTCCCAAACCATAAACGCCGGATTGACGACATAACGGCTGCCGCCTTTGCGATAGACTTTCCGATGTTTTTCATCGTAATCGAAATACTGAAACGAAACCTGCTTGTTCTCGTTTATGGCGCGGTCTATCGCGTCCACGTTGTATATAAACGAACTGTTCCCTTTCCTTCCCCTCTCCAAAGAAACGATATGCTTTGAGATGTTTTCCGCCTGATAGGAGCATAATATCCCCGACAATCGTTCGATAAGCGTTTTCTTTTGCGAAGCAGACAGCTTTGACGCATTGACGGCATCGGCGAGCATTACGACTTCCGCCGTATCGAGCGAACGGTTCACGACATAGTAATAATGAAACTTCTTTTTATACGAAAGGACTTCGTATCCGTAGGCGCACAAAGTCTTTATGTCCTCTACGACCGTTTTGCGGGAAACCTCTATGCCGCGGTCGGCAAGACAAGCTATGATTTCGTCTGTATTCATCGCATGGTCTTCGTCTGTGTTTTTACAGAGAATGTCCCACAAAACAAGCAGTTTGATTTTATGTATGTCGTTTGCCATAAATGTCTTTTACCTCATTTTTTATAAGTATATTATATCAAGCCGCTAAATGTTTTGCAAGATTCGCAAACATAATTCGATGATAATGTAACAGACAAGCCTTATGCCGACCGACACAAGGCTTGCTGATAACATTACAGTTTTCTTCTCTTTCTGAAAATGAACCAATATGCAGCGAATCCACCGATTCCGACAACCGCAACACATCCCACTGCGATACCAGCTATAGCCCCGCCCGGCAACCCGCCTTTGTCGTCATTCTGCGAAGATTCAACAGGTACGGAGCGATATGTTGCAGTATAAGTAGCGTCTCCGGCGCATTCGGTTACTTCCTTATCCCAGCCTGCAAATTCATAACGGAAACTCTCGTCCGCTTCTCTTACAGGATTGGACGGAACTTCTACCGTTTCTCCATAGTGGTATGTTTTTTCACTCAATATTGTACCGTTATAATCCTCAAATACTATGGTGTATTCGATATATATTTCTTCAAATACAGCCGTATATTCCGCGTTTCCGATACAGGTAGAAGAAAGGTTTTTCCACTCTTTGAACCGATAAGTATATGTTTCGTCTGCCGAACGGCTCGGCTCTGCCGGCAATTCCAATGCGTCGCCATAATGATACGTTTTTCGGCTTATTACTGTACCGTCATAATTTTTGAATATGACAGTATATTCAATATAAGCAGTATCATATTGAGCCGTAAAAGTCATATTTCCCGTACACGATCCGACTTCCTTATTCCAGCCCTTAAATGTATAGATATAGGTTTCGTCGTTATCACGCGCAGGATCCGCCGCTGGAATTATTGTATCCCCATAATGATACGTCCGCTCCTGCAGCAGCGAGCCGTTCCAATCCAAAAACTTTACGGTATATTCAATATATACGGGATCATACGTTGCCGTATAAGTGGTGTCGCCCATGCAGGCAACGACCTCCTTATCCCAGCCAGCGAACTTGTAAGTATACGTGTTATCCGCAGGCTTCGACGGGGTATTCGGCGCTGTCACTTCATCACCGTAATGATATGTTGTCTTGCTCAACTCTGCGCCGTCGTAGTTCTTGAAGATAACCGTATACTCAATATACACGGAATCATACATTGCAGTATATGTGGCATTTCCTGCGCAAGCAATAACCTCGTTATCCCAGCCTGCAAATTCATATGTGTACGTATTATCCGCAGGCTTTACTGGCGTTTCCGGTGCTACTACCTCATCTCCGTAGTGATACGTTGTTTTGCTCAACTCCGTGCCGTCATAATTCTTGAAAATTACCGTATATTCGATATATACAGGATTATAGGTCGCCGTATAAATGGCGTCTCCCGCACAAGCAACTATTTCTTTATCCCAGTCTGCAAATTCATAAGTGTACGTATTATCCGCAGGTTTCGACGGCGTTTTTGGTGCTACTACCTCATCACCATAATGATACGTCGCTGTGCTCAACTCTGCGCCGTCGTAGTTCTTAAAGATAACTGTATACTCGATATATACGGGATTATACGTTGCAATATATGTAGCATCTCCCGTACAGGCGACTACTTCATTATCCCAACCGATAAATTCGTAAGTGTACGTATGATCTGCAGGCTTCGACGGAGTTTCGGGCGCGATCACTTCATCCCCGTAATGATATGTCGTCTTGCTCAACTCCGTGCCGTCGTAGTTCTTGAAAATTACTGTGTACTCGATATATACGGGCGTAAATTCAGCCGTATACTCTGCATCGCCCTCACAAACATCTACCGTCGTGCCCCAGCCTACGAACTCATACGTGTACGTATTGTCCGCAGGTTTTACCGGGGTTTCGGGCAATTCTATCGTATCTCCGTAATGATAAGTTTCCCGGCTGATCTCTTCGCCGTCGTAGTTTTTGAAAACAACGGTATAATCAATATAAACGATGTCATACGTCGCCGTATATACTTTATTCCCTTCACAGACAGTGATTTCACTATCCCAGCCCGTGAAAGTATATGTACCGACCAGATCCGCTTCTTTTGACGGATCTTCCGGGATAGTTATTTCGTCGCCGTAATGATACGTTGTCTTACTGATTTCTGTACCGTCGATATTCTTGAAGATAACCGTGTACTCGATATACACAGAATCATAGTTCGCCGTATAAGTGGCGTCTCCTGCACAAGCGACTACCTCATTATCCCAGCCGGCAAACTCGTAAGTATACGTGTTATCCGCAGGCTTCGACGGAGTTTCTGGCGCAGTCACTTCATCGCCATAATGATATGTTGCTTTGCTCAACTCCGAGCCATCATAGTTCTTGAAGATTACCGTATACTCAATATACACGGAATCATACGTTGCAGTATATGTAGCATTTCCCGCGCAAGCAATAACCTCGTTATCCCACCCAGCAAACTCGTAAGTGTACGTATTATCCGCAGGCTTCGACGGAGCTTCGGGCACGACCACTTCATCACCGTAATGGTATGTCGTACTGCTCAACTCTGTGCCATCGTAATTCTGGAAGATAACTGTGTATTCGATAAACACGGAATCATACGTTGCAGTATATGTGGCATCACCCGCACAAGCCACAACCTCTTTATCCCAGCCAGCGAAATCGTAAGTATACGTGTTATCCGCAGGTTTCGACGGGATATGCGGCGCTGTCACTTCATCGCCGTAATGATATGTTGTCTTGCTCAACTCCGTACCGTCATAGTTTTTGAAAATAACCTTATATTCGATATAAACGGGATTATACGTTGCTGTATATATGGCATCACCCGCGCAAGTAACTATTTCTTTATCCCACCCGACAAATTCATAAGTGTACGTATTATCCGCAGGTTTTGACGGGGTTTCCGGTGCAGTAACTTCATCACCGTAATGGTACGTTGCCTTGCTCAACTCCGTGCCGTCGTAGTTCTGGAAGATAATCGTGTATTCGATATAGGTAGGAGTATAGGTAGCCGTATATACCGCGTTCCCGCCGACAGTCACAACTTCCTTATCCCATCCGGCAAATTCATACGTATATGTGTTATCCGCCTCGCGGGTTGGAGCATCAGGAACCGTAACAATAGCCCCGTAAACATAAGTGGCACTGCTAATGATTATCCCGTCATAATTTTCAAATACAATTTTGTACTCGTAAATCAACTCCTCATCAATTACATAAGCAATTCCGTTTTCGTCAAAGTAATTGATCATGTAATCGTCACGGCCGCAATATACGGTAACGTCTTCCGCACCATAAAAAGCCAGCATGTCGATATACGAAAGCGGGGCATTCACATAGAGAGAAGTAAGATTGACGCAGCCGTAGAACAGCCTGTCTTTCAACCCCACGATTTTTTTGCCGAGACGGACTGTTTCGAGCGCATTGCAATCATAGAATGCGCAGGCGCCGATTTCCTCTACGTTGTCACTAAAATCAAGCTCTTTGATTTCCACGCAAGAACGGAACGCATATTCGCCTATCTGTTTCACGGAATCCGGAATAGTAAGTTCCGTCAATGCTTTGCAGTTATAAAAGGCCGCTTCACCGATACTTTCGCAGTTTTGCGATAACGTAATAGACGTTGCCGCAACGCAGCCGTAAAAAGCGTAATCCTCTACCGCCGTTACGGAATCGGGGGTTGCAATGTCTTCGAGCGATGCGCAGCCATAGAACGTATGCGACAGAATTTTCTCTACGCCGTCGGGAATATTGATCGACGCCATACTATTGCAATCGTAGAACGCATAGGAACCGATATAATTTACCGTAGAAGGCAGCGTCATGGATTGCAGAGCCATACAACTATGAAAAGCGTGTTCACCGATATGCTTTATTGTACCGTTTATCGTGAAAGTCGTCATGCCGTTGCAGTTATAGAAAGCATAGTCGCCGACATTTGACTCGCCGTTTACTTCCGCAGTTTGCAGCCATACATTTCCATAGAAAGCATAATTTCCGATTTCAGTATTGTCTATAAAGATATCGGTTACGCCATTCAATTTTTCCTGATATACCGCATCATCAATATATCCGTCAACGGGACGAATATACATCGTAACGGCATTATCGTTTATGAAACAATCTATTCCAAACGAGGATATCGTATCTGGCAGGGATATATCAATCAGGTTGGCGCAATTTGAAAAAGCATTATTTCCCACTTGATAAATATTATCCGCAACGATAATATGTTGGATATGCTGCCCGTCCAAAATATTGTCGCAAATCACGCCTTTATTATAATAAAATTCGACCGTAAATTCGGGATCGACATGGTTTGCCGCTTCTTCCCGATAAAACGCAGATTCGCCAATCGTCTGAACGCTGTCCGGAATACTGATTTTAACAAAACTATATCCGCGGGCAAACGCATAATGCCCGATGGAGACAACCTCATTCGGAAGAGTCAATTCGGAATACGCTCTGTTATCGTAGAATGCATAATCTCCTATCGTTTGCAATGTGGACGGGAACGTGATATTCGCCAATTCACGGTTCAAAGCAAAGGCATAATCTCCGATTTCTGTGATTCCGTCCTCCATAATGACGGCATACACATCGGTGTTGAACAACATATAATCGGCGATCTTTCCCGTATTGTACCGCACGGTGATCGTCAAATCCGTAGAGTTTGCGGAGAAAGCATATGCACCGACATAGGTAACACTATCCGGCATAGATACCGCTTGCAATGCCGAACATTCATTAAACGCCTGTTCTCCGAGCGTTTCCAATGTATCAGGCAATTCGATTGCCGTTAGCGCATTATACGCAAATGCATCCCTGCCGATTTCCGTAAGCCCTTCCGTAAAGGTAAACGCCGTCAGCGCGTCACGGTAAAATGCACTATCTCCGATGTATGTAATCGTTCCGTTTATTATCGCCTCAGCGAGGTTTGTAGAATAGGCAAAGGTGTAATCCTCTATCCTCTCAACTAATTCGGGAATCGTAACAGAAGTAAGAGAGGAACACCCGTAAAATGCGTATGCGCCGATACCCGTTGTCGTATCGGGAAGCTCTATTTCCGACAAAGCGGCGTCGTTCATAAACGCCCCTTCGCCGATGCTCTTAAATCCGGAACGCAATACGACACGTTCTATCAATTCACATTCTGCAAAAGCATAGTCGCCGATAGACTGCAATATCTGACTTTGAAAAATTTACTCGCCACATTTGCCACGCACCCCTGGCGATGG